>Ga0265299_10006581_pt1 | contig 10565 bp, 8 predicted proteins | sample AusTroGonzalo_MG_4_FD_193485 | JGI IMG/M metagenome (GOLD analysis project Ga0265299, IMG submission 193485) | Bovine rumen microbial communities from tropical cattle in Woodstock, Queensland, Australia - Gonzalo_02 | ecosystem: Host-associated > Mammals > Digestive system > Stomach > Rumen ...
CCTTGCAAAAGAAACAGGCTCGCGCGGGGTGCGCGTAAACGCAATCGCACCTGGTTATATCCAGACAGATATGACGGATGTTCTGCCGGAAAATGTGAAGACATCTATTTTGGAAACTGTTCCTCTTAAGCGGATGGGGCAGCCGGAAGATATTGCGAATGCTGTGTTGTTCCTTGCGAGCGACGCTTCAACATATATTTCAGGACAAGTAATCGGTGTAGACGGCGGAATGGGTTGTTAGCCCGGCTTGATAATACTCGATTAATTGAAAACTAAAAAATCGGAGGAAATATGAAGAGAAGAGTTGTTGTGACCGGATTGGGCTGTGTAAGTCCATTAGGAAACTCAGTTGAAGAAACATGGGAAGGCGTAAAGAACGGAAAGAGCGGTATCGGACCGATAACTCTTTTTGATACGACCGATTTTTCCGTAAAAATCGCTGGAGAAGTCAAAAACTTCGATGCGTCCCAGTGGATAGACAGAAAAGAAGCCCGGAAAATGGCACGTTTTTGCCAGTTCGGAGCAGTCGCTGCATCAGAAGCATTGAAAGATGCGGGACTTAATAAAGAAAATATCGATGCGGAAAGAACTTCAATCGTGATCGGAAACGGAATAGGCGGATTTGAGGTTACCGAAGTTTCTATGAAAAAATATTTTGAGGCAGGTCCAGCCCGTATTCCACCGCTCACAGTTCCAATGATGATTGGCAACGAAGGCGCGGGAAATATCAGTATGCTGCTTGGCATTAAAGGCACATCTTGGACACTGCAGACAGCATGCGCTTCTTCTACTGACGCGCTCGGACTCGCGCTTGACCAGATACGAAGCGGTCGCGTGGACACTTGTATTGCTGGCGGGGCAGAAGCTTCCGTTACCGGTTTTGGCATTGGCAGCTTCAGTGTTCTTAAAACACTGGCAACCTCTTACAACGACTGCCCGGAAAAATCGAGCCGTCCGTTCGACACGAAAAGAGAAGGTTTTGTTATGGGCGAAGGAGCTGCAATGCTCGTTCTGGAAGAATACGAGCATGCCAAAGCCCGCGGTGCAAAGATATACTGTGAGTTTGCCGGCTACGGCGGCTCCTCGGACGCGTACCACATAACAAGCCCTGACCCCAGCGGCGACGGCGGTGCTCATGCCATAACACTTGCGCTCAAAGATGCGGAACTTAAGCCGGAAGACATTCAGTATTACAATGCGCACGGAACCTCGACTCCGGTTAACGACCCTGCAGAAACAGCAATGCTTAAAAAGGCGCTGGGGTCTCATGCGTATAAAATAAAGGTTTCGTCAACAAAAAGCATGACAGGTCACTGCCTCGGAGCCGCCGGCGCGCTTGAAGCCTTAATCTCCATAAAAGCGATGCAGGACGGCATTTATCCGCCTACAATTAACCTTGACGAGCCGGATATTGAGCATGGCTGCGATTTGGATTACGTGCCGAACAAAGCGGTTAAGGCAGAGAACGGCATTTCGTGTGTTGCATCGGGGTCGCTCGGCTTTGGCGGGCACAACGGGGTTGTCATTTTTAAGAAACTGGACTGAAACGAGATTAAGGAAAGAATATGAGCGTTACAAAAGATATTGAATCATTATTGCCACACAGAAAACCATTTCTTTTTGTCGATGAAATTATCTCGGCAGATGGAAACGGCTCCATAAGCGAACACACGTTTACAGAAGATGAGTTCTTTTTTAAGGGACATTTTCCCGAATATCCGGTTGTGCCTGGGGTCATTCTTGTAGAAACGATGGCGCAGGCAGGCGGCGCGGCATTGAGTTATCAAAAAGTGTTCGACGAGGGAAGCCTTTTTTTCCTTGGAACAGTCGATAAAGTGAAGTTCCGTCATCAGGTAAGACCGGGCGATAAAGTCCGCCTTGAAATTAGAAATCTGCGCGTTTCTAAAAAAATGATAAAACAGGCGGGAATTGCGTTCGTCGGGGATGAAATCGCGGCGGAAGCGGAGTGGATGTGCCTCGTCGGTTCGGCGCAATAATTCAAAAGGAGAAATATGAAAAAAAGTACATCCATGTACTTTTTTTCATTGCAGATTTTGCCAAAGGCAAAACTGCGATATCGTGCATCCTGCACGACCGCTAACGCGGAGTTTTAGGAGGAAGATATGTCAATTAAACCAATGGTCAGAAGCAATATATGTCTTAATTCGCACCCGCAGGGATGCAGGCAGGCAGTCCTTAATCAGATTGCATACACGAAGGAACAAAAAGCAAAGGCTGCGAAAATCAGCGGAAAACATCGCGCTGTTAAAAACGTTCTTGTACTCGGATGCTCCACAGGATATGGTCTTGCAAGCCGCATTGCAGCCGCATTCGCATACGATGCTGCAACAATCGGAGTTTCGTTCGAGAAAGCCGGAACAGAAACGAAATTCGGTACTCCGGGCTGGTACAATAACATGGCTTTTGACGCAGAAGCCCACAACGCAGGGCTTTTCAGCCACACAATAAACGGTGACGCTTACTCCGATGAGATAAAAGCCGAAGTCATTGCGAGCGCAAAGCAGCACAATATCAAGTTTGACCTTGTGATTTATAGTCTTGCAAGCCCTGTACGAACAGATCCGGTTACAAAAGTCATGTACAAGTCGGTAATAAAGCCGATTGGAGCAGATTTCAGCGGAAAAACGTTTGACACGATGACCGGTGAGATGAAAGAGATAACAGCTCCGGCGGCAACTCAGGACGAAATCGAACAGACAATAAAAGTTATGGGCGGTGAGGACTGGATTCGTTGGATAGATCAGCTTTCGGACGCGGATGTTCTTGCGCAAGGTTGTATGACGGTTGCCTATTCGTATATCGGACCGGAAGTTTCACAGGCGATTTATCGGCGTGGAACAATCGGTATGGCAAAAGCGGATTTGGAGAAAACAGCCGGAATTTTGCGCGAAAAGCTTTCGGGGCTTGGCGGAAACGCTTTCGTATCGGTTAATAAAGGTCTTGTTACGCGTGCGAGCGCGGTTATCCCGATTATTCCACTTTATCTTTCTGTATTGTTTAAAGTTATGAAACAGAAGGGAACTCATGAAGGATGCATTGAACAGATAAACAGACTTTTTGCGGAGCGGCTTTATCTTAAAAATGATGACGGAACGGCAGCTGTTCCTGTTGATGAAGAGGGCAGAATCCGAATCGATGATTTGGAGATGGACCCGGCTGTTCAGGCGGAAGTCAGCAAAATAATGCCGCAAGTGACGGCGGAAAACATTGGTACGCTTGGTGATTTGGATGGATACAAGCACGATTTTCTGGCGACGAATGGGTTTGATATTCCTGGTGTTGATTATGAAAAGGATGTTGAGCGTTTCGACAGGTTTTAGCCGATTTGCGAAAATGTGAGGAAAAATGACAGATTCTTTTGTTTTTGATTTGATAGAAAAATTTAACGCGAGCTCAATTGTTTCGCTTGATTATGCAAACGGTGATTCTCATATCGTGCTGAAAAAAAAGGAAGCTTGCGTTTCTGGTGATTGTGGAATAGTTGGTGTCACATCCCCTGTCGTGGTGGGTTCGGCGGAATCTGCGGTGGGTAGTGCTGTTTCAGAAGCTGGTTCTTTGGCGGCTGCCACGACTGCGGCAACGGCTTCCGGGGCATCGGCAGAAGCGTCTGTAAATGATGGCGGCACTACTGAAACTGTTGACAGCCCGATTGTTGGAACGTTCTACCGCTCTCCATCGCCCGATTCGCCTGCGTACGCGGAAAAAGGCACGACAATAAAAAAAGGCGAGCCGCTTTGTATTATTGAGGCAATGAAAATGATGAATACTCTCACCGCGGAGTTTGATATGGAAATTGTCGAAGTGCTTGTGGAAAATGGTTCACTTGCGGAATACGGACAGCCGCTTTTTAAGGTAAAGCGCGTGTAGGCGAGGCTGATATATGATAACGAAACTTTTGATTGCAAACAGAGGAGAAATTGCAGTCAGAATAATCCGTGCGTGCAAAGAACTTGGCATAAAAGCTGTTGCAGTGTATTCGTCCGCAGACCGCGAGAATCTTCATGTTAGGCTTGCCGACCAAGCTGTTTGTATAGGACCCGCAAGCTCTTCAAAAAGCTATTTGAACGCGGAGGCACTTATTACGGTGGCGCTGAGGACAGGTTGTGACGCAATTCACCCTGGAGTCGGGTTTCTTTCGGAAAACGCGGCTTTTGCGCGCGAAACGGAAAAAGCCGGGCTTTTGTGGATTGGTCCAAAACCAAAGACAATCGAACTTTTGGGTGATAAAGTGACCGCGCGTGCAACGGCTATAAAACATGGGCTGCCTGTAACTCCGGGGTCTGATGGGGCAGTTGAAACGCCGGAAGCCGCGGAGAAAATCGCTGAAAAGTGCGGTTATCCTGTAATTATAAAAGCGGCGAGCGGCGGTGGCGGAAAAGGAATGCGCATCGTTTGGAAAAAAGAGGAGCTTGCGGAAAACCTTAAGATTGCTTCATCGGAGGCGCTTTCCAATTTTGCAGATGGAACGGTCTATGTTGAGAAATATATTGTGAATCCGCGCCATGTGGAACTTCAGATTCTCGCCGACGGAAAAGGCGGGGTTGCGGTTCTTGGAGAGCGCGACTGTTCCGTGCAGAAAAACCACCAGAAACTTATTGAAGAAAGTCCATCGCCGGCGGTAACGCAAGAGATGCGAAACCGCATGTACAAAGGCGCAGTTTCTCTGTTTTCCGCGCTTAAGTATCGCGGGGCGGGAACGATAGAGTTTCTTGTGACTGGAAACGACTTTTATTTTATGGAAGTGAATGCGCGCGTTCAGGTAGAACATCCTGTTTCGGAGTTTGTGAGCGGCGTGGACATTATAAGGGAACAGATTCTTGCATGCACGGAAAACAGGCTTACAATCCCGACGGAAACAGGTAATGGGGCAACTTCGTTTAGTGCCGGGAAAGGCAAACTGGCTTCTCAAGCAGAACAAGTTGCTGGAATTGCGCGCAAAACGAAAAACGCGGCAACTGCGGCAGGAATTTCGAATGCGGGTGTCGCGCTTACCGGCTGGGCTATTGAGGCACGCATAAACGCGATGGCTCCGGGAACTGTTACGCGGCTTGAAGTGCCGTCCGGTCCTGGTGTCAGGTTCGACAGCTTTTTGTATCAGGGGTACACCGTTTTGCCTTATTACGATTCGATGGTCGCAAAGCTTATTGTCCACGACACGACACGCGAAATGGCGATAAAACGGCTTTTGCGCTGCCTTGACGAGCTTGTTATAGAAGGAATCCCGACGAACCAGACACAGCAAAAAGAGATAATCAGCACGAAGCAGTTTACTTCGGGCGTGTTCGGCACTTCGCTGTACGAGGAGCTTTACGGGTAACGGCAAAACTCGCGCAGTCTGCCAAAAAAGGAGTTCATAATGGAATGTCCACATTGTAAGAAAAATCATGATGATAGTGTATTGAAAACAAATCTGATGGTTTGTCCAGAATGCGGCTATCATTTTAGAATCAGTCCGCAGGAACGGATAAAATACATTTCTGATGAAGGTTCGTTTGTCGAGCTTTTTTGCGGCATAAAGACAAGCAATCCCATAGATATGGAAGGTTACGAGGAAAAACTTGAAGCTGCAAAGGCAAAAACTTCGCTCGACGAGGCTGTTGTCACGGGTAGTTGTACTGTCGAAAATCGATCTGTTTTGCTGGGCATAATGTCGTTCGACTTTATGGGCGGCTCAATGGGTTCCGTAGTCGGTGAGAAAATTACGCGGCTCATGCTTAAAGGTGCAAAAGATAAAACTCCGGTCATCATTTATACAACGTCAGGTGGAGCGCGTATGCAGGAAGGGCTTTTTTCGCTCATGCAGATGGCAAAAACTTCAAGTGCCGCCGCCCGGCTTGACGAGGAAGGCGTTCCGTATTTCGTGATGCTTTGTGACCCAACGACTGGTGGTGTTACGGCGAGTTTTGCGATGCTTGGCGATATTATTTGCGCGGAGCCGGGTGCACTTATCGGGTTTGCGGGACCGCGCGTAATTGAAGGCACGATAAAGCAAAAACTGCCGGAAGGTTTTCAGCGTGCGGAGTTTCAGCAGCAAAAAGGCTTTGTAGACTGCATTGTACCGCGCGCGGAACAAAAAGCGTTCTGGGTTAAGATGATAGACGCTCACAAAATCGCTGGAAAGTAATGGTTGCGTAAAGTAACGCAAGAAAGTGCGCGAATCACGACAAAAGGAAAACTGATTATGACAGAAAACGAAATGAAAGATAAAGACTTACTGGAGCAGCTTCAGCGGCTCGCAAAAGAGCGCGGCTTTGATATAACGGAAGAGATTGCGGGCATTACCGAAAAACTTGAGGCAAGCGAAAAATCAGTGTCACAAGTTTGGGAAAAAGTGGAGCTTGCTCGCCATCCCGATCGCCCGCGCACGCTCGACTACATAAACATGATAATCGATGATTTTGTGGAACTTCATGGCGACCGTTTTTACGGTGACGACCCTGCAATGGTCGGGGGAATCGGTTTTTTGGACGGCATTCCTGTAACAGTTATCGGGAATATGAAAGGCCGCAATTTAAAAGAAACAATAGAAAGAAACGGCGGGATGGCGAATCCGGAAGGCTACAGAAAAGCATTGCGTCTTGCAAAACAGGCAGAAAAATTTTCGCGTCCTGTCATAACGTTTATAGATACGCAGGGAGCATACCCCGGACTGGGCTCCGAAGAGCGCGGCATAGGCGAGGCGATAGCCGTAAACTTGCGTGAATTCAGCCGCCTCAAAACACCGGTTATTTGCATTGTAATTGGTGAGGGCGGTTCCGGTGGCGCGCTTGGAATTGGTGTAGGTGACAAGATTTATATGCTTGAGAACGCAATTTATTCGGTTATTTCGCCGGAAGGATGTGCGTCTATTTTGTTGCGAGATTCGGCGCGGGCAAAAGATGCCGCTGCTATGCTTAAAATAACGAGTAAAGACGTGCTTTCTATGCATGTTACAAACGGGGTGATTTCTGAACCGCAGGGTGGAGCTCAGTCAGATATTGATGCCACCGCAGCCAGTATAAAGCATCGCATAAAATCAGATTTGGAAAAACTTATGAAAAAGAATCCTGAAGTGCTTGTGAAATATCGTAACAAAAAAATTCAGGAGATGGGAGTTTTTTCAGAGTTGTCAAAATAATTGCGCCGGGGAGAAAGTCGTTAGTGCCGCATACGCCGCAAAGCGCAGGGGTGGAGCAGCCGCGAAGCGGGCCACTGGAGCGAACGGTGGCAGCAGCCACCGTGAGTGAAGCGGCTGACCGTTAGGGATATTTCGCAACAAGCACGAAGTGCGCAGTTTCGAGCTACTGCGGAACACCGGGAAACGCCCTTAGATTACGTCTTCCAGTATTGTTACCACGTCCTGATCGTATTTATCCGGCGCATTTTTCAGTGTTTCCAACGCAGTTTCAGAATCGACAATAGCGTGATATGTTCGTTTTGATGTCATAGCAATATACGCTTCGACAACATGAATCATCCGTGCAACGTCAGGAATTCGTTTGTTTTTTATGCCGTCAGGATATCCGCTGCCGTTTATATTCTCGTGGTGCATGCAAACCGCATCTACAAAAATAGGGCGGAATTTTTCTAACACAAAATCAAGTCGATCTATGCCAGTGTGCACATGATTCTGAATTTCCGCTCTTTGTTCTGCGGTAAGTTCGCCAGATTCAAAAAGCTCAGCTTTATTATCAAGTAATCCTATATCGTAAACCATTGCTGCACAGAAATACAGCATGGAATAATATTCGCCAAGTTCCATTTCTTTTGCGATTTTGAATACAAGCTCCGCAATTTTTCGTGAATTATTTTTCCTTGCAGTGTGCTTGTCGATTGTTATGCCTTTTTCCTCGCAATCGGTCGCCAGTTCACGCAACTCAGCCCTCAAATCTTCCGTAATGTCTTTGTCCTCTACTTTTGGAATTGAGGGTGGAACAGGAATATCTTCTTCCGGTACTTCCGGTTCTGGTTCAGGAACAGGTTCAGCATTCGCTGCCATTGCAGAAGCAGCTTCTTGTATCTTTTTCAGCTCGTTGTATTTATCTTCAATACGAAGATTCGTTGAGTTGGAAATTTCAAGTGGCAGTTTTTTTATTTCACTTACAATACGCAGTGTAGTCGTGAAAAGCTCTTTTTGCCGTCTGGACATACGCAGAACAATCACAATTATGGAAACGATGATTGTTATCATCAAAAGAACGACACCAATCAGGATAATCACAAGTAAGCGAGTACGACTTTGGTTGTTTTCTGTTTCTTTCCGGATTTCTTGCGTTGACCTTGAGAATTCCTCTCTTATTTGTTGTACCAGAGCTTGCGTTTCTTGCGTTATAATCAGCTGTTGGTTAGAGGAATCCTGTATTTTTTTAGAAAGCGTGTCATTTGAAGCCTGAATGGCGGCAATGGTTTCTGCACTGCTCTGAACAGTAGTAGTCTGTGTCCGTTGTGAGGATGTTGACTGCTGCTGTGTCGCTTGTTGTTGCTGCTGCGCTGCTTTTTTCCGAGCCTCTTCGTCAGCCGCTATCTTTTGGAACACAGGAACAAGTGAATCCAGTTTCTTTTGAATACGGTCACTTACGATGTACGGAAAATCATTTACACTGTCCTGATATTCTCGGAAAGCTGCAAGATCGTTTTTTTTCTCGATTTCACCAAGATAATCATAATAAATAAGTTCAGCGAGCAGTTTCACATTGAGTGTTACAGTTTTTTCATCGTATTGCTCAAGGACGTAATTAATATATGTGTATGCTTTTGAAAAATTCTCAAGACTGTACTGTTCGTTTGCAGATGTCATATATCTTTCTGCAGTAGCATTATTTGCGGCAAAGAGAGGAAAAGTATGGATAAGTATGAGTACAAAAAGAAATAATACGGCTCTACTTTTTTTCATTAAGTTTTTCTCCTACTTATAATGTACCATTACGATAAATTTTCGTCAAATAAAAGCAAAATAATTATGAAAACTAATTTTAGATTTATGTGGATTTATGTGAATTGGGCAGTTTTGTCTTTCAGGATAATATGACGCGGGAAGTTTTGCATTTCCGGGCTTCCGGGGTTCGCTATCCGCTCATTCTCCTCACCAAATTGGTTCCGGTGAACTGCTCGCCCGCAACTGTGCGCATTGCGCTTGTTGCGGACTCCCAGCCCCTGTACCCCGGCGCGTAACAAATTGTAACAAAATGCGACGCTCCGGTGCAGAGTCTGTTTTTATTGGTTTCTGATACGGGCGGCGGCGGCATGACCCGCCAAACCTTCCGTATCGCCAAGAATCGCCGCTGTATCTATTGAGTGCGTAACGCCTTTTTTGTAGGAGCCGTCAGCATTCTGCTCGGTGCGGAGAGTCGTTACCGTTTTAAGGAAGTGTCTTACAGAAAGACCGCCCGTAAACTTTGCGGCTCCGCTTGTCGGCAGAATGTGGTTCAGTCCACCGGCGTAGTCACCAAGAACTTCCGCAGCGGCATGTCCTATGAAAAGCGTGCCGTAGTTGTGTGTCAGTTTCAAAAGCGTATTTCGCGCGTCACTGTCGTCAAGAGCAAGCTCCAAGTGTTCTGGAGCCTTGTTGTTCGCGACCGCCGCCGCCTGTTCCAGCGTGTCGGCAAGAATTATAAGCCCGTTTTTGTCTATGCTTTTTCGAGCCGTTTCAGCCGTCGGAAGGACAGCAAGCTGCTTCTCTATCTCCGCGCTGACTTTTTCCGCAAAACCTTTGTTGAACGTGACAAGAACTGCCTGCGCGTCCGGGTCGTGTTCCGCCTGTGCGAGCATGTCTGCCGCAACCCAAGCCGGTTTTGCGGTGTCATCCGCAATGATGAACGCTTCTGTAGGCCCTGCGACTATATCAATGCCGACATCGCCAAAAACGGTGCGTTTAGCTTCTGTAACGTATTTGTTGCCTGGTCCTGCAATGACGTTGCAGCGCGGTAATGAATCTGTAACGTAAGCCATAGCCGCTATTGCCTGTGCGCCGCCCAGCGCGAACACTTTGTCTATGCCGCAAATGTAAGCGGTAGCCATTATGCTTTCGTTGGCATACGGCTTGTTGGAGCCGTCCGGGTTTGGCTGTGACGGGGAGCAAAGGACAGTCTGCGCGCATCCTGCAGCTTTCGCTGGGGCGGCGCACATCACGAGCGATGAAAAAAGCGGGAAGCGTCCTGCTGGAACGTAAAGTCCTGCTGTTTCCACCGGAATCGTTTCCTGTCCAGTAATAAGACCTGGTTCAAGCTCAACCTCAAAATCGGTGAAGCATTCGCGCTGTTTTTTGGCGAATGTAAGCGCCAGATTGTATGAATGAGAAACTGCGTCGTATAGCGCAGGGTTTTCTTTTTTAAGTTTGTCCGCCGCATTTTTAAGCGTTTCTGTCGGGATTAAAAAGCTTTCCGGCTTTGAATGCTGGAAGCCCTGCGCAAAAAGCTCTTCGTCTATTTTATGCAATGCGGCGTCGCCGTCTTTTTTGATGCGGTTGATGTAGTCCTGAACTTTTTCATGGACGTTTTCGCCCGAAGAGCCTTCTATCACTCTTGGACGGTAGAAGGATTCGGGTATTTCAGATGCGTTGATAATTT
>Ga0265299_10006583_pt1 | contig 10563 bp, 11 predicted proteins | sample AusTroGonzalo_MG_4_FD_193485 | JGI IMG/M metagenome (GOLD analysis project Ga0265299, IMG submission 193485) | Bovine rumen microbial communities from tropical cattle in Woodstock, Queensland, Australia - Gonzalo_02 | ecosystem: Host-associated > Mammals > Digestive system > Stomach > Rumen ...
GCCGTCGGCGTAAAGCCGTCTCTCTTTGTAGGTGGCCGGACGAAAGACGATCTTCTCGCCCTCGACCGCTTTGAGAAGCTTGGCGTCGAAGTTCATGCCGCGACAAACGACGGCAGCTTCGGCACGAAGGGGCTTGTCACCGATCCGCTCGACGACGAGCTTATCCGCATCAAGACTGCGGGCGAGAAGTTTGAGCTGTTCGCCTGCGGCCCCGACCCGATGCTCAAGGCCGTTGCGCTTCGCGCGACAGGGACGAAGTCAAAGGGGTGGATTTCGATGGACAGGCACATGGTATGCGGCGTCGGCGCGTGCTACGCCTGCATTCAGAAGACGGTGCGCGGCAATTCCCGCTGCTGCATCGAAGGCCCAGTTTTCGCAGCTGCGGATCTTGTTTGGTAGTATTGCGACGCGTCGCCCGATTTGTAGCGGCGGCGCGTCCGCGGCGGGGCGCGTTTCGGCTTAGGGCTCGCTAGCCTTCTGTGCTGTGCTGGTTTGCCTGACATCGTGCGGTCACGGTCGGGGCAACCGTGCTCGCCCTTTGAGGCGGGCGCCTTGCCCGTCCTTCGACCCGCTCGCCGTATACATATACGGCTTCGGGGTCGAGCCCTGTGCAATCCGCCTCGCCTAAAAGGGTTCCGCTCGGCAAGACCCCGACCGTGACCGCGCATGGCACCCTCGGGTGCTGGGCTAAGGCGACGCATACTCGTCGCTCCCTTCGGGGAAAAGCTCGACTCCTCCCGCGCGCTGCATCCACCATTCGCGTCACGATGCTTCGTCGGCGGGATACCGCCTCCTCGCCTCGTTCGCGCCTGGTGTCGCATCACGCGAACCAGAGTCTCGCCGTTCCCCTGCGCTTGCTCCTCGCATGCGTCGCCTTAGCCCGACCTTCCTCTATGGTGCGTTTTTCTTCGTAGCATCTGCGCTCGCCGACGTCCCGTCAGCGAGCTTACATTTGTGCGGCGAAAGGATCACAAAATTCAGCACGCCAAATGTGGTTTTTGGTATAATTACCATGAACTTGGACAAGCCCATGCGGGCTTTCATGGAAAGGCCCAAGATCATCGCATGAAATCCGAATCAAAGCGCAAAATCCTCGTCGCCGGCATGGGAACCTCGCCGGCGGTGCTGACGAACGCAGTCTGGGCGCTCGCGCACCAGAAGAAGCCGATTGTGCCGGACGAAGTTGTTGTGCTAATCACGAAAAACGGTAAGGAATTGCTGCGGCGTGAACTAATTGAGAATGGCGTCTGGGATGAAATGCTTGCCGAGATGAAGCGCGAGAAGATCGACATCGACGGACGGCTGGTCTTTGGCGAGACATCGATACGCACGATTCCCGATGTTCGCGGCAACGAGATCGACGATCTGCGTACGGGCGAGGACAACCTTCGCGCGGCGGACTTCATGCTCTCGCAACTTCGGCAGTACACCGAAGACGGTGGAACCGAGCTTCATGTCTCTATCGCAGGTGGGCGCAAGACGATGAGTGCGCTCCTTTTCTCCTGCATGACGCTGCTTGGGCGCGAATGTGACAAGATCTATCATGTTCTTCTTCCGCAGGCGATCGAATTTGGCGCAACGCCGACATTCTACTTTCCAAAGCGCGGCGCGACATATACTGCTAGGGCCACGGGCAAGAAGCTCAAGGCGAAAGATCTGCAATGCGAGCTCTTCGAGGTGCCATTTGTCCGCATGCGCGGCTGGTACCAAGACAAGTTCAAGACAATCCCGCCGAGCTACCGCACGCTCATCTCGCGCGTGCAGGAAGTGGCGCCACCTGCCATCACCTATCCTGAAATAGAGATCGACGCCTGGAATGGCTGGGTAAAGGTCGATGGTAAGGCCGTGGCGATGAGCAAACCCTGCTTTGCCATGCTGCTTCTTCTGGCGAGCGGTTGCCCCGCGAAAGATCTCCATGCGAAGCTTCTCGCGCTTCATCACACTTCTGGCGTGTCGCAGTGCGATTGGATTGCCACATTCCAGGAGGGTTCGCGTTTTGCGGATGAAAACTGCCCCGAAGACATCTACAAGGTGCAGTCCGAGCTTCGCAAAAAGCTGAAGTCTGCTGGCTTCTCCGCCGCCGAATCTCTTGTCCCCCAGCGCGCCGCGCCTGTCACATTCCCTCTCTCTCGCATTAAGTGGGGAAACAAGGAGAAATTGTTGAATGAGAAAGAATGGTGAAGGTATGGAATTTGATAATCTAAAAAGATGTGTTGAAAAGACGATTGAATATATTTATACGCGTGAAGCGTATTTGGTTACGCAAGACCTTTCCGAGTGGACTCTTTCCGCCCAGTTCCATTATTATATGCGAAAGGAGTGTCAGAAAACTCTGAAAGGTTTTAGTTTCGATTCAGAGTATAATCTCATGGCGAAAATAACAAACAAAGGCCTCGCACAAAAATATATTTGTGTGAATGGAGAACCGTTGCGTGTTCGCCCCGATTTCATTATACATAAGCGTGGTGACATTACGGGGAACTTTCTTTGGGTGGAAATGAAGCGTAGAGGAGGAAAGAGCTGGAAGGATGATTTGAACAGAGTTAGATGTGTGACGAAAGCGCGTGTCAACGATGGCGGTGTCGATTATGTAACAGGATATGCCCATGGCCTTGGAGTTTTATTCCGTAAAAGAAATGTTATATGCCATTGGTACACCAATGGCAATGAGAGAGTTGGGCGTATTATGGCAAAAGATTCGTCTGGCACATGGAAATGGTCTTATGCCTCTGTAGATGTCTGCGGATATCTTTTGTCTAGAAGGAGCCGCTGATATGTTGTATAATATCAGTCGTCTAAGAGAAATCAGGCTTGGCGACATTCTCAATGGAGGGCGTTGCAATGCCTGATGCGATAAAAATTCAGATGATACTTGACAAAGTACAGGTGTTTCTTGTGCGGTGGCTGGATTGCCACTTAAAGCGCGTCTATCAAACGGACTTTTGGCATGGTGCTGTCCTCAATGTGCTTACTCCTGACCAGCGATCAAGCGTTGAGGAGGATGGAGCGCAGTCGTTTGAGGATCTTGATTTTGCAACGCTTATATCGGTGTTTTTAGGCAACTTTAGGGTCTTGCGTCGTGAAGTGCACTTGGATCCTGAGTTGTCAGACATGGCAAAGCATGTGAAGAAAATACGCAATCTGTATGCCCATAAGAATTCTAAGGCCATTACGAAGCCTGATCCTAAGAAGGTGAAATATCATTGTGAGACTCTTCACCATTTTCTGGAGGGACTTGGCGCGGATGGTGCTTTGCTAGATGAAGTCGATGCATTGTATGATGAGATTACGGAAGGGGGAGTTCACGCATCAGTTTCACACCAGACGGTTATCACGGCCAATGGGATAAAGATAAGTGTATCACCAGGACCTGAGCTTCAGGATTTCTCTGATGCGACAAAAAAGGACTTGGCTATACCGTCCAATAAAATTTCACTATTAACATCTGGCGACAAGGTATCTTCCATAAATAATGGAGGGGCGAAGGCCATCGTAAAAACGCCAATCTGTATGCAGTTGCCCAAGTGGATAGATGATAAGATATATGGAGAATTGGGGGCTACTTATAATCGCAGTTGTTGTGATATTACGGTGATAGACTGGGATCCGGTTAAGACCAAGGAGTATTTGGGTACTTATTTCCCACGTAGTTATGTTGAGTCTTTTGTCCTTTACACCGATTATTTTAAGACTCATTTTGATGAATACAAGGGCCGGAAGAGCCTGTCAGTGTTTGATTTTGGATGTGGGACCGGCGGTGAGATTTTAGGCTTTCTTGATGCGGTAGAGCAGAACCTTTTTAATGTTAATGCTGTTAAGGTTCGAGCCCTTGATGGCAATCATCATGCTCTTCGTATACTTGAGAAAGTAATAGCGCAGCGGAAACACTTCGGCAAATTGACGGTTAATCTCAAGACAATGCCTGTTACGATAGATGATGTATACGACTTGGGTGTAGCAAGAAGCGTCGTCGATGATACGTTTGATTTCTTCATGACGTTTAAGGCGATATGTGAGCTTGTGACCAAACAGCGGCTTGAAGGAAATAATCCGTATTCTAATATCATCAAGACTTTTTCAGACATCCTTGTCCCCGACGGAAAGATGTTGATAGCAGATGTCTCCACAAAAAACGGGATTTCTCAAGAATGGTTGCCGAATATGCTTGATGCGGGGGTACGAGAAAGTGGTGCGACGATTCTTTTGAGAAATGAGGGGTTTAATGAAACTTTTGTTGTGAAGCATTCTCACGCTAGTCGCGATCAAAGTAAAATCGCCTGGCGTTTTATCGAAATCACCTGAGGAGAAACAGTATGAAGAAAGACTGGATGATTCGTGAATCTGAGCTTGATGACGAGCAGATCAAGATTTTGAAGGCAACGCTTGATAAGTCATGCATTGTCTCGGGATGTGCTGGTAGTGGTAAATCCGTGTTAGCCTTGATAATGGCTAAACGTATTCAAACAGAGCGCAGCGCCGATTATCAGATTATTGTCTTTACAAAAGCGCTAAGCAGGTATATGAATGCCGGGCGGATGGCCCTAGGCCTTAAGAAGGATTTTACATATCATTATGATTGGACCCATCATCGTAATAAGCCTCATTCTAAATATGTTATTGTTGATGAAATTCAGGACTTCACCAAGGACGAAATCTGTGATTTCATTAATGCAACGCAAGGATATTTCTATTTCTTTGGAGATACTGCGCAGTCGATTTATGATGGGCTAAAGAATACTCTTCCTGTAGATAATATTAGATTAGATATTCCAGAGGCCAGAAATGCAAAGTCCTTTCCCTTGTATCGCAATCATCGACTCCCCAAGCCCGTGGCTCGCGTTGTTCAATTTGTCGGCGTTGGATTGGACCCATATGATGAAGATATATACAAGAGCTTAGAAACAGCGATTCCTAGGTTTGTTAAGTATGATGACGAGGATGGACAGATAGAGGCCATTCATCGCATTATTAAAGATAGAGAATTGGAAGATGTCGCTATTCTGTTGCCGCGCAATGAGGATGTGAAACGTGTATACAATAAGTTGACTAGTTTGGGTGGAAATTGTGAGGTAAAGTTTGGTGGTAAAGCGGGGCCCGGGAAAGTAGATCTGGATTTTTCGACGACTAACCCCAAGGTTATGACGTATCATAGCGCAAAGGGATTGCAGTTTGAAGCTGTGTTTCTGCCGTTCGTTGAAAAGTATCCTGCCGCAGATACAACGTCAGATCGTAAAGCACTTTATGTGGCTATGACCAGGACATATCGCTATTTGTATGTGCTGTATAGCGGTTCGCTCCCAACGCGTTTGAAAAATGTGGACACGAATCTTTACGTGACGACAGAGAAGGACGAAGTGGAGGACATCTGAAATGACGAAGTATTACATCCCAACGTCATCATTAAATTTTAATAATATACTCTCGACGGAGAGTATGTCGCCGAAGGCGTTCTATGAGTGTCGTAAGTTCGGCTATGGGCGCTGGACGTCGATCCCCGAAAATTCATGTGACTTTGCGGTGACACTTTATGACCATCCTGGCATGTTTGTTCGGGATCAGTCGGACCTTGAGGATCATCCTCTCTTGATTGAGTATTCTACGGACGAGGAGTTTGAAAAGGTTGGAGATGGAACATATGTCAGTGATCACACATTATATTTCAATCCTGCTATTACGCGCTTCATATTCTTTACCGAACAGGACAGGAAGGTGACCTTATCTTTGTCTGAAAGTAGTTTGGAGACCAAGCTTGTATCCGTTTATGGACGGCGCATTTTTGTAGAAACGTTTGAAAGGCGATATGCGCCTATTGGAGTCCATACACCATACAAGGTAAATGAACTTGAAGTTGAAAAGGATAGGCTTATCAATCGGTTAAAGGGTCTTCTTTATGGCTATTACGTGGGAGCGAGCGTGGCGGCTTCACCAGAGCAAGTCAAGAAGATAGGGTTGTATCTTCAGATTCAGAACATATTTGCAGCCATAGTGTCAAGTGCCAACCGCATGCCAACAGATTCGCAACGAGAACAACTGAAGCAGGCCTTTGCCGAACTCGACAGGTTTGAACCCTGGTATAATGCATTGTTGAAAGAACTTCATGAGGTTTCGCTGGTAGATAAGGTGCTCGCGATTCTAAGGAAGTTCATGAATGGTCTTTTATCTAACGACGCCGATGCGCTTGTCGCGTCGCTGAAAAAAGAAGTTGTAAGTGAGTGCTATGGCGTGCGCTGGGTGAAGGAAAATATCCAACATGTTCAGTCCGAAATGGCAGAGGTTCGCGCTTACCTTTCGCCAGAGAAAGATGAGATTCTTGTTATCGATGAGAAGCTTGCCAAGATATCCAATGAATGCTTTCATGGCGAACAGTTGCAGAAGTTATTTATTGCCTGGGCAAACGAGGTTCTTGTAAGGCCAGATTTTAACGGCAAGTTGAGTTCTTGTAAGGAAAGGCTGGCTGATGCTTTGACGTTTAAGGCAAAAGAAGTTCTTGGCTCTGAATGGGTTGATGGGAATCCTGTGAGGTGTTATTTGAATGCGATGCGCAAGCACATCATTGGTAAGAATGAATTCAAAGAAGAATGGAAGAATGGCTTGCTGTCGTCGATGGCTGCTGTCTTGTCAAAGGGTGATGACTGGGATGGTTTGCTCAGATTCATGCAGAGCAAGGGTTTGACGGATTATCGTCTTGCTTTTGCTATATATGGGGAACTCAATGGATTTGCAAACTTGACGAGGGATTTCACAGACATTGTGTTGGGTGGTCGGAACAAGGAGCGTCATGCAATGTACCAGGAGTTCTACGGGCAACTTCACGGACTGCAGATTGATTGGTCGCAGCTGGATACGCAGGCAGAGAAAACTCAGGCCGTCGAGAATCTCAAGACAAGGGTTCTTAGATTCTTTGATGGACCAGAGTTCAAGGTTAAAGCGACAAAGAAGAAAGCTCATCTTCGTACGCTTCTTCTTAACGTATTTGATAAGCTCGGCTCAAATCCTCCGGTTAACAGGTTTCTTGAGGTTTTAGGAACATTTAAAGATGGATGGAATCCGAAGAATAAACCATGGCAGCAAATGCAGGAGAGATTTGCCCCAGACTTTTCGCAATCGAAGAAGGGCAGGACAAGAAAAAAAACAAGTGGTGATAAGGGAGACTTATTGCCCGGATTGCAAGAAGTGCGTGATTCCGAAATGCCATCTGTGGCCAGCATATTGTCATTTAATGATTGGATTGATGAATGTCTGCCTCTGATCGGATCGGCAGAGGCTAGATCTTGTTTCAAGAAAGAGGTAGAGTATTTTATCGAACGCTGGGAAGCCCACCCTGATCCTCGATATGCCGACAACGCGAGAGACAAGAGCAATTCGGCAGTTCTCCAGCGAATGAAGGCCTTCTTGGAATCTGAACGCGATGCGACCAATCCTAAGAAGAGTTGGAAGAGGGCACTGTATGCGGAAATCCCGATTGATGCGATTGTCGCGAAACTCAGAGAAAAATATGGCTGCTGATAAGATGGCTATCCGTACTGATGCGGGAGAGATGGTCGAGGCGATGGCCCCGCTCATCATCTCCGCCAGTCGTTCGACGGACATTCCGGCGTTTTATGCCGATTGGTTTGTGGCGCGACTAAAGAAAAAATGGTGCGGATGGATCAATCCATTCAGTCAACAAAAGTATTTGGTCTCGTTTGACAAAACTCGCATAATTGTGTTTTGGTCGAAGAATCCAAAGCTGATGATGCAGCGGCTGGATGAAATTGAGTCGTTGGGTTACAGGCAATATTATTTTCAGTTCACGCTTAATGACTATGTTGCAGAGGGTTTGGAGCCAAATGTCCCGAGTGTTGATGAGCGAATAGACACATTCCGCCGCCTTGCGGAACGGATTGGCAAGGAGCGTGTAATTTGGAGGTTTGACCCGTTGCTGCTGACGGACAAAATATCGATTGATGTGCTGTTGGATCGGATTGCGAAGATTGGACGGCAATTGAAAGGCTATACTGAGAAGTTGGTTTTCAGTTTCATTGACATTGCTTCATACCGCAAGGTACAAAAGAATCTCGCTGGACTGAATTGTCGTGAATTGTCGAAGGAAGATCAGATTAGTTTTGCTCAAGGGCTTTCACAACTGAATATGGAACTGAGTCTTGAGCTAGCGACATGTGCTGAACAAGTTAATCTTTCTGCCTACGGGATTAAGCACAACAAGTGCGTTGATGACGAGTTGATGATGCGGCTCTTCCATGGTGATGCGGAATTGATGGAATTCATTGGCGCTGAGTATGATTTAATTGATGGTTGGAAGATTAAGAAGTCGAGAAAGGATAAGGGGCAGCGCAAGGAGTGTGGTTGCATTGTTAGCAAGGATGTTGGCATATATAACACATGCCCACACTTGTGTCGATATTGTTATGCAAATGCAAATGACAATCTTGTCGTGAAAAATTTCAGGTTGCATCGCAATGATTGTGAAATGATTGTCCCTTTTGGGGGTGAATGATGGGATTCATATTCCTCATGCTTTTGGTTTTAAGTTTGCTATTAGTAATTTGTGCGGTGCAATCTCATATGCATGTTGAAAGAGAACCAAATAATACATTTGGCTCATTACATTCAACCGCTCATGATTCGATGTGTAAGCCAGGTGTTGCAGATGTTGTGTTAGGATCGCAGGAGCAAGATGATGCCCCGTTGAGTGTGCCAAGTTGTATGGATAATGAACATGGACGGTGCACCTCGTCTAAGAGGATGCAGGTGCTAAATGCTTGTTCTCGCAGGGGAATTTGTGACGATTGGTTACATGAGGGAGCAATCCTTTCTTTGTTGATTGATGGCGCGCGAGTGTTTGTTGTGCGTGAGAATGGTAAGAGAGTAGGGATGCTTCCTCCGGAAGTTTCAGACGAGTATATTGCTTGCGCACCTTGCTACAGATATAAGAAAGTTATAGTGGAAAGAGATACAAATTTAAATGATAAATATGGGCAACTCTTTGTCCGACCATTGACGGATTTAGCGAACTGATTTCCACAGGGTTTATTATTTGCGGATGTCCGTGGATATCTGAAATCGCATATTGCTTACAGGGATATGCGATAATACCATCGCATTCGCCAAGAAAGGCGATGCAGAAAGGGATGAGATTATGGTGAAACCACTTGCACAGGCGAGGCTTATGAGGCTTCTCAATGGGGAAGTCCTCAATAAAATCGCGAGCGACGGAACAATATTCAAAGGCGCGGCGCAGAAGGAAATCAATAGGCGGGAGACAAAGAGGGACAGGAAAGATATGCGGGGGAGGGAAGGGTGACAATTTTGGAGGGGGCGGCGGCGTTTCCGAACCTGACGAAGAATGCGGTCTGCGCGCGGCAGATGCGGTCGCTCGACTTCGTGCGGGAGCACGCGCTCGGAGCTGTAAGGCGAGTGCTCGGGCTGAAAAAGGTAGGCGGCCTCGGACTGCCGAGTAGCTACTATGGTTACTTGATGAAGATCAAGCGCCCGGCGCAGGGCCGGCGGCGGGTGCGGGCGCTGACGTATTCGGAATTGTAAACAGAAAGGAATGGCGTATGTATGAATTCATAGGAACTGTGAAAGCGATTGGCGAGATCCAGACATTTCCGAGCGGGTTTCGGAAGCGCGAGCTGGTCGTGGAAGAGGCGGGGGACGGGAAGTGGCCGAACGTGGTGGCGTTCGCCTTCAAGAAGGACAATGTCGCCAAGCTCGACGGCGTGAGGGCTGGGCAGCGGGTGAAGGTCTCCTTTGCAGTCGGCGGTCGCGAATGGACCGATCCCAAGACGGGCAAGGTGCGGTACTTTGCCGATCTGACCGCGCTTCGCCTTGAAGTGCTTGATGGTGTGGCGGTTCCACCGCCGGCAGAGCCGGAAGACCAGTCGTCGTTTGTGGCTTCGGAAGACGAGCCGCCGTTTTGAGGTGGCGCATGTGCAGAATTGAAAAATCCGTGTCAGATTTTGGCGTAGGAAGCGAGTAGGAGATGAACGGAGGGGTAAGTAATTGATATGGAACTTCAAGATCCACGCAATCACAAGATGCAGAAACTGATCGTGTATTCGGTCAGCGCAGGGATTCATTTGGTGGGTCTTATGGCGCTGCTGAGCATCAACGCTTGCGGCAAGGAATCGTCCAGCAAGGATGCCGTGCCTGACAGTGCGCCTAAGGAAAGGGCAGAGGCAAAAGAAGTCGATAAGGTCCAGCAAGACAACCGCCATCGAGAGGAAACGGCGCCGAACGGGCTTCCATTGCCGCCCGAGGGCATCAGGCCGATAGAGTCGGAAGAATGCGAGCGCGCGACGACAAACCTCGTCGTCCAGGCGGGCGACACGCTTTGGACGATCGCCAGAAGGTGCAAGACCACGCCGGCAAAGCTGGCAAAGATGAACGGAAAAGACGTAAAGGCGCTAAGCTCGCTGCGTGTCGGTCAGGTCTTGAAGGTGCCGGTGCAATAGAAAGGATCAAGCAATGGAAGTCTGGATAAATGAACGGCGGCCGGAGGTGATGAGCAAGGCAAACGTCACGATTGCGTTTGCTGTTCACGTCGCATTCTTTCTTGGT
>Ga0265299_10006587_pt1 | contig 10560 bp, 8 predicted proteins | sample AusTroGonzalo_MG_4_FD_193485 | JGI IMG/M metagenome (GOLD analysis project Ga0265299, IMG submission 193485) | Bovine rumen microbial communities from tropical cattle in Woodstock, Queensland, Australia - Gonzalo_02 | ecosystem: Host-associated > Mammals > Digestive system > Stomach > Rumen ...
AGACGCTGATACAGGTGATTTTTTCGGAGGAGTAAAGGAGTAGAGGGAGTAAGTAATAAGGAGTTAAGGAATGGAGACCATCAACCAACTATTTTCCACGCTGAGTTCGTTCTTATGGGGCTGGCCCATGATTATTCTGCTGTTAGGCACTCACATTTTTCTGACGTTTCGTCTGCGTATTCCACAACGCAAGTTGCTGACAGGAATCAAGCTCTCTGTCAAGAAGGATAAGGAGGCTAAGGGCGATGTCAGTCAGTTTGGTGCTTTGGCCACTGCTCTGGCTGCTACTATTGGTACAGGAAACATTGTTGGCGTGGCTACTGCCGTGGCACTGGGTGGTCCTGGTGCTGTGCTGTGGTGCTGGCTGACGGGTATCTTCGGTATGTCAACGAAATATGCCGAAGGACTGCTGGCTGTGAAATATCGCGTGAAGGGTAAGGATGGACACACCTATGGTGGTCCGATGTATGCTTTGGAACGTGGCCTCAACATGAAGTGGCTGGCTATTCTCTTTGCTGTATTCACAGCCCTTGCATCGTTTGGTATTGGCTGCACCGTCCAGGCTAACTCTATTGCACTGCTGGCCAGCGAGACGTTCGGCATACCCGACTGGATAATGGGAATAGTCATCTGTGTGTTAACGGGTGCCGTCATTCTTGGTGGAGTAAAAGCCATCGCACGCGTGTGTACCATATTAGTACCTTTCATGGCTATCCTTTATGTTCTGGGGTGCATACTTATTCTTTGCATGAATGGTGCCTATGTATGGCCAGCCATTCAGCTTATAGTTGATTCTGCCTTCAATCCTGCTGCCGCTGGTGGTGGTTTTGTGGGTAGCACGGTCATGATGGCTGCCCGCTACGGTATAGCCCGAGGACTATTCAGTAATGAGAGCGGTATGGGCTCGGCACCTATCGTTGCTGCTGCTGCACAGACACGTAACCCTGTGCGTCAGGCTTTGGTGTCGAGTACAGGAACTTTCTGGGATACGGTTATTATCTGTGCATTGACAGGACTAGTACTTGTCAGCAGTATCATTGCTTATCCTGATATTACCTATGCTGATGGTGCTGCACTGACAAAGGTGGCATTCTCGAAGATTCCATACGTTGGAGCACCATTGTTGGCCTTTGGTATTCTTACATTTGCCTTCAGCACGATTCTTGGCTGGAGCTACTATGGCGAAAGTGCTGTCAACTACATTGAAGGTCGCAGAATCAATCGTTTCTACCGTATTCTGTATATTGTAGCATTATTCTTCGGCTCTATTATCAGTCTTGACATTATCTGGAATATTGCCGACTGCATGAATGCCCTGATGGCCATTCCTAACCTCATAGCATTATTACTCCTCAGCGGTGTTGCTGCCAAAGAAACAAAGAAGTATCTTTGGAGTAACCAGCTCGATAAGGAAATGGAAGAAAATCTGGAATAAAAAAGTGTGGATAACTCTGTGGAAAACGCAGGGAAAAAAATGTGGATATCCTATAGTCAAGATAACGATGAGGGATATCCACATCATTATTCTTCAGTTTTTCGCAAGTTTTCCACCGTTTTTTGCTGAAAAAAGATATAAACTTATTAATTTTGCACCGAAAACAAGAATTGTGGATAAGTAATGCATGAGTCATAAAGTCAGGGAGTTAATATCAACACACATTGTTAATAGTGTAATTTCACAATCTTATAACTTTACTGGCAAGGAAAACAGGAAAAAGTTACCAACTTATGAACGGCATATCATCTTATTACATTTCTTTTTTTTATAAAAGAGAAAATAAAAAGAATAATATAATATGATGTTGAAAAAGAAATGGGAAGAGCAGGGCTTCATTGATGAAGCAGTAGCTGAGGGTGTAGATCTGAAGGCTGAAATCCGTCGTCTGTGTAAAGAAAAGGATGCTGTTATCCTGGCTCACTACTATACTATTGGTGATATTCAGGAAATAGCCGACTTTGTAGGCGACTCACTGGCTTTGGCACGAAAGGCTGCAGAGACTGATGCCAAGATGATGGTGATGTGTGGTGTTCATTTCATGGCAGAAACCTGTAAGCTATTGTCACCAGAGAAAATTGTACTCTGTCCTGACCTTAATGCCGGCTGTTCACTGGCTGATTCCTGCAAGGCTGAAGACTTGAAGAAATTCAAAGATGAGCATCCCGGCTATCAGGTTATTTCTTATGTCAACACCACAGCTGCTGTAAAAGCTTTGACTGATGTAGTAGTTACCAGTGGTAATGCCAAGAAGGTGGTTGATCAGCTGCCAAAAGACGGAAAGTTTATCTTTGGTCCTGACTATAACCTGGGAAACTATATCAATGAGGTGACTGGCCGGCAGATGCTGCTTTGGAATGGTGGCTGTCATGTGCATGAGCGTTTCTCCGTCTCAAAGATTCTTGAACTGAAGAAGCAGTATCCTGATGCTGTAGTAATGGCGCATCTGGAATGTAAAGGTCCTGTATTGGCCGTAGCTGACGTGAAAGGCTCAACGGCAACAATGCTTCAGTATGCACAGCAGAGCGATAAGAAGCAGTTTATCGTAGCTACAGAGGCCGGAATCCTTCATGAGATGCAGCGAACATGTCCTAACAGACAATTTATCCCTGTGCCTCCTGAAATCAGCGAGAGCGGCCTGGAATGTAGCTGTAACGAGTGTCAGTACATGAAGATGAATACGCTACTGAAAATATACAATACCTTAAAGTATGAATGGCCGTCAGTAGAAGTAGATCCAAAAATAGCAAAAGAAGCTGTCAAGCCTATTGAAAGAATGCTTGAACTGAGTTAAAAAGGATTATTATCTTTTTAATATAGGTTTTTCTATCAACCGCCAGGAAATGGTGGCTAATATGGTTGTGGCTATAAGCATTATTATAAAAGCAAGGAATATATTATATTGGTCAATTTTATATTGTATGATAATCTGTGTTACTGGGAAGTGATAAAGATAAAGACCATATGATATGTTGTCGTATCGCTGCAGGAAGTTCAGTGGTTTAAGGTAGTAAGCAGTTCCGATAATCAGCGATGAGAATATAAGCGGTTCAATATAGTTCAGTATAGAGATATCTGCCAAATTCAGTATAATAGTAAGCAGAACACAGATAGGAAAGATATACTTGATATAATGGCAGAAGTAATCAAAATACAACAAAATAGCCATACCACTAAAGAAATATATAATGGTATTGAAGCTTGCATGATTGACAGCAGAAAAAAGAGGATTTGTATAATGATCTTCCAGATAATCAAATAGTCCGTGATAGACAATATGAAATGCGAAAATAACAATCATGATTGTCGTCTTACCTTTTCTTCTCATTAACCATATTATGAATGGTACAAGTATATAGAAAAGCACTTCGTATTTCATTGACCATAGTGAACCATTGACAGCAATGTCAGGATTGTCAGTAAATAGTCCTGGTAATGATGGCTCAAGAAAGTTAAGAAACGAAAGGTTTGCTAATAGATAATGATAGCTTTGACTATCGCAAAGAAATTGTGTTGGAGAGAGTTTTGTGAGTATGATACCAGCTATGAAACAAACCAGAACAACTACCATATAGGCAGGAATAATTCTGTTTATTCTTTTTCGTATATATACCTTGATATTACCACGTCTGATAAAGCTATATACTACCAGGAAGCCTGTGATGGTAAAGAATGCCTTGACACGTGTTTGTCCGCTGATGACCCAGAACTGCTCTGTCTCTGTCAGCGTACAGAAGTGCACAAGGATAAGGGAGAAAGCAAACAGATAGCGCAGAAAGTCGAAACAGTTGTCACGATGAACTCTTTCTATTATTTCATCACTAATAAGCTTAGATTTCTCCATGTTTATCTGATGATGGCTATTTTACAGACTGTTCCTTTAGAACCGTCACGCTTAGAGATCAACGCATTATAGACTCCTGATGCTACTTTTCTGCCCTGCATGTCACATCCATCCCATGTATAGGTTCCACCATTACTCTGTCCTTCATTGACAACTTTTCCGTTAGATGTTACTATCTTAACGTAAGACTGGTAGCTTAATCCTACAATGGTGATAAGACCTGTATGTTCTGGTGTAACAGGATTAGGATATGCATAGACATTATCTTTGCTCATTTCAGTACTTGCTGCTGTTGCATCACTGGTATAAGAGCACAGTCCGTTGTTTGTAGCAATGAATACCTCTCCTGTATGATGGTCAATATCAAGAGCGGTAATGTTATCGGACAGCAACGGCGTATGGTCTGATTGGAAATGCTTGAGCTGTGTAAGATTATCTTCGCTGATCAGATAAACGCCATTGTCATTGGTACCAAACCATTTTCGTCCGCCTCCATCGATGGCTATTGCTGAAATGTAAACACCAGACAGAAGGTAGTCGGCATAGTCACTGCCATCATTTCGTGGTACTTTCACTTGTGTGAATGTGTAGTTTTCAGCATTAAACTGAGAAGTTTCAAGCATAAAAGGCCCCAGATTGGTTCCTATCCAAATGTTACCGTTCTTATCTTCTGCAACGCATGTAACGTAGGAAAGTGCATAGGAAACACCATCTTGATTGATAATGGCGTCAAATACCTTTATCTCGTCTGTCTGAGTGTTGTAGCAAATAAGCGAAGGTGTACGATAGTAATTATTGACAAACCACATCAGACCGCGTGAGTCGAACATGATATGTTCCATGCCTTCAAAAGAACGATTCTCATAAACCATCAGTTCTTTCTTGTGATGGGAAACCCATTCAGCATTATTCTTCAGCTCAAATAATGAAGTGTTAGGACTGATACTGTTGGTACACCATAGGTTTCCTTCCTGGTCAAATTTAACGCCAGTAACCAGCACATAATCCTTATTATTATTTCCAACTGTAGAAGCAGTCTTCAAAGGACTATTGTCGTTGGTATATTCCTTGATGAATTTACCATCCTTAAACTCATAGAGACCAGTACGGCCAGCAGCAAAGACATGTGTGGGATCTGTAGGGTCAACATCTACACAATACAGTCTTGCAAACTGATGACCTATTTTCGCCTCAATGTCATTTTGGTAATTAGTCCAATCCTTACTGTCTATATCCAAGGTCTGCACACATGCCATATTCAGAGATGATGCAGACTTATCGACAGAGTAAAGTGTGTTATCAACGAATCGAAGGAAGCCAAACAAATTATACTTCGGTCCTCCCGGTTTCAGGGTCTTTACAACATCAATATAGTCTGCCCAGTCAGCGTTAGTGTTAGACAGAGGCAGCGAGGTGGGATAGTTAGGATGATTCTTGGTATAGGTATCGGCTATCTCTGCTTTAGTCATATTTACTTTCACAATACCAAAGCGAGCATAGAGGTAGGCGTAATCGCCATCGATGGTCAGACTGTCAACAGTCTTGTCTTCAGTCATTGTCTTACGATAGAGTGCAGAGATATTCGTAACGTTGCCATTAAGGTCTATGAGGTCAATATTAGAATTGGAATAGACAGCGATGAGGCGTTTGGCTTTCTTGTTCCAGCCAATATGTATAATGTAAGTATCGCTAAGTCCGTTGACCTTGTCGTAGGTCGTGATGCTATGGTCTGCCAAGCTATATTGATAGAGACTGTTAGAGGCACGAACAAACAGGTTGTCGTCGGCCTTGACAATCTGCTGTACGTCGGAATAGGCCATATAGTTCTTCCATGAGCCTATCTGGGCATTTGAAGGTAAAAAGGTAAAGAAGTAAAAAGGTAAAAATACAATTACCTTTATCTTTGTCTGTCTCAACCATTGAATGATACGTTTCATCATTTACTTTTCTACCTTTTAACTATTTTACTTTTCCAACAGATAGTCGGCCAGTTTCTGGGTGGCTCGTGCACGATGACTGATTTGGTTCTTGACGTCAGTACCTAACTCAGCAAAGGTCTTATCGTAGCCGTCAGGCTGGAAGATGGGATCGTAGCCGAAACCCTCTCCTCCCCTGCGTTCACGGATAATCTCTCCATTCACGATTCCCTCGAACTGATGGACATTACCTTGTTCAATTAACGCAATAACAGTGCGGAATCGTGCCTTACGATCGTTATTTTCTCCTAATTCCCTTAAAAGACGGGCCATATTGGCTTCGCTGTCGTGCGAGGCAGAACCATTTTCCATGCTGGCATAGCGTGCAGAATAAACGCCTGGAGCACCGTTTAAGACCTCGACCTCCAGACCGGTATCGTCAGCGAAGACGTCTATGTGATAGTTATCGTAGATATACTGTGCCTTTTGGAGGGCATTCTCTTCGAGTGTCGTTCCCGTCTCAGGGATATCGACACCGCAGCCAATATCCTTCAACGACAGTACCTCTACCCTACTCCCAAGGATCTGCCGTATCTCACTCAGCTTGTGCTGGTTGTTTGTTGCAAAGACTATTCTCATCTTGTTGCGGTCGACTGACTTTTTGTTTCTTCACCTTCACTCTCATCTCTTCAAAACCTTCACCATAGACGCCGATGACGCTCGACTGCGAGACAAACGCGTTAGGGTCGATCATCTTGATGAGACGGAACATGTTGACGCTCTCATTCTTTTTGGCAAGGATACAAAGAACCTTGCTCTTCTTGCCTGTGTACCAGCCGTGTCCGTCAAGAATGGTAACACCATGATTCATCTCTGTGCCAATGGCGTTGGCTATTTCCTGCCACTTCTGCGAGAAGATCATGAACTGTACAGACTGTCGGCGGGCGTTCATCACGTAGTCGAGTACATAGTTCTCCATTGCCATCACGCAAAAGCCGAACATGACCTTATGAGCACGCTCCAAATAGGTGCCAAACTGTGGGAAGAACATACAGGAGCCGATGATACAGAAATCAGCCGCTATGAGTACGTTACCCAGTGTGACGTTAGGATGGTACTTATTGACCGATGCAGCAATAATATCTGTTCCACCAGTAGAACCATTGTTCATGAAAACAGTAGCCAGCGCAATACCTGTTATCACACAGCCGATAATCATCGACATGAAGTCCTGGCCCTCACCCATCAATTTGAACGGAAGGCCGTTTTCCTGCTTGGGGATAAGCTCCTGTGCAAACATCAGCATAAAGTAGAGCGTGAAGATAGCAAAGATGGTCTTCATGAGAAATTTCCATCCCAGAATCTTCAAGGCTACAATCAGCAGGAGACCGTTGATGATGATATAGGTGTTCTCCAAGTGGAATCCTGTGGCGTAGTAGATGATAGCCGAGAGACCCGTCACGCCACCAGCCACAATCTGATAGGGCATCAGAAAGACCGTAAAGGCGATGGTATAAAGGAACAGGCCAAGGGCTATAAACATATAGTCCTTGACCTCGTTCCATATCATTTTGTGATTGATAGTCATATAATTAACAGTTATAGTGACTATAGTATCTATAGATTATTTTCCCAGTACGATGTTCACCATACGCTTGGGAACGACGATGACCTTCTTTACCTGGAAGCCTTCCAGATACTTCTGGGCACGCTCGTCGCTGAGCACAGCATCCTCGATGGTCTTGCTGTCGGCATCGGCAGGGAACTGCATCTCGAAGCGGGCTTTGCCGTTGAAGGCGACACCCAGCTTCACCTGGCTCTCCACCAGATACTCCTCGTTCCACTTGGGCCACTCAGAGTCACAGACAGAGCCCTGCTCGCCCAGCATCTCCCAGAGTTCCTCAGCAATGTGGGGAGCGAAGGGAGCAATCAGGATGACCAGCGTCTTCAGCATCTCCTTGTTCTTGCACTTCTGCTGTGAGAGCTCGTTCACGCAGATCATGAAGGCCGAGATAGAAGTATTGTACGAGAAGGTTTCAATGTCCTGGCTGACCTTTTTGATGAGCTTGTGAACGCTCTTCAGTTCCTCTGGGGTTGGACTCTGAGTATTCTGATTATTCTGAATATTCAGAGAAACCAGGTTCCAGAACTTCTTCAGGAAGCGGTGGCAACCGTCGATACCGTTGGTGTCCCAAGGCTTCGACTGCTCCACAGGACCAAGGAACATCTCGTAGAGACGCAGGGTGTCGGCACCATACTTCTCGACAATCATATCGGGATTGACCACATTGAACATCGACTTCGACATCTTCTCAATGGCCCAGCCACACTTGTACTGACCATTCTCGAGGATGAACTCGGCGTTGTTGTACTCAGGACGCCAAGCCTTGAAGGCCTCGATGTCGAGCACGTCGGCAGAGACGATGTTCACATCGACGTGAATGGGCGTTGTGGTGTAGTTATCCTTCAGTCCGAAGCTGACGAACTTACCCTTGTCGGCACCCTCGTCCTCGATACGATAGACGAAGTTGGAGCGACCCTGAATCATGCCCTGATTGACGAGCTTCTTGAAGGGTTCGTCCTCGCAGCTGTAGCCTGAGTCGAAGAGGAACTTGTTCCAGAAGCGCGAGTAGATGAGGTGACCTGTAGCGTGCTCAGTACCACCGACATAGAGGTCGACGTTGCGCCAGTATTCGTCAATGTCCTTGTTGACGAGGGCCTTTTCGTTCTTCGGGTCCATATAGCGCAGGTAGTAGGCGCTGGAACCGGCGAAGCCAGGCATCGTGTTGAGCTCCAAGGGGAAGACGGTCTTGTTGTCGATAAGCGACTTGTCGACCACCTTGTCAGTCTTCGTGTCCCAAGCCCACATCTTGGCGCGTCCCAATGGGGGTTCGCCCGTCTCCGTAGGCTTGTACTCGTCAATTTCAGGCAGCTCCAGAGGCAGACACTCCTTGGGAATCATATAGGGCATATCGTCCTTGTAGTAGACGGGGAACGGCTCGCCCCAGTAACGCTGACGCGAGAAGATGGCGTCGCGCAGACGGTAGTTGACCTTCACGCGACCCAGACCTTGCTCAGTCACATATTTCTTTGTAGCAGCAATAGCCTCCTTGACGGTCAGACCGTTCAGGGAGAACTTGGCTGACGACGAATTGCAGACGATACCCTCCTTGGCGTCGTAGCTCTCCTCAGAGACATCGGCACCCTCAATCAGAGGAATGATGGGCAGACCAAAGTGCTTGGCGAAGGCATAGTCGCGTGAGTCGTGGGCAGGCACAGCCATGATGGCTCCTGTGCCGTAGCCGGCCAGCACGTATTCTGCAATCCAGATGGGGATTTTCTCGTCGGTAAACGGATTGATGGCGTAAGAGCCTGAGAACACGCCCGTCACCTTGTGGTCCATCTGACGATCGCGCTCCGTACGCTTCTTCACGTAGTCAAGATACTTCTCAACCTCTTCCTTCTGCTCAGGAGTCGTCAGCTCTGCCACGAGGTCGCTCTCAGGAGCCAGTACCATGAAGGTAACACCAAACATGGTATCGGCACGTGTGGTGAAGATGGTGAAGTGCTTGTCCGAGTCGGCTACGTTGAACTCTACCTCCGTACCTTCCGAGCGACCAATCCAGTTGCGCTGAGTCTCTTTCAGCGAGTCTGTCCAGTCGATGTCCTCCAGTCCGTCGAGCAGACGCTGGGCGTAAGCCGAGACGCGCAGACACCACTGGCGCATCTTCTTCTGTACCACGGGATAGCCGCCACGAACGCTGACGCCATCGACCACCTCGTCGTTAGCCAGAACGGTACCCAACTTGGGACACCAGTTCACCATTGTGTCGGCCAGGTAGGCTATGCGATAGTTCATCAGTACCTCCTGCTTCTTCTTCTCTGAGAAGCCGGCCCACTCAGTAGCTGTAAAGTGCAGTTCCTCAGTACCTAGGGCGTTACAGTTCTCAGTACCCATCAGTTCGAAGTGCTCAATCAGCTTGATGGTGGGCTGGGCCTTGTGCGACGACGTGCTGAAGTAGCTCTTGAACATACGCTGGAAAGCCCACTGCGTCCACTTGTAGTAGATGGGGTCGCAGGTGCGCACCTCGCGCTCCCAGTCGAAGCAGAAGCCAATCTTGTCGAGCTGCGAGCGATAGCGGTTGATGTTCTCGAATGTCGTCTTCTCAGGATGCTGTCCTGTCTGGATGGCATACTGCTCAGCAGGCAGACCGTAGGCGTCGTAGCCCATAGGGTTTAGCACGTTGAAGCCCTGCTGACGCTTGAAGCGGGCATAGATATCGCTGGCAATGTAGCCAAGCGGGTGACCCACATGCAGGCCTGCTCCCGAGGGGTACGGGAACATGTTCAGCACGTAGAACTTCTTCTTCTTGGGGTCCTCCACTACGCGATAAGTCTTGTTCTCGACCCATCGCTTTTGCCATTTTTGTTCAATCTCTCTGAAATTGTAATCCATTGTATCTTTGTATTAATCGTTTCCGTACATTATATATGCGGGTGCAAAGGTACGAATTATTTTCATATATACAAAACAATATCGGGAGAACTTGCGTTCCCCCGATATTGAATGGCTTAAAGATCTTTAGCTTTAAAGGTGTTTGTTCTGAAGAGTAGCGCCCAGCAGCGTCATGTAGGTATCAAACTGCTTGTCGTTGAGCACGCGCTGCATCTGCTGAGCATCCTTTCTCACAGCCTCGTGAACCAGGTGACGGCGCTGAGGACCTCGCTTCGTAGCAATCGACTGCATCTCGTTGGTGAAGGTGTTCTGAATTGCCTCGACAGCTTCCATCTGCCATTCGTTCAAG
>Ga0265299_10006597_pt1 | contig 10546 bp, 19 predicted proteins | sample AusTroGonzalo_MG_4_FD_193485 | JGI IMG/M metagenome (GOLD analysis project Ga0265299, IMG submission 193485) | Bovine rumen microbial communities from tropical cattle in Woodstock, Queensland, Australia - Gonzalo_02 | ecosystem: Host-associated > Mammals > Digestive system > Stomach > Rumen ...
GATAATTCTGATACTACGCTTGGTGTATTATATGGCAACACAAGCCATCAGGCGATATGGTATGACGGAACAAACTCAAACACTATCTATCATTCGGGTAACGCTAATAAATCTGATGTAGATTGGACTTGCAAGAACCTTTATGGTTACGGCACTTACGGCGGTTTCCAGATTTACGCAGGTGCGGCAGCTAACGAAGGTATCCGTATAGATACTATGGATGCTTCGGGTGCTTGGAAATCCAATGGCATCTACCTTTATCAGAATGGAGTGGTGGAATTGGCAGGTGATGTGTATGGCAGAGGCGCGTTGTTCGCAGGCGCAAATTCCGCAGGTATGTACTACCATTCATCGGGTATCGCATCGCATAACTCAAGCAACCAATACGTAAGGAGTTTCATAGACTTCGACCTTTCCAATGCTATAACTACCATATATGGAATATGTAAGGTTTCGGATAGCGGACTCGGAAGCCAGTTAGATATTTACAGGGCAGCCGCAGGTGATAGTATCATAAAATACTCCAATTCCAATGGAACGCTCGGTTATATGGGTATAGACTCAAATGGAGTACCTGAGTTCGTAACACCTTCGTTTGCGTCATATCCGATGCTTCATACCAATAACGCAACTGATTATACCTTGACACGTCGTGACATAGGTAGCGCAGCTTGGCGATGGAGAGGTGGCGGAAACTATCAGTATTGCAAGATAGCTACCATTGATACCGACTATACTTGGATTGACGAGAACATAATGATTGAACTTTCGGGCCGTGATTATCCACTTACGATTTTGAAGATTGACTTCGCAGGACAATCGGCAGCCGACCCCAACCTTGTGTCATTTACTGTCAGCACAAACGGAGCGTTTACGTTCTATATGTATAAATCCGCTACAAGCACATGGGAGCTTTATGTAGATACCGCAGGTGTATGGGAAAGCATACAGATTTATCGCATTATAGGACTGAACGAAGGTATGGTGACGATGAATATGTCCAATGTCGCAAGTCTTCCTTCATCGGGGCTCATAGCCGCTTCATTCGACTCTCTTTATGGCTGTGACCTCACAATATACAGCGCGGCACAGAGTCCAGTATCTATTGATACTACTTCTTCGGTTGGCAACTATCAGCAGTTCAAAAGTAACGGAGCGGTAAGAGCTGAATTTGGTTGGTATTATTCATTGGGTGCTTATATGCAAAATCCCAATGGAGGTACTGTCGCCATAACCGATAGCGGTATATTCCATAGCTATGTCCCAGTTGAAGTTGACGGAAACATAGAAGCATCGGGTGGTATAGCCGCAGGAGGAATAGCAAACTTGAGTATAAACTAAAAACGAAATATATATGCCGATAATCAAAGACACTAACGCGAGTGATACTGCGGTGACGATACGTAGGTTTCCCAACGGCTCTGACATCGCAGGGTTGACAGGTGTTCAGTCACTCAATTACATCAGCCTCAATCGTGCGCATTATGGACAGAACGAATTGATTTGGGGACATAGTAGCGGTGGAACTGTCGTGATACGTTGTGAGCTTGCCGAAGATGCTGAAGGTGAGTTCTACGGGGATTATAGTTCACTTCATATCCGTAAGGACGGAACTATGATTTCGTGGTATTGCGGTACTAATCTAATCGGAACAAAGACATGGGAGAAAGACGTTCATATGTACGGCTTTACACCCGACCCGACAGACACGACCAAGTTCCTCGCGTGGTATGACAACGAGCGTTTCGGTACGGCAAGAGCTTTTAACTTGAGTTATCGGGCTTATATAGGCTATTGTTACGGACAGCCTGATGAGACTACTGGTATATCATCATCATCGGGCACGTGGGCTATGAGAATATGGGATTTAACGGCTCATTGGGGCAACACTTGGTATCACCTCTATCCCGTCAGCCATTCGGGTGCTAAACTGATGGAGACGAGAACGAGGACAAGCAACTCAACACTTGACTTCAAGACCGCAAGTACACCTGCAGGCTCAAGCTCATCTTTCTCGGCTGGGCCTACCGAAGCATGGGGAGTTACGATACATGACCTTAAAAACGCCTTCCAAGTGGGATATAACGATGCGATGGCTATCGTGTGTGGTGACAACGGAAATCCTGCGAGTTACGCCGACCCTGTGGATAGTGTCACTGATAGTTCAGACCAAGTACACAACTTTGCTTTCCGTCTTGCGAGTGGTGACGGAACAACCATAGCTGACCCGAAGATTGCGCTTAACGATGGTCTTACCCTTAACGCACGTAGCGGTACATATACTCTCGGTGGTTATGAATTTGGTGAGCTTATCTTCGGAAGAAAACCAAAGTGGCCTTTATGGGCCGATGGTCTGAGAGTCGGCAAGTATGTCAAGAACTTCGCACCTTCGGGACAAACGGCAAACCTCAAGTTCGTCTATAACTTTATGAAAACCCATAAGGGCACGATACATACGGGTAAACTCTCTGATGGGACTTATAGCGACATCGGTGATTACAATCCAAATAATGAGTACAAGACTGAACTCGTGCGTAGGTTTGACGGAGTGGATACGGCGGCAGATAAGATACATGAGCCTAAGTTCAACGTTGATAGCGCAGTTGCCATTGAGTTTCACAATAAGGTCGCCTGCTTTTGCCGTAGTGATGAAAAACTCATAGGTCTCGGTCAGCAGTCAGCCGTAGATAACTTCGCTATCTTCAAGTATAACACAGGAACTGAGTTGATAGGATACGCTTATGTCGGCAACCTTATACCTTGGGACTTGACCGCGACAGAGCTTGCTCAGGAGGGTTGTAATTGGGCGGTAAAGGGTGTTGCTATACAAGTGTATTCGGCACAGCAGATAGCCGCAAAGACGTGGACTTTCGTTGACCTCAAGGAGTATGCGTCAACCGATGCTATGATGTGCGCATCCAATCAGCAGGACAAGCAACGTTTTATGAACGGCATACTCTTTACCGAGGGCGTGTTCAATCCCGATAGGATGAATGAATTGTACTATTTGTTCAACGCTATCAGTGGTAGTTGGCCTAAGACACTTCCGATGAAAGCCAAGTTGTCTTTGCTTACCGCGTGGAAGAATACGCCTGTATCGGTTGGTAACACTATCAGCACCGAGAGGGTTATGCCCGAAAAGAGTATATCGGTTAGTGGTACAAACAACCCGAAGGTAAGCAGTAGCTCATCGGTCACACCCGATAGGCTTGTTGTAGGTGAAAATGGCGGTATATGTACTGTCAACGAGAATGACTATAACATCAATATCTTGGCAACCGACAACTATGGTACATCTTTGGGCATCGAGTGGAAAGCTGTCAATCTAAGTACGAGTCAGAACAACTATGGAATGTGTCTTGCGTTTGAGTTTGCCCTTGAACGTAACAACACACTTCTTGACATAGGTAGCACCTATCTCTTGTTTGCTTTTGCAGAGGTGACTGAAATAGGCTCAGATGGCAACTTCAACGGCAAATACTTTGGATTTACCAAACCCTTCACGACCAAGTGGAGTGAACACAGCTGGACTAATCCTACCCCTCAATCTTCTCCTTGGTGGGGCGACAGGAATACGGCTTCTCCGAGTAGCATAACCGAAAATCAGTCGTATAACAAATGGAGAGCCTGCTTTTTCCGTTGGCAGGAACTTATGTGCGATAGCAACCCGAGTGCAGCACCAAGCGGATATGTGACTTCTCACGTCAGAATGTTCCCCAACTGGGCGAGTGGCGGTCACAGCGAGAAAGCTCCTTGTGCATGGGATATATGCCATACCAACAAGTATTGGGATAATCTCAGCAACACTAACGGCTACAACACAGGCTCACCCTTCGTGACCTTTGGCAACTACAGACTCTTTTTCGTAGATACTCCACGTGTGATGCCTTACGAGGTTAGTAGCGGACAGGTGCTGATAGTTGATTGTTGGTTCAGCCTTTGGTATCAGACGACAACGCAACAAGGCACTATATGGGCGCAGGATAAATCTTCAAGAACACTTCCTGCAATGAAGATTGTGTTGAGGAAGAAATCCTGCCAAGAGCCGTATCATAGCACTTCACCTACCATTGACGGAACAATCATACCGAGGTCAGGCAGTATAACCGATTATACCTTCGCTTTCAATGCCGATAGCGGAAGTGACCAGACGGATGATAGCGTCACCCACTACTCAGCTAAAAGGACAACAAAAACTGCGTATCAAGGATTTACTGTTCTTCCCAGCGGTCTCGGCGGTGACAACATGGATGGTTTCTACAACTTACAGATAAAGATTGACTCAGCTTCATTCGAGGCAGGAGCCATGTATACGATACAAATTTTACCTAACTCTTAATCAAAACAATTATGGAAGAAACAATTTGGATGGCTATCATTGCATTGGTAGCAAGTGCGACAACACTTACAGAGTTCTTCAAACGTCTATTTAAGGTAGACAAGAAGTGGTTTAATGAACTGCTCAGTATCATCGTCTGCGAGGCTACGGCTTTCGTGGCATGGATACTCGGCAATCTGCCTACATTCTTCACCCCAGAGTGGGCTTGTGTTCTCGTAGAGGGCGGTTTCCTCTTTGCCGTTATCAAGGTCGGTTATGACCATCTGGAGATTGTTAAGAAGATATTCGATGTCATCTTCAGTATCTTCGGCAAGTCACTCGGCGGAAAGTGGTACGAGAAACCCAAGGAGATTGTGGCAGATGGCGCATTCCTTGAGGCTGTCAAGTCTTATATCACTCAGAGCGGTGGCAAGGATAAGATTGGTGACATACAGACCATAGCCAACAACTTGCTTGAACTCGCCCAAGAGAAAATCCAAAAGAAATAAGGGAAATTTCCCTTTGATTTCCCAAGATTTCCTATCTTTGTAAAAAAAGAGAAGATATGAGAACAGGAGAAATTGATTTTGGCGACTTCGAAGGCTGAGTTCATCCCTCACTTGAGGGAAGGAAATCGAGAAGGCGCATAGATTTAGTTCTGTGCGCTTTTTTGTTTTACTACAATTAAAAAAAAGAGGGCGATGTTACCACCGCCCAAAAACGACCTTCAAGTATGCCTTTCGGCCTGATGGTCACATTATTCTCCTTCGGGAGCTTTCCACAGAATGTCCTCAAGTGCAGGCTCAAGCTGAACAAGAAGTTCGTATTGTCCGTTCTTGAGGTCGTGGTTTTCCTCTTGGAATTTTCTCCACTCAGCATAAGGCATCGTCTTCGGTTCAATGGTTGTCTTGTCCTCAAGAAGCTGGTTGTAAAGCTGATTGAACTTGATGTTCTTCTCTGATGCCTCTTTAAGCTCCTTCTTCTCATCCTCTGTCTTGTCCTGCTTGGCAAGAAGCTCGTTGAAACGCGCCTGATGCCTGTTGTGGTCATCGATACCCACTTCCGAGTCAATTATCTTCACCCTTTCGACAATCTCCATAAATGCGTTCTTCAGACGAGACTTGAACTGAACGACCTTGTATGCGTGTGCAATGTCGAGTGTGAATGACTTTGCAGCCATAAAATTGTTGTTGAACAGCACGTCTACATCTGCGTACCTGATGTTACCTTCTTTCTTTTCTGCCATAATTTCTTTCTTTTAATGGTTTATAATAAGTTTATCAAAAAGTGTGCCACAAGGCTAGCCTTTATGCTTTTGAATATTGGAATGCTCGACCCTGTCTTTTAATCGTTCGAGCTTTCTTTCTTTTTCTATTACGTATTCATTCCACCCGAAGTATGCGGCCCACAGTTCCATCATAATGGTAACATCGGCCAATTCGGTAATTATTTCCATCTTGTTCTCCAGACGACCACGATGTGCCTTGCCGAACTTGTCAAGCATTTCACCGACCTCTTCCGTGACCATAAAGGCTTAGGATACTTCACCCCACTTATCCATAGCTGTCCTGTACAGCTTAATCTTCTCCTCGTCCTTCATTGCTTATAATATTTTTTGCTGTTCCTTCAAGAACTGCGACGCAGCACTTGGCTATCCACTCGATGAGATATGCAAACGGTTCGGTGTCGCCAGTATCGGTCCTGCAGCCGCAGTAGCTAAACCATCTTAAAGCTACATGTGCAGACTCATGCGTTATGGTTGGCGTACTCATCTCGTCCTTGGACGCAAATCGTATCAGGGTGCCGGCTTTAATTTCCGGACTAATCCTGCGCACGCCACACACCTCCGCAGTGGTACATTCGTCAAGTTCTTCAAACTTTTCAACATTGTCAACACCTTCCGGGAAAACCCTATTCAACTCGTCTATGGTTGCATCATATGTTATCCATAGCCGGCGCGGATAAATTCCGCAGTCAAATTCGTAAATCATTTCTGTTTCGTTACTGTTATTTATAATTCAATATACATCGGCACAACCCCGTTCTCATTCGGTTTGTCTCCATAATACCTAAATCCCATTCTCTTATACCATTCAAACACAAAACTGTCCTTATCCGCCAAGAGATAGGCGTATTTACAACCATTCTCTCTGGCTAAATCCATAGCAAAGCACATCATTTTCTTGCCCCTACCTTCATTGCGTCTTGGCTCATAAGCTGATAACGCGCCCAAATATGCTTGCTCTGGCTCATCGTTTGTGATGCTTACCGAAATAGTGGCCGTTCCATCTTCTTCTATCAAGTAAAAAGACTTACCCCATTTCCATTCATTCTTGTGTATTACCATACCTTATATGTGTTTATTTTTTTCCGAAAGGTTTTTACAATTCTTATTAACAGCATTAACGATGCCACTGATATCAAATTTAGGAGGAAGCATATTAATGTCTACTCCTTGTTTCATTTTCTCGCCAATTACAAGCATAGAAATATCAGATATGGCTTTCTCATAGCCTTTGATAAAGGCATCCCTTAATTTAATGTTCGCATCTTCTTTATTTAATGCAACACCAATCATAGAACTATACTCCATCTTTGGAGGATATGCTTTCAATGCTTCATCTTCTGCTCTGGTCATAATACTTTGCATTTAGGACAATAATGCTTACCATCCTTCTCAATCCACCCCTCTTCTAATGCACATTCTTCAATCTCTGAGCCATCGGTGTCGTAGGGGATGCACATACCGCCTTCGCCATCGTCAAAATACTCTCCGCACTTATCGCATTTGAGTTTTGTGCTCGGTATAATTACTTTTTCTTTGCTCATATCTCACTCCTTAATGATTATTACCTTAACCCTTTGCTTGCTAAATTCGGATGGTAGCGCTTTGGGCAATGATATATGGCTACACCATATATTAACTTCACCATCTACTGCATCCTTCATCAGTTCTTTCTTTGCAAGTTTAAGCAGCTCTGGCGCGTGAATGCGTACAAGGGTATCTATATCATTTTCAACACCATTGTTAATCTCAAATGTACCTCTTAAATACTCTTCAAATTCATTCATTGTCTTTTACTATTTTTTCTCTTGCATTTATATCCGACCACACCTCAACCCACCTTTTGTCCTTGCAATCACAGTTCTCGCAATCTATCGGGAACTTACCTTGTAGGCAATAAGATGTGAGAGAACTGATACTTGCTCTGTGTGGGCAATCTAATACTTTGCTCATAGTTATCCTGCCGTTATTATATAGTCACCATCATTTAATATCACATCTTCGTCATAGACCTTTTGACCTTTCTGTATATCGTCAGGAATAGGCTCAATAGCCAAGAAGGTGTCATAGATAACCCATATTTCCTTCTCTTGGTCTAACTTGCTTAATTCAGCAATAACCTCCTTTACTTTCATATCTTAATTATATTAGTGTATTCCCCCAAATACAATTACAAGCATCAGCGATTAAAATCATCGCCATAATGAAGATTTGTAAAATCATCCCAATATTCCTTGTCTTTATCAGTATATCCATATTTCTCGTTGTAAATATTCTTTGGGAATGTGTCGTTGAGATTGGTTATATGGATTGCTCGTTTTTGGAGAGTTTCTTTATTTTTCTTATCGTTCCAATTACCACTCAACCACATTTGGAGGACTGTTGCAGCCTCTATAAAATGACCGCGATTTTTTCTACGTTCCCTCTCCAATGCAGAATTATAGGCTACCGATGCTACTTGAAAATCAATAAGACCTTTATAAAAAACATCAGCCAATACATACTCCATTGGCGTTTCGTCTGCGTAATTCAGTTCCTTAAAATCCTTATAGTTCATATATCTATCCGTTAATAATTCACCGATTCTTTAACTTGTTCTCTCCAATGTGTTAAGGTTTTGCCGATTGCTTAACTTATTCGTCAATAACAATAACCTTGACTACCTTGCCATCAATAGTTGTTTCTATTGCATCGTCTGTCAATACCCTTTTAAATGTATGAATAACTTTACTAACTCTACCATTTAAAATAAGGATGTTTACTAACTCCCAACGTGCTTGACCTTCTGCATTAAGTTCATCCTTTGCGAGCAGATGGTCTGTTGTAATGCGCTTATATTCGTACTTCATATCTCACTCTTTAATGATTATTACCTTAACTTTGTCACCCATTTTCGCCTTTCCATTCTTTACCAAATTTGTGGCAACGGAAACGTCATCCCAATCGGAAATACAAAATTCGGTTTCTTCAAGATTAGTGGGCAATATTAGTGCCTCCACTGCACCCTTCATCATCTGCTTAACAATATCTTCTGCTATCTGAAAGGCGGTTTGGTTATACTGTGCCCATTTTTCCGCATCGGTTACACCTGTAACTTTACATATTGCCTGCTCTATCGTTTTATTCATTATCCTTTACTATTATGAGTTTGACCTCTTGCCCATTCTGATACTTATCGACAGGAAGAAAGTCTGATGTCGCATAGAACTTCCTTACACTGCCGTCGAAATTCCGAGTTTCCTCAATACATCCACTAACCGCATCCTTCATCATCTGCTCTTTCTGCCATTGTGCAAAGTGAAGTGCAGTATTCTTTAAGGCAGGCCAATCTGTAAGATGTCTTATAGGATTCTTACTAAAGTATCGCGTTATTTCTTCCTTCAAGTCTTCGGTTGTAGGCTCTTGCTTATTGTACTCCGTGATGATAAACTGATGATACTCATCCATAGCCTTACGTAGCCTTGAAGCATCAGTTGTTAGATACTGTGCTGCATAGTACATAGCATCAGCGAGTTTCCTAATCATATCTAATTTTTCTTTATCTGTCATATCTTACTCTTTTTTGTAGCTTCTTTGAGAATACCAAGTATTTTTTCACAAGTCCTTATCGCACCGTTATAGTAACCTAAATTTGCAGCGTGTTCTTTATTGTGATTATTGGCATACTCAATAGTTACAACATTGTCAGTTCCTTTTGCAAGAGGTAGATTTGGTTGTATGTAACCACTCTTGCCAATCTCATCGTACCTCTTTTCTGCTTGAGTCTTGAGTTGCTCTACCACCTTCATCATTTCCTCTCTCGCTAACTCAACGGCAGCAAGGGCATTTTCAGGTGTAAGCCATTCGTGATAGCCGCCGTGTACCAACTCGTTGCTACGACCTCTTGTGTAGGCTTTGATGTATTCGTCGGGTGTCATATCCAAATGAAAATTACACTAATTATAATTATTAAGAAAACTTCTATAACGAATGCTATTTTGGCTATTCTGCATAGTTTTTCTTTCTCAGTCATATCGCCTATAAACCCTAACAGTCCTGTTGCAAGCATAACCAAGAGGGCTGTTATGGCAATTTCCCTTATTATATCCATATCTTACTTCTCTGATAATACAAAATGTTCAAACTGATTCTCTCCATTCATTGCTCTTTGTATGTTATCAACCATATCAATAACATCATTTGCAAAAGATTCTACATTTATTACAACAAACTTTCTATGCGCTAACTGATATGTCCGCAACTTGATAAGGTTTAATGTCCTATTATGGTCATCTATACCTTCTTTCATCATTCGTGAATATTCTTTAGCAAGAGCCTTGTATTCTTCGAGTGTCATATCGCTATTTTAATTTTCATCAACAATTTGAGCAAGACCTTCTCTGATTTCTGCAAGAAAATCCTCAAAGCATATATCGTCTAACTTGTTATTGGCTATAACAACATCTTTAAACCAAGTAGAACATGGGTTATATTTATATATTTCAATCATAATGTTTGAGTTTTTTTGTTTTTATATCTTACTTGTTCTGTGGCTGTACTCTTTCTTTGAGGGATTTGAGCCATTCACATTCTTTTAAATATCCGTGGTCAAATGTAGCGCAGATACATCTATAAAGCATTGCTTCATCCTCTACACTCCAAGCAGGGTTCTGAACATCGGTTCTCACTATCTTCCACTTGCCGTAATTCTCAATAGCCTCAACCCAATCAACAGGGATATAATCTCTACCTGCAACACCTTCTTGTTCCTCAAAATCGGGAAGTACAGGTTTTTCAAGCCAAGTAAAAATATCTGCATAATTTATATCTACAGGTATTTTCCCCTCGCCAAGACTTTTTAATATTTTAATAAGTTCTTTCCTTATCCTCTCATCCTCACTCTCTTTCTCTCTGACGATAATCTTACCGTCTTTGACTTCGGCTTCCATACCTTCAGGAATGGT
>Ga0265299_10006600_pt1 | contig 10544 bp, 8 predicted proteins | sample AusTroGonzalo_MG_4_FD_193485 | JGI IMG/M metagenome (GOLD analysis project Ga0265299, IMG submission 193485) | Bovine rumen microbial communities from tropical cattle in Woodstock, Queensland, Australia - Gonzalo_02 | ecosystem: Host-associated > Mammals > Digestive system > Stomach > Rumen ...
CATATCGTCGACACGGTCATCTGCGACGGCCGCATTATCCTGGAACACCGCGAATTCCCCCAATCCTAGCAGATGAAAAAGAACCTGGAAGATTACGGCCTCGACCTGCACTGCACGATGATCTTGGAGGATTACCAGGCGCACGCCGATGATTTTGCCATCATGAAGGAAATCGTGCTGGGGCAACTTCGTACCTGCCTGATGAAAAGCAAGATGGTGGTCAATACCATCGAGGGCCGCATCAAGACGGAGGAAAGCCTGGCCGGGAAGCTGGAACTGAAGGGGAACAAATACAGGGACCTCCATGACGTTACCGACATTGTCGGCGTGCGGGTCGTGACTTTCTATACGGAAGAAGTCGACAAGATCGCCGCCCTGGTCGACAAACTTTTCGAGATCGACTGGGAGAACTCGGTGGACAAGCGCAAGCAACTGGGCAAGGATACCTTCGGCTACATGTCGCTCCATTATATCTGCCGGATCCCGACTTCCCTCTACTGCGATCCCGCCCATCCTGGCGTCAACTCCTTCCGCTTTGAAGTGCAGATGCGCACCGCACTCCAGCACGTGTGGGCTTCGATGAACCACGATACGGGCTACAAGAGTGGAGTGGAAGTGCCGCCCGAGCACCTGCGCAGCCTGACGCGCCTGGCGGGCATCCTGGAGCTGGCCGACGAGGAATTCAGCCGCATCCGAAAGGAACTCACTGACTACCGCCGCAAGGCCGAGCAGTTGGTGAAAGACGGCAGTTTCGACGCTGTCTCGCTCAACGGTGACAGCTGGCGCAGCTACCTGGCTCTCGATCCTTTCGCTTCTCTCAACAACAAGATTGCAGCCATCAACCAGGCCGAAATCCAGCAACTCAGCGGCATGCCCTATCTGGAGCCCATGCTGCAGATGGGTCTCAAGACCCTGGGCGACGTGGAGCGGATGCGCAAGGAGTGTTCGGAAAAGGCTTATCAGCTGGCCGTTTACCAGATCAGCGGCACCGACCTGGACATCATCGCTTCCACGCTGGGCCTGCAGAACATCTGTATCGTTTACGTGGCGGAAAAAGGCGGTGCCAAGGGCATCGAGTTTTTCCTCAATTCACTGAACGGTCCCTCCAAATACAACGCCGGAACGGCGCAACGCATATTCGAAACATTCACCGATATCCATGATATGTAATGGCTAATAAGTTTATAGACAGTTCTTTGCTTGACAAGGCCATCTGCTTTGCAGTCCAGGCACACCACAATACGGAGCGCCGGGGAAAAGGTTTTCCCTATATCGTTCATCCACTGGAAGCCGTAGCCATCGTAGCGACCATCACCCCCGACCAGGAGCTGCTTGCGGCTGCCGCCCTCCACGACGTGCTGGAGGATACCGACATCACGCTCGACGAGCTGCGCCGTGAATTTGGTGAAAGGGTGGCCCGCCTGGTGGAGCAGGAGAGCGACAAGTTCGTGGAGGGTGTCAGTGAGGAAGACAGCTGGCGTACCCGCAAGCAGGCCGCCATCGACCGCATCGAGGCAGCCCCCTATGAGGCCAAGATCGTGGCCCTTGGCGACAAGCTCTCGAACATGCGGGCCATCGCCCGTGACTACGATCAACTCGGCGACCAGCTGTGGACACGTTTCCATGCGCCCGGCGGCAGGGCCGACCACGAGTGGCATTACCGCGGTCTGGCGCAATCGCTCAGCAGCCTGGCCGGGACCAGCGCGTTCAACGAGTTCACGGCCCACATCGCCCATGTGTTCGGCAAACCCAAACCCGAACCCATCGACCTGGCCGACTACGAAGTCAGTGGCGACGGTTATACGGCCATCAGCTACAACCACAAGGACGGAAGGCGGATGATGAAGCTCTATGCCGAGTATATGCCCATTTCCGTTCCCGAGCAGGAACTGGCCATGAGCTGGGCCATCATGGACCTGGGACTCAAGATCCCCCGTGCATACCGCCTGGTAACGGACGGAAAACGGGTGGGCGTCGAGTTCGAGCGCATCCAGAACAAACGCTCCTTTGCCCGCGCCATCTCGCAGGAACCCGACCAGTTGGAAGCCTATGTGCGCGATTTCGCGCAGGAGTGTCTGAAACTGCACGCGACACCTTGTCCCACCGACATCTTCCCCTCGGTCAAAGCGCATTTCCACGCTGCAATCGACGCCTCGAAAGATTTCGACGCAGAACAGAAAAAGAAACTGAACGCCTGGGTGGAAGCCGCTCCCGATGCGACCACCTGCCTGCATGGCGACATGCATATCGGCAACATCATCCGGGCCGACGGACAGGATTACTGGATCGACCTGGCCGATTTCCGTTACGGACATCCGTATTTTGACATGGGCATGCTCTATTTCGTATGCATCAGCAATCCGTCCGATGCGATAGCGCAGCGGCTCTTCCATCTGTCCCATGCGCAGATGGTCCGGGTATGGGAGGTTTTCGTACGGGCATATTTCGGCCCCGATGTGGCGCTGGAAGATGTCTATCGCCTGATCGAACCCTATGCCGCCCTCTATATGATCCATTTCTCGAACCGGGAGTCAATGCTGCCCCACTGGCGTCCCGTGATTGAAAACACATTGTTACGGTAAATGTACTACATCTTCATCATCAACGGACGCCAGGATAAGGAGCACATCGCCCTGGACGTGGACCGGCAGATCAAAGAGTTCGGTCCCGGCCTGGACTATCAGATCTACAAGACCCGGGGCATCGGCGACGGCACCCGTTTCGTGAAGATCTATTGCGACCTGCATCCCAATGCCAAGGTCTGTTTCGTGGCTTGTGGCGGTACTGGTACCCTGAACGAGGTCGCTTCGGGCATGGTCGGGTCGCACGACAAATATCTGGCGATCCTGGCCTACGGCGCTACCAACGATTTCCTGAAATGCTTCCCGGACCACGATTTCACTTCGCTGCGGAAGCTGGTCGAAGGAACCGTCCGTCCCATCGACATCATCCGTGTGAACGACAGCTACGCTATCAATGTCATCAATGTCGGTTTCGACGCCGTGGTGGCCAAGATTGCCAACGAGTCCATCGAGGAGGGCCGCGTGGAGAACGCCTACACCCGCGGCATCGTTGCTGCGATATTCACCGCCCGCAACAACAAGATCAAGATTGTGGCCGACGGCGAGCGCTTGAACCGGAGCCGGCTTCTGCTGAGCACCCTTTCGAACGGTCGCTGGTGTGGCGGTGAGTTCCTATGCGCGCCCAAGGCCGAGCTCGACGACGGCTGGATCGAAGTTTCCGTGTTCCGCCCTTTGTTCCTTCTGACCTTCCTGCGCATACTTCCGCTCTACAAAAACGGAACTTTCCTCGACGTCCCCTGGGCCCGTAGACACGTCCATTACAAGCGTGCCAAGCACGTGGATGTCATCTCCAGTGACCTGGTGGATATCTCCCTCGACGGAGAGATCTACGCCAGCCATACTTTCAGCATCGACATATTACCCAAAGAAATCAACTTGATATTACCTTCGCTATTCACTATGAAAAAAAGATTTGAACCCATCATCGACAAGTGCGGCGAAATTATCGAATTCCTGATGTCTTCTCCCGACATTCCGAAGGATGAAAACCTGCAGTTCAAGATCCGGCTTTCCATCGAGGAGGCCGTCGAGAACGTGGTGCGTTATGCCTACGAGGGTGGAATGGGATGGATCGAAGTGGGGACCGAACTCGATCCGGATGGCGTGATGCTTACCATCGTGCTGCGTGATGCCGGCGTTCCCTTCAATCCGCTGGAGCGTCCCGATCCCGACGTCACCCTCTCGGCCGAGGACCGGGAAATCGGCGGCCTGGGCATCTTCCTGTGCAAACAGCTGATGGACCATATTGAGTATAAATACGAGGATGGATGCAATGTCCTGATCATGAGAAAGAAAGTGGATTGATGAAACGTCTCCTGACAGCAGCGGCATTTCTGCTATTCGCATTTGCATCACTACCGGCCCAGGAGGTTATCACCTTTATGCCGCAGTGGCTCCCGCAGACTCAGTTCGCGGGCTATTACGTAGCCCTCGAAAAGGGCTTCTATGCCGAAGAAGGGCTCGATGTGATCATCGACCACTTCGGCGGCAGTTCTACGGAGACCGCTTTGGCGAAGATCGAGCACCGGCAGATCGACATCATCACCACCCAGCTGATTTCGGCCATGATCGAGCGGGATAAAGGGATGCGGCTGGTCAACGTTCTGCAAACTTCGCAGGTCAACGGGCTGATGTGCGCGGCGCATTTCCCCGTCAAGGATCCGCAGGCGCTCAACGGTGCCCGGGTCGGCCGTTGGAAAGTCGGTTTCGGCGAGGTCTGCGACCTGTTCTGCTACAAGAACCAGTTGCAGGTGAACTGGATTCCCTACATACAGGGCATCAACCTGTATGTCGCCGGTGCCGTGGATGCACTCCTTTGTTACAGCTACAGCGAGTACCTCCAGTTGGTGCTGGCTACAGGCGGAATCCCCGAGGACTATTTGATCCGTTTCAGTGAGTTTGGCCTGGATTTTCCCGAGGACGGCCTCTATGTGACGGAAAAGTATTATAAAGATAATAAGGAAAAGGTCGACAAGTTCGTACGGGCTTCCCGGCGGGGCTGGGATTATGCCCGCGAACATCGTGAAGAAGCCCTTGAAATCTCGTTGAAGATGATGAATGACTTCAACGTGGCTACCAGCCGGAAGCTCCAGGAAATGATGCTGGATGAAGTGCTGCGCCTGCAGGTCAACCCTGTTACGGGCGTGGCGGATTTTGCACCGGTCAGCCGTGGGGTGTTTGATGCACTCAATGTTTCGCTGCAGGAGGCTGGCATCCTGAAGTCGACCATTCAATATGAGGAGATGATACGATGAATTGGCAAAAGAGTTTTTCGTCACGGCTCAGCCTGTTCGTCCTGCTCATAGCGTCAGGGCTGATGCTGGGCGTTGCGATCCTGCTGGGCTTATTCTCCTCTTCCTCTATCCGACAGGTTTCCCGGAATATGGCACAGCAGCATCTGAACAGGAGCATTCTCGAGATCGAACAGGTGATTACGGAAGTGGAGCGTGCCGTCGACAACCTCGACTGGGTGGTGCTGCAGAACCTCGATGACGAAAAGTTCCTCTATCAGGTGACGCGGGAAATCGTGCAGGCCAACCCGAACATCGTGGGCAGCGCCATCGCTTTCGAGCCGGGTTACTATAAGGGCCGAAAATATTTCTCACCCTATTCTTATATAGGCGACCAGACCCACGAGCTTCGTTCCATCCAGTTGGGCAATGAAGACTATGATTATCCCACCCTGGACTGGTACCAGATTCCCAAGTTGCTGGGCAAGCCCTACTGGAGTGAACCCTATTACGATGATGGCGGTGGCGGACAGCGCATGTCCACCTATTCGATGCCGCTCAAGGATGAAGACGGAAAGATCATCGGCATCATGACGGCCGACATTTCCTTGGACTGGTTGTCCGATTGGGTCAATTCCATCCGGCCCTATCGCAATTCGTTTACAATGATGATTGGCCGTAATGGCTCTTTCATCGCCCATCCCGACAGTACCAAAGTGCTGAACGAGACCATTTTTACCGTGGCCATGGACCTGCCTGACACGACGGCTTTCCAAATGGGCAAGGATATGCTGGCCGGAAAACGGGGGATGCAGCGGTTCAGTCTCAATGGCAAAGATTCGTTCATGGTTTACGGCCCTATCAGCAACGGCTGGTCGATGGGTATCGTCAACCTGTACGGGGATATTTTCAGCAGTGTCCGCCGTTTCAATATGTTCCTGGTCATCACCCTGTTGCTCGGCCTGATCGGCATGTTCATCGGTTGCCGCAACATGATTAGGCGCCTGACCATGCCCATCGTGGAATTCACCAACTCGGCCATGACCATCGCCAAGGGCAATTTCCAGGCCATGATCCCTGAAGTGGAGACACAGGACGAATTGAAGAAACTGCGTGACTCCCTCGACTACATGCAGCGTTCCATCAACGAATACATCGGTGAACTGAAGACGACGACGGCTTCCAACGAGCGGTATGAAAGTGAACTCAACATCGCTCGTGAGATCCAGATGAGCATGCTGCCCCAGAACTTCCCGCAGCGCGAAGACTGCTCGCTCTTCGCCATGGTGCAACCGGCCAAGGAGGTGGGTGGCGACCTTTACGATTTCGTGGGTGTCGGCGACTCGCTCTTCTTCCTGGTGGGCGACGTTTCGGGCAAGGGTGTGCCGGCGGCTTTGTTCATGGCCATCGCCCGGGCGGCCTTCCGTTTCATCGGGGCCCTGGGCTTGCCGATGCGTGAGGTGGTGCGCCGCGTGAACGACTGCCTGTGCGACGGCAACACCAACGAGATGTTCGTCACTCTCTTTGCTGCCTGCCTCGACCTGAAGACCGGTGACATGGTCTACTGTAATGCGGGTCACAACCCCATCGTGCTGATTGGTCCTGACGGAAAATCTTCTTTCCTCCAGGCCAAACCCAATCTGGCGGCCGGTCTCTTTGAGGGATTCCCGTACGAGGACGAGCAGATCCATTTGGAGCGTGGCACGCGACTTGTTTTGTACACCGACGGCGTGACCGAAGCGGAGCGTTCCGACAAGGTCCAGTATGGAGAAGAGAAACTATTGAAATGGGCCGCCGGGCTGAATCCGTTGACATCGTCCCATGCTGCCGTGCAGGACTTGTTTGCCCACGTGAAGAAATTTACGGCTGGAGCCGATCAGAACGACGACATCACCATCATGTCATTATTGTGGAAATAACCAAAAATATACCTATAAAGAAATGAACGTAACCATCACTGAAGAAGGCGCCAAGGCGCTGGTTAAACTGGAAGGCCGTCTCGACACCACCAATGCGGATCAGTTCCAGAAAGATATCACTCCGCTGATGACCGGGACCCACCAGGAGATCGATATCGACTGCACGGATATGGAATATACCAGCAGTCAGGGTCTCCGTATGTTCCTGATGTTGCAGAAGACCGTATCTGCCCGTGGGGCGAAGATGATGCTTCGCAACATGAAGCCCCATGTCAAAGAAGTTTTTGATATCACGGGTTTCTCTCACATTATCACGATCATATAGCGATTTGTTAAAAAGTCGTTGATAAAATTTTTACCGAAAGCGTATGGTTATTTGGTACGCTTGCCATATATTTGCAAAAAAATTTGTGTTATGGCAAAAGCAATGACCAATCAAGCAATCTTCGACGCCCGTACGCTCGGCAAGCCTAAAATGGCACTCCTCGGACTGCAACACTTGTTTGCAATGTTCGGAGCCACTGTTTTAGTTCCAGTGATTACAGGGTTGTCGGTATCGGCAACCCTTCTTTTTGCCGGTTTGGGAACCCTTCTCTTCCACCTGCTGACCAAGTGGAAAGTACCTGCATTCCTCGGATCTTCCTTTGCATTCCTGGGTGGTTATGCCGCCGTCACGCAGATGGGCGCCGAACGAGGCCTTTCGCTGGCCGAGTCGTTGCCCTATGCCTGCATCGGTGTCGCCTGCGCCGGCCTGATGTATTTCATCCTGGCCGCCCTGTTCGCCGCTTACGGTGCCAAGAAGGTCATGCGCTTCTTCCCGCCCGTGGTCACCGGCCCGATCATCATCGCCATCGGCCTCTGCCTTTCGGGTACGGCTATTCAGAGTTGCACGTCCAACTGGTGGATCGCCCTGCTGGCCATCGTCATCATCGTCGTATGCAACATCTGGGGCAAGGGCATGATCCGCATCGTCCCAATCCTTATGGGTGTGCTGGGCTCCTATATCGTGGCGGCCCTTTGCGGCCTGTGCGATTTCAGCGGCGTGAAGGAAGCAGCCTGGCTGGGAACGCCCTTCCATATGCAGGATACCGCCTTTGCCGTGTTCAAGTCTCCCAACTGGGGCCTTGTCTTGGCCGCTATCATCGCCATCCTGCCCATCTCGCTGGCAACGATGGTCGAGCATATCGGTGATATGTGCGCCATCTCCTCGACTACCGGTGAGAACTACCTGGAGGATCCGGGCCTGCACCGCACCCTGATGGGCGACGGTATGGCTACACTCCTGGCTTCGCTCTTCGGTGCCCCGGCCAACACGACCTACGGTGAGAACACCGGCGTGCTCAACCTGACCCGCGTCTTCGATCCGCGCGTGATCCGTATCGCCGCCTGCTTTGCCATCATCCTGAGCTTCTGCCCGAAGTTCTCCGCGCTGATCGGCGCCATGCCCGCCTCCACCATCGGTGGCGTGAGCCTCGTGCTCTACGGTATGATCTCGGCCGTGGGTGTGCGCAACCTCGTGGACAACAAAGTTGACCTGACCATCTCCCGCAACCTGATCGTCGCCGCCATCATCCTGGTGCTGGCTATCGGTATCAAGTACGGCGCGAACGATTCCATCAACATCGGCTTTACCTCTCTCAGCGGCCTGGCCGTCGCGGCGCTGGTGGGCATCATCCTCAATGCTGTCCTTCCGGGCAAGGACTATGAATTCGGATCCAGCCTCCGCGGCGACATCACCGTCAACCTGGGCGGTTCGACCCGCAACCCCAACTGGCGCGAAGAACATCCCGAGCATGCCAAACTGTAATTGAATAATCTAAAACCTATTAATAAGAGCAATGAAAAAACTGATTCTCACCGCCGCCATTCTGCTTTGCGGCCTGACTGCCTTCGCGCAGACCAACATCCAGATCATGTATGATTTCGCCAAGGACCGTCAGCAGATCACCACGACCATCGAAGGCTTCTATACCGACAAGGGCGGTAACACCTTCTTCTTCGTCGACCACGATTTCGCTTTGAACAAGAATTTGGGTGACACGCAGTCTCCTGCCGGCACCTACATGGAAGTTGCCCGTTGCCTGAATTTCTGGCAGAACAGCCCCGTGAATTTCCTCAGCGCCCACGTGGAATACAACGGTGGTGCATATAAGGGATTCGGCATCAACCACGCCTTCCTGGCCGGTGCCGACTTTTTCCTGCACAGCAAGGACTATAACAACACCCTCAACTTGAAAGTGCTCTATAAAGGCATCCTGAAAACGAAACAGGTGGTTCCGATGCAGTTCACCGTGGTCTGGGGCCTGCAGGACCTCTTCGGTGCGAAGGGTCTTCGCTTCAGCGGTTTCGCTGATTTCTGGTGGGAAGACCACGTGGTGACTGGCAAAGATATGTCGGCATCGCTCTCTCATGTCGTGTTCATTTCCGAGCCGCAGCTCTGGTACAATTTCGGTACCGAGCACTTCAACATCGGCGGTGAGGTCGAACTGAGCTACGACTTTGGTACGACGCGCGGTTTCCGTGCCCGTCCTTGCCTCGGTATCAAGTGGGTCTTCTAGACGGAAGCAAGCTTTAAACCTATACTATGAGTAATTTCCTCACCAAAGCTTTCGGATTCGACCCGGCGAAAAACACGGTACGCACCGAGATCGTGGCAGGTCTGACGACCTTCCTGACGATGGCCTACATCCTGGCCGTCAACCCGAGCATCTTCAGTGCGCTACCGGGTATGCCGGGCGGCGCCGTCTTCACGGCGACGGCCCTGTCCGCCATCATCGCTACGCTGGTGATGGCCTTTTGGGCCAAGAAGCCGTTTGCGCTGGCCCCGGGCATGGGCCTGAACGCGTTCTTCGTGTTTACGGTCTGCCTGACGATGGGCCATTCCTGGCAGTTCGCCTTGACGGCCGTCCTGATTGAAGGCGTCATCTTCGTCATCCTGACGCTGACCCGGGTCCGTGTGTGGATCCTGAACGCCATTCCGTTGTCGCTCAAGAACGCCATCGGCGCCGGTATCGGCTTGTTCATCGCCTTCATCGGCCTGCAGAACGCCGGCCTGATCGTGAACAGCGATTCGACGCTCGTGACGCTGGGCGACATGACGCAAGGGACCGGCCTGCTGGCCGTGATCGGCCTGGTTATCTCTTGCACGCTGGTGATGCTCCACGTCCGGGGCGGTATCCTGCTGGGTATCCTCATCACGGCCGTCATTGGCATGTTCATCAAGGACCCCGCCACGGGGGAGGCCATCACGCACTTCAACGGCATCCTGTCGATGCCCGACAGTGTCGCTCCAATCGCCTTCCAGTTTGAGTGGCACCGGATCCTGAGCTGGGATATGCTGGTGGTCGTGTTTACCTTCCTGTTCATCGATATGTTCGATACGATGGGTACGGTGATCGGTGTTGCCCAGAAAGCCGGTTTCGTCGATGAGAAAGGCAATCTCCAGGACGCTGAGAAGGTGTTCATGGCCGATGCCATCGGCACCATCGCCGGCGCCTGCCTGGGTACTTCCACCACCACGACCTATGTGGAGAGTTCGGCCGGTGTCGGCGCCGGCGGACGTACGGGCCTGACGGCTTTTTCCGCTGCCGCCTGCTTCGCCCTCGCCCTGTTCTTCTCGCCGGTCTTCCTGGCCATACCGGGCGCCGCTACGGCTCCGTCCCTGATCATCGTCGGTATGATGATGATGCAGCCGGTCACCCGGATCGACTGGTCGAACTACCGCGAGAGCATCCCCGCCTTCCTGACGGTGATCCTCATGCCGCTGGCCTACAGCATCTCCGACGGTATCCTCATCGGTGTGATCTCCTACG
>Ga0265299_10006601_pt1 | contig 10541 bp, 13 predicted proteins | sample AusTroGonzalo_MG_4_FD_193485 | JGI IMG/M metagenome (GOLD analysis project Ga0265299, IMG submission 193485) | Bovine rumen microbial communities from tropical cattle in Woodstock, Queensland, Australia - Gonzalo_02 | ecosystem: Host-associated > Mammals > Digestive system > Stomach > Rumen ...
AACGGAAAGTGATGCGAAGGTATAAACTTTCCTTGAAAATACACAAAAAATTTGCCATGATTTTTCAGACGGCCTCCCAAAAACGAAAAATCATGAACAGCTGAATTTCAACAAGTAACGCTAAGGTTCAAAAGTCGTAACTTGCTGAATAACAGACAGATTTAAAAAAAAGTAAAAAATCTACTTTAGATTGCAAAATGGGTGGTTATTCCACCCATGGTTCGCTTTTCCTGTGTTTATTTAATCTTACATCTTGTCTTTTATATTGCACAGCCTAAGTGGGGCAGAGAACCCATTCCCTTGTGCACTGTAGAAAAAAAGAACTGTACCAATGGGTACAGTTCTAAAAGAGTATTGAATCTAGAATCCCTTAATATCGCCACATAAGGAATTATCGAATCGTCAATATGAGCTAAAACCGCGTTGGACTATAGGATATCCTGCTGCTTTTTCCACACGCTCAATTAGTTCGAAGAGAGTAGTATTCTTCTCCTTCAGATTTTCCCGAACTGCATTTAGGGCATATTCTTCCCGTGAAGGGAAATTGGAATCAATGAGCTCACAGATGAGTGCCTGCCTGTTATCTTCAGAGTCATCTTCCAGGAAGTACTTTACAATATCAGGGACTTGTTCTACCTCATCTGCGGTAATAGTCTTACCACTTTTTTCTATCGTAACACTGTTTGTTGTCAGTGTAACTTCATGACTGTCCCAGAAACTCGGATCTTGCCAGTTGAATTGGTATGCTTTTTCTTTGCTGTTATGCTCCAACAGATCCTGAAGACTCATGTTATAGGTATTTTCATAACCCCAGCGATCGGGATAATGCAGAGTCATCGAGCAATCACTCAGCTTATCCTTGGGATAGCGTACGATAAAATAAAAGATGGGATTATCCATGTCGTTGGCCCCCGTCTTGATATCTACCTTGATATACTTGTTGACGTCGTGCTCTTCAATAAACTGTGTCCAGTATGTCTTGACTGAGTCGATACGAGGATTCATAGGAGCCAGCATATCATGTTCATACGTTTCTTGAGCTTTTTGTTTTATCTCATCGCAGTAAACGGGACTACTGTATGAATTATAGTAAGACAAGAAGTCTTCATAAGAGATATTTTTATATTTCTCCTTGTCCTCGTCAGACTTGATATATTCACGTAACACGCTGACCTCGCTATAGAAAAGTCCGAAGTCAGGATTGTTCTTCTGCTTTGAGATGACCACCGACTCATCTAATGGCTCCAGAATGGATTTGCAGAGCACCATAGAATCTGCAATATATTGCCAGATCAAAATGCCCACCACTACCACGGCAATAGCGGCAACACCCATAAGTATCCGTTTCTTTGCTTTAGGACTGAGGGGCTTAATCTCGATGTTAACAGCATCGTCTTGGGACGCCTCGGTAGGGAGCGAAGGCTTGGCCTTAAAGTCACTATGACAATATGGGCAGTTCTTCATAGCGGCAGGGATGAGGTGAAAACATTTCCCGCATCGTCTGACAGGCTTTAAATCTATTAATGTCATAATAATAGCCTCTTAAATGGTTAATAGAAACACATCTTTCATTCTCATTTCCACATTATCTAGCTGGGATCTGCCTCATTTGCAGGCTCAGCAGCAGTCGACTCCGCTTCACGCAGTAAAGTCGCAGCGCGATGAATGTCGCCCAGATCACGAACGTCGTTGGCTATCTGAGCACGAACGCGAATACTCTCGCCAATATAGTGAGCAATCAGAATGATAATATAACTCAATAATAGACATATAAATATAAAAAGTACCAAGGCCAGTAAGCCAGCAAGCAATATCTTGAAGATATCACCAGCATCTGCATATGGATCGACATATTTAAAACCTGTGAAAATACACCACAAATAGAATAAGACAGCACCTGTAGGCGGAATAATGGCCAAATATACGCCTGACGATTCGAGGATACTCTGCACCAAATGTGCCCAAACGGGCATAGCCACTATCTGATCACCCTCGTTGACAACACGAACCACCTTATTACTGCGATTCATCCAGAAGTAGAACATTAGAATAGCAGAAACGATAACGAATACTGCGAAAATGAAGCAGAACAAATAACCAGAGAACTTTATCCAACCCTCCGTATATTGCAGAATACCATCAATACCCATTTCATATATCAAATAGAGAATTAACAATGCCTGAACAAAAGATAGGCATGCAAAAAGCACATACAACCAACGCACGGGTTGAATGAAGAACTTACCGCTGTCAATGAGCGACAAAAACTTAGACATACAAAATTTAATCTGTTTCATAATACAACGTTTATTTGGTTAATAATAATGCTTTCTTATTTTAATTTCACCACCTTCACGCATGGCTAATGACCAAGAGAGTTCCCCTCGATATACTTCGCCCAAGTTTCATCAAACGCACAACATCCGACCCCATGATGGATAAAGAATTCTCGCTTTTCATGTCAATATTAGGTATTTCGTGCACAAATATAATCAAAATATATCGAGGATACAATAATTCGTGAACATAAATTATGAAATAATTTGCCAAAGAAAAGGTGTTATTTATGAAAATACTGTATCTTTGCAGTAGAAAACCAAGTAAACAACAGGTATGGACTATAAGATTCTCAATTTTGTAATCTTCTGTGTAGGCAGTGTGGCCGATGCGTTGAAGATGAGTGCAAGAGATGTTTACCAGAGCATGACGAAGGGTGGAATTATCTCTGATTACATAGTTCCATGCTATGATGTGCTACACACATTCTCGCGTGAATATATTGTAGAAGACCTTGTAGATTTAATGACCAAAAAGGGTGTTCTGAAAGCAGCATGATATACTATCACACTTCCAATGTCATCGTATCTAAACCCGATGTCTTTCATTCGCGTAAACATCTGGATTTTGGTGAAGGGATGTATTTTACTTCCCTGGAGAAGCAGGCGCGTGATTATGGCCAGCGCTTTATTCGTCGTGGCGAGCCTGCAATAATGAATATCTTTGAGCTTTCTGACGAGATTTCTGGGTTTAATCGCAAGTTCTTTCCTTCCTATGATGGCGAATGGCTTGATTATGTAACAGTTTGTCGTAAGGGATTGCCACATGAGCAGTATGATATCATTGAAGGTGGTATAGCTGATGATAATGTATTTGACACTGTTGACCTTTATCTCCAAGGTATCTACACTCGTGAACAGGCACTTGACCAGTTGCGTTGGAAGAAGCCTAATCATCAACTCTGTATTACCTCGCAAGAAGTAATTGATCGTTATCTCAAGTTTATTGAATCCGTATCATTGTAAAATATGCAAGCCAATCCTATTCTACTTCAGCACAAATATGCGAGAATCGTCAAATTGTTTGCCGAGCAAACAGGCTTGACTTACGAGGAGGCTTTGGACTTCTTTTATAATTCCAAGACATTTGAACTAATAAGTGAAGGTGTTGCAGATATGCATTGCCTAAGCGACGAATACTTGGCTGAGGAATTATTGTTAGAAAGGAGTAAACAGCATTAAAAGGCACAAACACTATTTGCGAAGCTAAGCCCCAAAATTTACAAATGACAATTTACAATTACAAAAGCCACCCCCTCCGGAAGGGGATTTCCATATAATAAGGTATTATAGATATTAATATCTATATATAGATTATATTATTGGTATTATCCCTCCCCCCTCTCTTTTGTAAATGTAAATTGTAAATTGTAAATTTACGCTTGATGGGGCTAAGTAGTGCCCGAGAAAAATTTCAAATATTTGAAAAAAATAATTGCGGAATTATTTTGACATTTCAAAATTTTACAGTACCTTTGCATTGTCAAACAAAGAAGGAAATATGCGCGCTAACTTAAGAAAATTTCCTCCTTAGTTAGACAGAATAATATTAACATTACTAACATTTAAAACTAAACCCTAATTATGCTAAAAGTAAAAGCTACAGAACAGAAAATCAAGATTGGTAAGTACGCCGACACCTACCGCTACGTGATGATGCCCGAGCTGTACACCAGCCTTAACCAACAGAAAGTCATCAAGGAGGCTGCCCTTCGCAGCGGAGTAAGCAGGGGTGTAATGCAGGCATGCTGGGACGCAGCAGGCGAGGTCATCAAGGCGTGGGCCACCGAAGGTCACAGCGTGGCCATCCCCGGACTGGGTAGCATGCGATTCGGCCTGCGTGCCAAGAGTGTTGCCGACGTGAACGAGGTGAAGACCTCTCTGATCAAGAGCCGCCGCATCATCTTCACGCCCGACGTGGAACTGAAGGACGAACTGGCAGACACCAACATCCAGATCACCTGCTACGACCGCAACGGCAACGAGGTGAAGCGTGTAACGAGCACCGACCCAGGCGTTGTCGAGGACAACGATAACGTCAACGACAACGTCAACAATGGCGGTGGTGGTGACAACACCGGTGGTGGCGGTAACACTGGCGGCGAAAGCGACGGCGACGAGTAAAGAGTCGCCCTTCGGGGCGCTCTTTTCCATTGAGCATTGAGCATTGAGCATTGAACATTATTTCTAAGGTCTAAAGCCTAGAGTCTAACGTCTAATTCTTAATTCTTCTCTCTTAATTCTTAATTAAAACAGTAAACGGGACTCCGCCTGCGCCTGAGCACCTACGGAGCGCAAGAAACGGTAAACAGTAAACTATTACAGAAATGAAAAAAGAAACTTGGAAATTTATTATTCAGACGATTGTGGCTATTCTTACAGCCATTGCTACCAGCCTGGGTGTCACTAGCTGCATGAATTAGCGCGAACGTTAAAAGGGGCAAGCTTGATTTTCAAGCCTGCCCTTTTTTAGTTAACATCCTCTCTTTTCTTCTTCCGATGTGACAGGGACCAGTTCCTTGTCACCTATGAGCTGGCCATTGTATCAGGTCAGCTCAGTTATTATCGTTATCGTAAGCGCGTAGTTTACAGAGCGTGATATGGATATTATGTCATCATAACACCGTAAGCGAAATACGCCTTCCCAGTCCAGAGAAGATACGGAAGAGCGTAGAAAGTTGCACATCAGCATGCCCATTCTCTATCTTTGAGATATAGCTCTTCTTGGTACCGATCTTAGCAGCCAGCTGCTCTTGGGTCAAGCCAGCCAGACGACGCTGTTCCTTTAAGCATTCTGCCAAACAGAATGCCTCGGCTTCTGTTTCGAAATTCTCACGAGTCTCTGTTCCGCGTTTGCCATACTTTGCATCGAGCAGTTCATCGAAACTTGTACACTCCATAATTGCTTCTTTCTTCTTTGCGTCCATTATTGTGCCTCCTTACTTTTTGTGCGAATTATATCCATCTTTCATTACTTTGACGTTGCAAAGTTAATCAATTAATGAACATTTGCCAAATTTTTCTCGAATTTTATGGATATTCATAATTAAAACAGTTGAGTGGATCGGAGAACCTTGATTCCTCTTGAATAAAAGTGATTGAATTACTATCGCCTAATTAGCACATGATTACCACTCCTTTACAGAAGGGCATGTGTCAGCGGCTGACAAGGGGCAGGCCCCTGACACCCCGAGGACGTATAGCCAGTAAAATCTTTAGCGGCCCACATGAATACATACCTATAGATGGTGTTAAAATGAAAGCCCAGCAACTATGCGATTTGCTGAACGAAAAGGTTGCGGAATCGTTAAAAAACTAAAAAGAAAGACGTTTTTCAGGGATTATTCTTCGCTGTCCCATAATTACTAACTATCTTTGGCACAGGAAACCCAAAATAAGGTATTAGATTAGATCAATAAAATGAAAAAAACAATCATCATCGTCTTAGTTTTCCTCTTTGCAGGATGGCACACAACACAGGCTCAGGACTTGAGTATGTATCATCTCCTTAACGATTCTGCTTACCAAACGGTAGAAGAGTACCAAACCGGCAATAAGTATCAGAAGGACGCCATACTGTTTATGGATATGGTTGCTGAAACACATCCCTATTATGTGAAGGCTGATAGACGTGAGGAATGGTTTGGAAAGAAGAAAGGACTTCTGGAAAGATGCAAGAACTTTCAGACGGACGAGGAATTTATAGATGCCTTGATTGATGTTCTGGGGCCACTACATGATAAGCATACTGACATTTGGACATTAAAACGCTTGAGTGAACGGAAAACAGAAGCGCTAATGAAGATGAATCCTCAGGAAATGAAAGCTCGTGCTGACAGGGCACATATTATGCGTCCTCATACCATGATGTATGACACTCAGTACTTCCCTGAGCATGGCATCTGTTACCTTCAGTTTAACAAATGTTCCAATGCCTCGAATTATCCCTTCCCAAAATTCCTTGACGACATGTTTGCTGAGATGGAGAAGGCTGATATGAAAACGCTGGTTGTAGATGTACAGTACAATCCTGGTGGTAACGACGGACTTTGTTTTGAATTACTTCAACGCCTTTACCCTTTTCGGGAGATGAAGATGATGACGGCCTATATGCGCTTTTCAGACCTTGCAGCAATCATGGATCCTAGCATCTCCCAGATGAAAAAGAAATGGGAAGACGAAGGACACAAGGATGAACTCTACAAGCTGCCAACTGGTCAGTTGCCTGCAGATTATCAGCAACCGAAGATATTTGACGGGAAAGTAGTGTTTGTTCAGGGAGAAACGACATATAGTAGTGCAGGCACTCTCTTAGTCCATGCTCGCGACAACCACATTGGTACCATCATTGGCACCCTTTCCACCTATTCGCCTTCGCATTATGGCAACATAGCGCTATATCGCTTTCCTAACACGAACGCTTACGGGACGATTTCTACACGTTATTTTATACGTCCGGATGTTGAGCATGAGAATGAAAAAGTGTTGGAGCCAGACGTTATAATCGACTTATATGACAAGGATGCTGCTTGGCAATACATTGTTGACAATTATGGGAAGAAGGAGTAACATAAACCAGAAACCAACTAATAATAAGATATAACGATGAAGCCTTACCCATGTCGTCGTATTCGAAATCATAGCACACGTCTGGCCCACAGATAGAAAGGAGCCTGCTGGTATTCGACACAACCTCTTCGGGAGTATCTGGTTCGGGCACTTCATTGGAACAAGAGACAAGCCCTAATGCAAACAGAAAGAATACAATAAGTTTCTTCATCTTTTTTTTCTTTTAAATAACATTATGATTCTGACAACAACCCCACAGATTGAAGGCCACACTATCCTGGAGTATAAGGGAGTGGTTACTGGCGAGACTATTATTGGTGCAAACATCGTAAAGGACTTCTTCGCAGGTATTCGCGATATTGTAGGTGGTCGTGCCGACAGCTACGAGAAGGTGCTGATAGAAGCCAAGGAGACCTCGCTAAGAGAAATGATGCAGCGTGCCCAAACTTTGGGAGCAAACGCCATCGTAGGCATAGACATCGACTACGAGACGATAGGTTCCAACGGCTCCATGCTGATGGTTGCCACCAGTGGCACCGCAGTGGTGATTTAAGAGAAACAGCCTCACCCCAGTCGCTCCGAGGAGAGGGAGCTAATGCCTAAAGTCTAGCGTCTAAAGTCTTTAACCTCTAACCGATAATTAGACTTTAGACTTTAGAAAAATGCCTGTACTATTGAAGTGCAGGCATTTTTTTATTCTAAAACGATGATAATTTACTGGTTGTAAGCACCACTTATTCAAATAGTAAGGGGGATTCTTCGTGGGGAAGCCGACGTTCTGTCTTATCCATTTGTCCCATCCCGTCTGCTGTACGAAGGTGCTCAACCCATAGCTGTTGGGCCATGCCGACTGCGGGAGCGCATCATCCTCTCCAAAGAGAAAAGTGTAGTCGTCTGGGTCGAAAGTCCAAAAATAGCCGTTCGCATCGAGACAGGTTACAAGTTTGAATGCATTTGCAGGCAGCACACGCAGGATGGTGCCTTTACGTGCAGCGTTTTCCTCGTCGGTGACGGTCGCACCCAGGTTGACGTTATAGGTCAGCTGTTTAAAGTCGGCAGTACTTAGGTATTGGGCCAGCACGGGTGTATAGGCCTGTTTCAGCAAGGCATCCGACACAGCCTGTTTCATGGCCTCGTATTCAGGTGTCAGGTTAGCATCCAGCGTCTGCAGGTGGTAGGCATAGCCTATAAGGTCGTAATAGGGATAGCCTGCCTGAGGCTGATAGCACTTAGAGGCTGCTGTCTTCTGCTGCAGAGCAGTTAGGTTACCGGCTTGGGCCTCGCTGATGAGTTTGTCTGTGAAAGCTTTCACAGCAGGCAGTACGGCCTTAAACTTCGTCATGTCGGTCAGCGCATAGGCACAATGCTTTAGGGCACCAGGGTATTTCTTCTGCACCGTCGCGTCCTCCTTAATGTCGCGGTATTTATCTGCAAACTCATCCTGATATACCTTCATCTCGCCCACAAAGTCACCTGTGACAGCGGCCTTGGCCAGATGGTTAATGAATTTTATGTATCCACCGCCGATGGTGGTATGGTTGGCGGCCAGCATATAGTCACAGACATCGGTAAACTCGCTCACCACCTCGGCACAGTTCATCAGACAGTCGTCAAAGTCTAACAGGCTCAGGTGTACGCCGCTCTTCTCTATTCCTTCACGAAGTTCCTTGATGGTAATGCAATAGTCGTTGTTGAAGGGGTCGGCGCAAACGGCACGGTGAATAGGAGGTCTGGCCTGAGACATATAGTTCTTCTTGAAGTCGTACAACACATTATAGCCGGAGCCGTGGTCGCTAACGATGAAAACATAGTTCTTGGCAGGGGCCACCTTGCTGCAGTAACGGATGAAATTAGCTATGCTGTCGGGCTGATACATCTGTGCCTTCTGCTGCTGCGTTCCCCAGAGATCAGAGTCAGTGAACGGCTTTATCCGGTCGCCCTTACACATACTCGAGGTCAGTTCCACACGATATAAGGCCCCACCCTTGCCCGTAATCCACTCATACTCAGTACCGGAATTATCTTTCTTGAATTCCTCGGCCTGTTTATCCAGATCCTTCTGGGGCGAACATTTATACTGCACAAAGAACCTGACACGCGACTCGTTGCCCACGAGGCCCTTGCATGCCTCGATGAAGTCCTCCTCTGTGGGTATGTCAAGGTCCTCGCCACCTGTGCTATACAGCATCACCGTATAATCTACCTCGGCGGTAGGCGTATCTGGCTTAGAAGGTATGGGATTATCACTCTCGCTACAGGATGTCAGTAGCATGCCATAGCCGCAGAATAGGACGACGGACAACAATGGTAGGATTATTCTTTTCATGGTTATACTTTTAATAAGTTAATTACATGTTTTTGGCATCAACAGCACCGTCAGAAAGATAAATGACAGTAATCTTCTCATGTTATTATTGAATAAGGTATTGCAAAGATACGATTTACTTCTGAAACCGCAACACTTTGGTAAAAAAAATGTTTCTTACGTTCCGTCATTACGGGTGTATTTATATAAAAAGAAAAAAATCTTAATTCTCAATTCTCAATTCTCAATTATATATCGTATCTTTGCGGCGAGAACTAATATTATTCATACTATAAAAACATAAAACGACATGAAAATCAGAAGTATTTTAAGCATTGCTTTGCTTGGCATCTGTACGTGGATCTATGCACAGAGTATCAGCCCCAGTACAAAATGGCATTGGGAGAAAGGAACCATAGTGGTGGACACCCCTACCCGTCCGGCCGGACAGCAGTCGGCCCTAGGACTGACAACCCCTAAACTGGAGACCGTAAGAATAGGATTTGCAGGACTGGGAAGCCGTGGCCCGTGGGCGGTAAAGAGGTATTGCCACATCCCCGGCGTGCAGATTGTGGCACTTTGCGACTATGAGGAGTCACGTGCCCGTGATGCCCAGAAATACCTGCGTGAAGTGGGCCTGCCTCCTGCTGAAATCTATAGCGGAGAATATGGGTACGTTGAGATGTGCAAGCGTAATGACATAGACCTGATTTACGTGGCCACGGATTGGGACCATCACTTCCCCATAGCCAAGTGTGCACTGGAGAATGGTAAGCATACGGCCATAGAGGTGCCCAGCGCAATGAATCTGGAACAGTGCTGGGAACTGATAGACCTGAGCGAGAAGAACCGCCTGCATTGTATGATGCTGGAGAACTGTTGCTACGACTATTACGAGATGTGTGCCCTGAACATGGCGCAGCAGGGCCTTTTCGGCGAGATTATCCGTGCCGAGGGTGCCTACATCCATACGCTGAACGAGGCCAACATCTGGAAGGGCTACTGGCATAATCCCAACGGCGATGATACCGAGCAACTGCATTGGCGCCTGAAATATAACAAGGAGAACCGTGGCGATGTCTATGCCACTCACGGACTTGGTCCCATTGCTCAGGCCCTGAACATCCATCGCGGCGACCGCATCAAGACCCTTATAGCTATGGATACCGAGCCCTTCTGCGGTCGGGAAGGCTACAAGGAAGTAACTGGCAAGGAATGCGACAGCTTCCGCAATGGCGACCACACCACCACCCTGATGCGTACAGAGAAGGGTAAGGTGATGGAGATTCAGCACAACGTTATGAGTCCTCAGCCCTACAACCGTATGTACA
>Ga0265299_10006605_pt1 | contig 10536 bp, 10 predicted proteins | sample AusTroGonzalo_MG_4_FD_193485 | JGI IMG/M metagenome (GOLD analysis project Ga0265299, IMG submission 193485) | Bovine rumen microbial communities from tropical cattle in Woodstock, Queensland, Australia - Gonzalo_02 | ecosystem: Host-associated > Mammals > Digestive system > Stomach > Rumen ...
GAAAAGATCCAGGCCAATGTGGAGTACCTGTGCTCTGAGGAATTGGGCGGTCGTGCCACCGGAACGGATGGCGGCAAAAAGACGGCTGCCTGGCTGGAGGGTGAGTTCAGAATCCTGGGCCTCAAGCCCCTGGGAGGTGCCTGGCTGCACGGTTTCAGCACCAACGACGGAATGGCCCGCAACGTGGTGGGCCTAATTCCCGGCAGCGCTACGCCCGCCCGTTACATGATTCTGATGGCTCATTTTGACAATCTGGGCACCCTCAACGGAACCTTCTATCCTGGGGCCGACAGCAACGCCTCCGGCGTAGCCGCCCTGCTGCAAATAGCGGAGATGGTAACCCAGATGAACACCTGCCGCAAAATCTACCGCCACGGCCTTATTGTAGTGGCTCTGGACGCCAAGGAAAAGAACCAGGCCGGGGCCGAAGAACTCTGGCGCAACCTGTCGGCCGGCAAACTCCTGGACCCTGTTTCCGGACAGCCGGTAAGCCCTTCTCAGATTGATTTGGTTATTAACCTGGACCAATTGGGCTCCACCAAGGCTCCTCTTACGGAGGGCCAGGACCGCTACCTGATGATGCTGTCCGACGAATCCACCGGCCGCCGCAGCTCGCTCGAAAGCGCCAACCGGGACGCCGGAACAGACCTGCAACTGGGTTACGATTATTACGGCAGCAAGGATTTCACTCGGCTTTTCTTCCGCCGCATCAGCGACCAGCGCGTGTTCCTGGATCACAACATCCCCGCCGTGATGTTCACCTCCGGAATCACCATGCTCAACAACAAGCCCACGGACAACCCGGCCTCGTTGGATTATGAAGTCCTCAAAGACCGTGTCCGTGTTATCTTCCGATACCTGGATAAGGTATTATAACGGATAAATTCCCGCACCTACAAAGTCTATGAGCGTCTGGGGGGCTATGCAGATTTGCAGGCCTCGGACGCCGGCGCTTACGTAGATGGTGTCCCAGAGCAGGGCGCTCTCGTGGATGAAGGTGGGAAGCGGCTTTTTCATGCCGATGGGGGAGCAGCCGCCACGGATGTAGCCGGTGAGGGGAAGGAGTTCCTTCACGTGGATCATGGCGCAGTTCTTATTGCCGGAAATGCGGGCGGCCACCTTGAGGTCCACTTCCATGGAACCGGGAACCACACAGACAAAGAGACCGTTCTTGTCTCCCCTCAGAACCAGCGTCTTGAATACGCGGTCCAGGTCTTCTCCCAGCTGCTCGGCTACGTGGGAGGCTTCCAGATGCTCCTCGTCCACTTCGTAGGGGACCAGGGTGTAGGAAATGCCGGCTGCATCCAGGAGCCGGGCCGCGTTGGTTTTCTGAACTTGCATACCCAAAATTACGAAATAATCCGTAACTTAGCAAACTATGTCGCCACAGGAGGTTTTAAAGACATATTGGGGCTATGATGCCTTCCGTCCCATGCAGGAGGAGATTATCCGGGAAGCGCTGGCAGAGCGCGATGTCCTGGCCATCCTCCCCACGGGCGGCGGTAAGAGCGTATGCTTCCAGGTTCCCTGCCTTATGAAGGAGGGAATTGCCCTGGTGGTAACCCCGCTCATTGCCCTCATGAAGGACCAGGTTCAGAACCTCCAGGACCGCGGCGTACGGGCCATGGCCATCCACGCCGGTATGAGCCGCCACGAGGTAGACCTGGCCCTCAACAATGCCGCCTACGGAGACTACAAGTTCCTGTATCTGAGCCCCGAGCGGCTCCAGACCCGCCTGTTCCAGTCTTACCTGGACGTCCTTAAAATCTCCTACATTGTGGTGGACGAAGCCCACTGTATCTCGCAGTGGGGCTATGATTTCAGACCCAGTTATCTGGAGATTGGCAAGCTGCGGGAACGCACCGATGCTTCCGTGATAGCCCTCACCGCCACGGCCACGCCGCTGGTGGCCGGTGACATCATGGACCGGCTGGGCTTCAAGGAGAAGAACCTTCTCCGTTCCGGCTTCGAGCGTCCCAACCTGAGCTATATTGTTCGCAAGACGCAGGACAAGATGGGCCAGATCCGCAGCATCTGCGAGGGCGTGGCCGGCAGCGGCATCGTGTACGTAAGAAGCCGCGCCCGCACCCAGGAGCTGGCCGAGTTCCTCCAATCGGGGGGCGTTTCGGCTTCCTGCTATCATGCCGGATTGGGCGCCCAGACCAGGGCCGACCGTCAGAAGGCCTGGAAGGACGGCACCACCCGCGTAATGGTGTGCACCAATGCCTTTGGCATGGGGATCGACAAGCCGGATGTTCGCTTTGTAGTGCACGCCGATGTTCCCGACAGCCCCGAAGCCTATTTCCAGGAAGCGGGCCGAGCCGGCCGAGACGGGAAACCGTCCTTCGCCGTGCTTCTGTGGAACGGAACGGACACCGCCCGCCTCAAGCAGCTGGAAGAGGTGTCTTTCCCCAGCCTGGAGAGCATGGAAGACCTGTACCAGAAGTTGCATATCTTCTTCCAGGTTCCCTACGACGAGGGAGAAGGCCGCATGCTCAAATGGGACATGGCCGAGTTCTGCAAGCATTATCACCTGCAGCAGGCGCCGGTGTATTACGCCGTCAAATATATGGAAAGGGAGGGTCACTGGACCCTGGCCGAAGATATGGACATTCCCACCCGCATCAAGATTGACGTGGAACGGTCGGCCCTGTATAATATCGACCTCCCGGACCCTGTGATGCCGGAGGTGCTGGAGGTGCTCATGCGCCTGTATACCGGCATGTTCTCCTATCCGGTATCCATCGACGAGGAGGCGGTGGCCAGCCGATGCGGCGTTAGCGTATCGGCCCTCAGACAGCTTCTGTACGGCCTCAGCGTCAACCATGTGATCCGGTACATCCCGGCCGATCATGCCACGGTGCTTTATCTGCAGCACAACCGCCTCAGACCCGGCAATGTGCAGCTGAGCCCCCAGCGCTACCAGATGCTTAGAAGCACGTATGCGGAGCGGGTGCAGGCCATTATTGAATATGTGGAGGAAGACAGTGTATGCCGCTCTCAGTACCTGCTCAAATACTTTGGCCAGGAGGAGAGCGCTCCTTGCGGCAAGTGCGATATCTGCCGTGCCGCCAAGGCCCGTCCGGAAGACCTTCGGAGCCGGCTCAAGGCCTGGGTTGAGGGCAAGAAGGGAAGCTATACGCTTACGGAAGTGAGAACCGCCTTTGGCACCCTGGAAGAAACTTACCTGGAGACCCTCCGGGACCTGATAGACAAAAAAGAAGTACCGCCTTATAAAGAATAAGTATGGCCGAAACCAAAGACATGCTGCTGCAGCGCATCCGGAATGGCGGCACCCTCTCTACGGGGGCGCAGATCCGGCTGTGCCTTATGCTCAGCTATCCGGCCATCCTGGCCCAGCTGTCGTCGGTGATGATGCAGTACATCGATACCTCCATGGTGGGTCATCTGGGGGCGGCCCAGGGTGCATCCATCGGCCTGGTTTCTACCTGCCTGTGGCTCTGGGGAGGCTTCTGCTTTGCCGCTTCTACCGGTTTCTCGGTGCAGGTGGCGCACCTGATTGGCGCCAACGATTTCAAGAGCGCCCGCGCCGTGCTGCGACAGGCTCTTACAGTGGCCATGTCTTTCAGTGTGGCTTTGGCCCTCATCGGGGCCTCCATCTCGCAGGTGCTGCCTTACTGGCTGGGAGGCGGACCGGACATTGTGGGAGATGCCGGAAAGTACTTCCTCATCATGGCCCTGTTTATGCCGGCGATGCAATTGGACTGGATGTGTGCCGCCATGCTGCAGGCTACCGGGAACATGAAGGTTCCCAGCCTCCTGAGCATAGGCATGTGCGTGCTGGACGTAATCTTCAACTACCTCTTTATCTATAAGTTGGAAATGGGCGTGGTGGGAGCCGCGCTGGGCAGCGGCCTGGCGGAGATCATCACCGCCATAGCGATGTTCTCCTTCCTGGCCTTCAAGAGCCCGGAGATGCGTCTGACGCAGGAGAAAGGCAGTTTCCGGCCCACGGAAAAGGTAGTAAGAAAGGGCCTGAGAATAGGCGGTCCCATGGCGTTCCAGAACCTCCTGCTGAGGGGCGGTTACATTGCTGCCACCGTCATTGTGGCCCCGCTGGGAACCATAGCCATTGCCGCCAACTCCTTTGCCATTACGGCCGAAAGCCTCTGCTACATGCCCGGCGCCGGCATAGCCGATGCGTCCACCAGCCTGGTGGGCCAGTCCATCGGGGCCGGCCGCAAGGAACTGGCCACGCGCTTTGCGTGGATTACCACCGCCCTGGGTATGGGTATTATGGGCTTCCTGGCCATTCTGATGTATATATTTGCCCCTGAGATGATGGGACTCCTGTCGCCCGATGCGGAGGTCATAAGCCTGGGCGCCCGCGTGCTGCGGATAGAAGCCTTTGCCGAGGTAGGCTATGCGGCCAGTATGGTCATTTACGGCTCCTGCGTGGGTGCCGGAGACACCAAGGTCCCCAGCGTAATGAACTTCGGCTCTATGTGGATAGTCCGTATCCTCCCGGCCATCTTCATTACCCCCGTCTATGGCCTGGTGGGCTTCTGGGTATGTATGGCGGTGGATCTGAGCTTCCGCGGCGTCCTCTTCCTGATTCGTCTGTACCGGGGTACCTGGCTTAAAAATGTTCAAGATATCGTATGATAGCAATTGTTCTCACCAAGGCCGATGACAGAATCCTGTCGGCCCTCAGTTTCCAGAAATGCAAGGATTTCAAGGTGTATGTAGCCTCCGGCGAGGTGCAGGATGACCCTTTCCTGGACGTGCAGCACGGCAGTTGGTCGCAGGTGCAGGAAGAGGTGCTGTGCATCCTGGAACCGGGCGCTTTGCCCGGCCCCGATTTCGTGGGCCGCATTGCCAAGGCGGTAAAGCGTCATCCGGACTTTGAAGTGTATCACGTGAACCTGACGGGGGAGAAGGCTTTCCCGCGCAAGACCAAAACCAAGAAGCTGTTCAAACTGTCTGTATTGGGTGAGGTGCCCGCGCCGCTGTCTTCCTTCATCTTCCGTACGACAGTCCTCCGCTCCAGAGCTGTTTTCAAGGCCGATGGCAGTCTGGATACCCTTCCTACGGTATTCTCCTGCGCCGTGGCAAAGCCGGTTCGCAACGTGTGGAGGGGACGGCTGGATTGGCAGGCACCGGATACTTCCGCAGACCCCATGGAAGGGGACCGCAAGGTGAAGGAGAAAATCGAATTGCTCAAATGGACCGAGGACTTCTTTGGAGACGACGACTATCCGCTCTCCGTGGGAGACCAGCTCGATTTCTTTGCCACCGAAGTGGCCAAGCTGTATCCCAGCTACAGTGAGGAAGACCTCAAGGCCATCATGAACAGTTTCCAGGTGGCCGAAGGACCGGTGAGAAAGATGCGCGCGGCGAGCGCCCTCAAGTCCGCCCTCAAGAAGCGGGGCCTGGAGTTGCAATAAATTGCGTATCTTTGCCAAAAATTTTGCTGCTATGTATTACGTTTGCAAACGACTTGAGATATCTTCGGCCCATGCCCTGCACCTCTCTTACGAGAGCAAGTGCGAGTCCCTGCATGGCCACAACTGGATAGTGAAAATCTACTGCAAGAGCGAGAAGCTCAACGAGGACGGAATGGTAACGGACTTCACGCACATCAAGAAGGACATCACCACCGCCCTGGATCACAAGAACCTCAATGAGGTGTTCGATTTCAACCCTACCGCCGAGAACATTGCCCGCTGGATCTGCGACCACGTGGACAACGCCTACAAGGTGGAAGTGTGGGAAAGCGAGATGAACATGGCCGCCTACGAGCGTTAGCATGTATCGCGTCAACGAAATCTTCTACAGCCTTCAGGGAGAGGGCTTCTGGACGGGAACGCCCATGGTCTTTGTGCGTCTGTCCGGCTGCAACCTCCAGTGCCCTTTCTGTGATACCGACCATTTTGCCTATACGGAGATGTCGGCCAATCAGATTGTGTCCGAGGTCCGTTCCTGTGGAGACTCCTGCACACGCATTTGCCTTACCGGAGGAGAACCTTGCCTGCAGGCCGATGCCGCTTTGCTGGAGGCTTTCCACGCCGCCGGCTATACGGTGCACATGGAAACCAACGGCACCCGCCCCGTCCCTTCCGGAGTGGACTGGGTCACGTTGAGTCCAAAGAACCAGGTAACCGGTCTCCAGGGAAATGGAACAGTAGTTTTGGAAAAGGCCGATGAGCTCAAACTGGTCTTGGCCCCGGGAGTAGACCCTACCGAGTGGGCTACTTTCCCCGCCACCTGGCACTTCCTCCAGCCCTGTGACACCGCCGGTCGGCCCAACATCCCCGAAGTCATCTCCTACATAGAGTCTCACCCCCTCTGGAGGTTGTCTTTACAGACTCATAAGTTGCTCAACATAAGGTAATGAAAAAAGGTCAGCAGTTCAGCTGACCTTTTTTCGAGCCACTCATCAGGCTCGAACTGACGACCTGCGCGTTACGAATGCGCTGCTCTACCGACTGAGCTAAAGTGGCTTGTTCCGATTGTGATGGATCGGGACTGCAAATATACAATCTTTTTTTGTATTTTTGCAACAAATTTGATTCTATGCGTTCTGATATTATTGTCGTTGGCGGAGGAGCCGCCGGTCTGATGGCCGCCGTTGGGGCAGCAAAAATTTTAGCCCAAAAAGAAGACGGAGGCACGGTAACCGTTCTGGAAAAAATGCCCAAAGCAGGCCGAAAAGTGATGATCACCGGCAAGGGCCGTTGCAACTTTACCAACGTCAAGGATTGGGGAGATTTCAGCTCCCACATCAGGACAGACGCCAACTTTATCAGCCCCTCCTGGCACAACCTTACCCCTCAGGGCATGATGGACTTCCTCAAGGAGTTCGGCCTTAGGAGCGTTGTGGAACGCGGAGACCGTGCCTACCCGGCTTCCCATATGGCGGGAGACGTGGTGGACACCCTTCTGAGGGCCTGCACCCTGTGCGGTGTCAAGGTGGTTACGGACTGTGAAGTTAAGACCATCGATGTAACGTCCCGGGGCTTTAGCCTGGACTGTGTGCAGACCAGCCGCAAGCAGGTCCGCATCCCGGTGGACGACCCTCGCAAGCTTAGACCCGGCAAGCCGGCTCCCACCCGTGAGGAGCTCACCATCGAACCCGTAGAGTATACCTGCAAGAAGCTCATCCTGGCTACCGGCGGCCTTTCCTATCCCGGCACCGGTTCTACAGGAGACGGCTATATGTGGGCCGAGGAACTGGGCCACAGCGTGGATGCCTGCTTCCCGTCCCTGACCGCCCTGGTACCTGTAGGGTACAAGGAGAGCGGCTCCCTGGCCGGAGAAATCAAGCAGGCCTTCCGCGGACGCACGGTGTATGGCAAGACCAAGGAACGCAAGATTGCCCCGCTGCCCAAGTGGTATCCCACCTTTGAAAAGCACATCGAACGCGTGACCCCGCTCTCCGAGCTGGGAGAACTGTTCAACGGCAACAACCTGGACAACGTACAGCTGAGCCTGTACGTGAACGGAGACCTGGTGCAGCAGGAGTTTGGAGACATTGAGTTTACGGACGGCGGTCTGGAAGGCCCCCTGGGCTTTATGGTTAGCCGCCGCGCCGTGAAGGCCCTCATAGACGGCCAGAAGGTGAGCGTGGCCATTGACCTCAAGCCCGCCGTGGAACTGGAGAAACTGGACGCCGACATCCACCAGAAGTGGGAAGAAGTCATTAACGACGAGCGTTCCAAAGGCCAGAGCTTCCAGCGGCTCTTCCGCATCATGCTGGGCAAGCTCATCCCCTGGAACCTGACCCTGGCTTTCCTGAGGATGAACCCCAAGGTGAGCGTGGATACTTTGGCATCGGCCCTTAAAGACTGGAAGATGGACATTGCCGGTTTTGTGGGCTTCGAGCGTTGCGTCATCACCGCCGGCGGCGTCTCTACCGGAGAACTCACCGCCAAGACGCTGGAATCCAAGAAGCAGCCCGGCCTCTACTTTGCCGGCGAAGTGCTGGATATGGATGCCGATACGGGCGGTTACAACCTCCAGCTGGCCTTCAGCACGGGCTATCTGGCGGGCGAAAGTGCAGCAAAATCATTATAATAGATATGGATAAGAAAAGTTATGCATTTGGAATGAGCGTGGCTTCCAGCTTTTATCAGCAGGGAATTCACGTGGCTAACGTAGACGATTTTCTGAAAGGTCTCAAGGATATGCTTACCGGCGGTAAGCTGGAACTCTCCATGGAGGAGGCCGGCGAGGCCCTGGAAGCCTTCTATAAGGAACTGGAAGAGGAAACTTCCGAGCGTGCCGCCGCAGCCGGCGCCGCCGCCAAGGCCGAAGGCGAGAAATTCCTGGCCCAGATGGCCAAGGATCCTCAGGTGAAGGCCACCGGAAGCGGCCTTATGTATAAGGTCATCAAGGAAGGCACCGGCAAGAAGCCCAAGGCTACCGATAAGGTGTACTGCCACTACGAGGGCAGCTTCCCCGACGGTAAGGTGTTCGACAGCTCCTACAAGCGCGGAGAGCCCATCGAGTTTGGTCTCAATCAGGTTATCAAGGGTTGGACCGAGGGTCTGCAGCTCATGAGCGAAGGCTCCAAGTACGAGCTCTATCTCCCGTATCACCTGGCTTACGGCGAGTCCGGTACCCACGGCATTCCTCCGTGCAGCGCCCTTAAGTTTGTTGTGGAGCTGATTGAAGTAAGATAAAAGATCCCGGGTCAAGCCCGGGATGAGGGGATGGACACTGTCATTCAGGCCATAGAGATTTTTGCGGCGGTTACCGGAGTCGTGTATGTGATTCTGGAAATCCTGCAGAAGAACGCCATGTGGTGGGTAGGCATCCTTTCGGGTGCCGCCTGTGCATTTGAGTTTGCCACCCAGCACGTATGGGCCTCTATGGGCCTGAATATCTATTATATGGGAATGTCCGTATTGGGCCTGATCAAATGGAAAAAGGCCAGTACGGAGGTGAAGGAGCATGCCATCCATCTGAACATCATGAGCCACCGGGCACGCATGATAAGCCTGGCCATTCTGGTTGTGGGCATTGCCGTGCTAACCCCCATTCTCAAAAACACCGGAGACGCCGCCCCCGTCCTGGACGGCACGGCCGTTACCCTCAGCGTTATTGCTACCTGGTGGCTCGCACAGAGCTACTTGGAGCAGTGGATGCTCTGGATCTTGGCCGACCTCCTGAATACGGCTATCTGCCTGACTACTGGTCAGTATTGGATGGCCGCCATGTACATGGCCTATATCGCCAGTGCAGTCTATGGTTATTTCCATTGGAAAAACCATGGAGAATATGTAAATTTGAGGGATTAAAACTAATAACAGAATGCAATTAATCGTAGACTGTGGTGCCACCAAGACAGATTGGGGCATTGTGGAAGCAGGAAAAGTGGTCCGCAGCGTCCGTACGCCCGGATTTAACCTCGTTCAAACGCCGGAAGAAACCCTGAACGCCATCCTGAATCAGGCCGCTCAGGAGATTGGTCCCGGCGTTGAGGAAGTGCATTTCTATGCAGCCGGTCTGGTAGGGGAGTCTCCCATAGACCTGGGCAAATGGTTCCCCGGCGCACCCATCGAGTACGCCTCCGATATGCTGGGCGCCGCCCGTGCCGTCTGTGGGCACGCTCCCGGCGTGGCCGCCATCCTGGGAACCGGCGCCAACACCTGTGAGTTTGACGGAAAAGACATAGTCTGGAAGGTGAACTGCGGCGGCTTCATCCTGGGAGATGAAGGCTCCGGAGCCGTGCTGGGCAAACTTTTCATTACGGATTATCTTAAGGGTTATATGCCCCAGGATATCTATGACGAGTTCCAGGAACAGTACAAACTGGATTATATCACCGTTGTCAAGAGTGTGTACGGCAGCCAGGCTCCGGCCCGGTACCTGGGCGGCTTCGCCCCCTTTGTGCTGGCTCACTATGACAAGAGCGAGTATGCCCAGGAGCTGGTGGAAAGCAACTTCCGTCACCTCTTCGAGCGTACGCTCAGCCAATACAAGAAAGACCTTCCCGTGGGTGTCGTGGGTGGCTTTGGCTATGCCTGCAAGGACATCCTGGCCCGCATGGGTAAGGAATACGGTGTTACTTTCTCCCGTTTCATGAGCACCCCTAACGAGGGTCTTGCAGAATACCATGCCGTATAAAGAGACGTATCCGTCGGCCCTCCTTTCAGAAGCGGTGGAGGCCATCAGCTCGCTTCCCGGCGTAGGTCGGAGAAGTGCGCTGCGCCTGGCCCTGCACCTTCTCAAGCAGCCGGCCCAGAACGTCCATCATTTTACTTCGGCCATTGACAATCTGAGGGACAACGTGTGCTATTGCAGCCGTTGCCGCATGATTTCGGACGAAGAAATCTGCTCCATCTGCTCGGACCGCAGCCGCAACCAGAACCTCATCTGCGTGGTGGCCAGCGTACGGGATGTGATGAGCATTGAAGCCACCGGCCAGTACCACGGCGTGTACCACGTACTGGGTGGCATCATCTCTCCCCTTGCCGGGGTGGGCCCGTCGGACCTGACCATTCAGGAACTCACGGACCGCGTAAAAGCCATCGAGAACCCGGCCGAGGCTGAGATTATCCTGGCCCTGAG
>Ga0265299_10006608_pt1 | contig 10534 bp, 8 predicted proteins | sample AusTroGonzalo_MG_4_FD_193485 | JGI IMG/M metagenome (GOLD analysis project Ga0265299, IMG submission 193485) | Bovine rumen microbial communities from tropical cattle in Woodstock, Queensland, Australia - Gonzalo_02 | ecosystem: Host-associated > Mammals > Digestive system > Stomach > Rumen ...
CTGAAGACCGTGCCGAAGGAGAAGATCAAGAGCGACATCGTGTTTCTCTCGCACCATGGGCAGAACGGCGCGAACAAGAACTTCTACGAGGCGGTGAATCCGGAGATATGCGTGTGGCCGACGCCGCAGTGGCTTTGGGACAACAACCATGCCGGCAGGGGCTACGGCTCCGGGCCGTGGCTTACCAACTACACGAAGTGCTGGATGCAGGACATTGGCGTCAATCGCCAATTCCTCCTCACTCGAGACGCCGCCCTCGGCCCGAAGCGGAAGTAAAACACCTTGGGAAGGCCAAATGAATCGAATTCCACTTTGCCTCGTCATTGCCGCCGCGTGCGTTTTAGCGTCGCAGGCATCGTCGCGGGAGATCGTGCTAGGCGACTTCACGAAAGGCGACAGCGGATGGCGCGCGGCGAACCACATAAAGGACGTCGAAGTCTCGGCGGCGGGGACGTCCTTCACGGTGACGGACAACGATCCGTGGTTCCTCGGCCCGGAGATATCGATCCCCGCCGCACCGGATGGCGCGACTAAGGTGCGCTTCACGATCACCTGCGAGCCAACGACATGCGGCGGGGCGTGGGAGATATACCACAACCTCGAAGGAAAGGGCTACGACGAGCGGAAGAAGTTTGCCCTGCGCGCCTGCGGCCATGAACCGTACACACGGTTCTCGGTTGACATGCCTGTGAAGGGGTTTTCGTCCGTAGCCGGCAGCTTCCGCATCGATCCCCCTGCGGCGATTGGCGATCGGTTCACGATAAAGTCGTTTACCGTCGAGATACTGAAGCCCCTCTGGACCTATCGCCCGGCCACGCCGCAGGAACTGGTTCTGCCTCGCAACGCCATTGTCCTCGAGGGCGACGGATGGCGCCTCCGCCACGATCCATCGCGTATGGGCGCGTTCCGCTTCGAGTCCCATGGAAAGACCGTGGAGGGTTGCGTGGGCGAGGCTTGCGTAGTTGCGGCTTCGCGGCGCGTTAAGGACAACGCGCCCTACCAGGTTGATTGGGGAACGGTCAAGCCAACCGTGGAGCACACGAAGGACGGTTTTACGATGTCCGCCGAAACGCGCGATCCAGAGGGCCGCAGGTGGCGCATGTCCCGGTCTTTCGCAAGGTGGTCCGCCAAAGACGGTTCTCGGCTTTCCATCCTGACGAAGTACGAGTGCGACGAGACGGAGGCATTGCACGTGCCCTATCTCACGCTCTTCGCCGAACGCTCGTCGAATGGACGCAAGCACCAGGCTATGCTTGCAGGCCTTGAGTATCTCGACGACGAGCCGTCCTCCGGCACGAAGGAAATTCGCATGCCGGAGTCCAACAGGCTCATCCCGGCGATCCAGCGCATCTGCGCTCCGATTGCCGCGCTCACGGACGAGAAGTCATGGCTTGCGGCGAAGTGGATGATGCCGCGCAAGCGGCAGTACTCCGTCGTTTTCGACACGCCCGACCGCCAGTTCAACTCCGGCGGGCACCTTCTTGCGTTCTGGTTCCCGGCGGTAGGCGCCGCGCGGCCGGAGTCCGAGCTTGACATCTACGAGGCGGAGCGTTATTCCGGGGGAGTGCATGCTGTCCTTCTCCAGGCTGGCGACGGCGCGACTGTCGCCGACGCGCTGGCGTCGCTCGTCCGCAGCGACAATCTGCCGTCCCGCGACAGGTTCGATGTCGTGGATACTCTCACGCTCCTTTCGCATGGATGGCTTGACTCGAAGCTGCGCGAAGGCACGAAAGTGCGCCATGCCGCTCTGTCTGGGTTCGCGCTGCAGCAGGCGTCGGACGCCCCTGCGCTTATGCTCTGGCTCGCCGCGCAGCTGGAGAGGCGGCCCAATCCCGACGCGGCGCTTGTGAAACGCCTTCGCGAAACGGCGTCGGACATGTTTGCCGCAGTCGATCCGAAGGAGATAGGCCAGGCGTGCGTCTCGCACATCCAGCGTCCCGTTGCGCCGCTCCTTGCGGGCGACGTCAATTCGTGGATTGCCGCGCGCGATGCGCGGCTTCGCGAAAGGACGAAGAGCCTGGCCAGAGGCTACCGCGTCTGGAAGGCGAAGGCCGACCCGAGTCGCGACCTGGGCTCGACGCTCGGCGCGGAAGACTGCAATGGATACACTGCCATGGCGATGGAGGAGATGCTAATCGACGCCACCTGGAGCGGCGACGAGGCGGAGATCGCAAGCGCAATCGCCGCGCTCGACAAGGCGCTAGCACGCTATGAAGGCACGGTTCCGCGCGGGGCGCAGCCGTGGGAGATGCCTCTCCATACGCCTGACATCATCGCCTCCGGGCTGATGGTGCGCTGCTGCGCACTGGGGTATCTGCTTAAGCCGGATGCGAAGTACCTGAAGGCTGCGCGCTACTGGGCGTACACAGGTCTTCCGCTGGTCTATCTTCTGAAGCCGCCGTTTTCGTTTCCCGAAGGCGTGAATCCCTTCGGCTGCTACGCCACCTGCGGCGTGATGGGCGCGACGAACTGGGACCTCGTCAGCTGGATGGGGCGTCCCGTGCAATGGTGCGGGCTTGTCTATTCAGCCGCGCTCTACGACTATCTCCGGCTCTGCGGACGTGACGAGGCCGTATTGTGGAGGAAGATTGCGGACGGCATTGTCGCCTCCGGCGTGCATCAGACGCATCCGACAAGCGAACCGGATCGGCAGGGTCTTTTGCCCGACTCGATCTTCATAGAGGCGCAGACGCGCAATCCGGCGCCGATCAACCCGGGTGACGTGCAGGAGAACCTTGCGGAGATGCTGAAGTCGCCTTACTACGCGCTCAGGGCGTTTCCCGGGGCGTCGCCCGTTCTTCTGCACATGGCAGGTGATGCGACAAGGCTTGAGCGGAAGGGCAACGTGCTTTTGTGCAATGTCGAAGCGTGGCCTAATATGGAATCGCGACTGGTCCTGACGCGAGTCGAGCCGATCGCTTTTGTTACGCTGAATGGCAAGAATCTTGCATTCACGTACGATGCCGCGCGCCGCATCGCCGTCATTACCTTGCCGGCAATGGCGAAGGGCCTTATCGTAATCAAATGACTTTTAGCCACAAAGAACACAAAGGTACGCAAAGGATTCAGGAGGGGAAAATGGATAAAATGGACAGAAGATCGTTTCTTAAGATGTCTGCCTGTGCGGCAGCGGCAGGCGCGTCCGTGCCGGCAATTGGCTCGGATCTACCGAGACTTGGCGACATACGCGCACTGCTGCTGCACCTCGGCCACAACATGTGGTGCGACTGGTTCCCGGCGGACGTAGACCCGGCAGCCTGCCCGAATGCGCCAAAGCCGGACACCAAGCTCCGCAACCGCGACGACCTCTGGCGCAAGACGACCGACTACGCCGTGAAGAAGGGCGTGAACATGATAGTGTTCGACGTCGGCGAGGGCGTCGTCTATCCGAGCCATCCAGAACTGGCGATCGACGGGTCGTGGAGTCCTGACAAGCTGCGGGCAGAAGTGCGCCGCCTTAGGGCGATGGGCGTGGAGGCGATACCGAAGCTGAACTTCTCGACCTCGCACAATGGCTGGCTCAAGCAGTACCGCCGCATGATCTCCACGCCGACGTACTACAAGGTCTGCGAGGACGTGCTGCGCGACGTCTACGAGATATTCGACCATCCGCGCTTCATCCACATCGGCTGCGACGAGGAAACTGCAAGCCACCAGCTCAACATACTGCACTATTCCTACGTCGTGGCGCGCACGCACGAGTTCTGGATGCACGACTACCTGCATCTCGTGCACACGATCGAGAAGCTCGGCGCAAGGCCGTGGTGCTGGAGCGACTACGGGTGGCGCCATCCGGAATTCCTCAAGCGCAGCCCTAAGAGCGTCGTGATGTCCAACTGGTACTACGACGAATGGTACGGCGGCTTCGACCCGAAGACGAACAAGACGAGCGACCTGCAGCGCCTCGTGCAGTTCTGGGATCTCGAGAAGGCCGGCTTCGACCAGATCCCGTGCGGCACTAACTGGGTCGGAGAAGGGCGGCGCAAACTGAAGATCGGCGCGGACGACGTGATGGGCAAGCTCGTCAAGACATGCCGCGAGGTCATCGCGCCAGAGCGTCTCATAGGCTTCCTCATGGCGCCTTGGGAATGCCTCAAGAACGAAGAGGCCTTCACCATGAACCGCCGCGCCATCGACATCTTCGCCGCCGCGCTTTCGAAGTAGCGCGGCACGTCATTGCGTGGGACGATCCGATAAGCGCGATCATCGCAATAAACCGGAACGGGCATTTAAAGGTCGAGGGACAGCGCAGCCAATTCTACCTTGGCGTTACGCCAGTGATGGCGGGTTTGCCGGCGACGAACGGGCGGCAGTGCCGTCCCATCACGCCGAACATCCAGTCCTTCGACATGAAGATGTCCTATTCGGGCTGAAGCGGAATTGGGGAGAGACCCCATTGGCGTTCAACAGTTTCGTCAAGGATGCTGGAGGATATGCCGCGATGAATCCAGGCGTCGCGCAAGTCGATATGAACGGCGACTTTGTCTCGATTCACTGCATCGTCCCCGGGAAGCACTGCTTCAGGCTTCCGTTTCCGGCGAAGGTTGTAAACGTGAAGAGCGGACGCGAGGAAAAGCCTGAAGGTGGCGTACTGAAATTGGAGATGTCCGCAGGCGAAACGTGCTGGTTCAGGTTATGCAGAATTGACAAGCCTGTCGGACCTCACAAGATGTGATTTTTTTGGTATAATGTGCACATAAACTTCTGAGTATGGTGCAAGAAGAAGCGAAAAAACGGATTCTTTCAATCGACGCATTGCGCGGTTTCGACATGATGTGGATCGCCGGCGTGGACAAGTTCCTTATTGGCGTTGGAGCGGCTCTGAATACTGAATTTGCCGCGGCCATCGACCAGCTCGATGCCGCGATGTAAAAGAATAGAACAGGAGAAATAATCATGGAAAGCAAATCAGAATCGACAAAGGGCGGCGCCGTCGGTGCCGTAATCGGGACGATAGTGCTGGCGGTGGCATGCGCAGCGGCTGGCTGGATAGCCTGCGAGCTGTGGCCGAAGGGGGCTATGGCAGTGCCGCAGGTTCCGCAGGTGCCGGCGACGGTGGCTGTGCGTGCAGTCGAGGAGCGTGCATACAACCTGCCAGAGAAGTTCGTCGCCCACGCCGAGGCGATGCAGGAGGTTGACCTCTTGCCGCAGGTCGATGGCTATGTGAAGGAAATCCTTTTCAAGGAGGGCGACATCGTCAAGGCCGGCGACGTGCTGTATGTTCTTGACGACGAGCGCTACCAGGCCGTCGCCAACCAGCGCAAGGCGGACCTTGCGGCGGCGGAGGCGGAGGAGCGCCGCGCCAGCAGGTACAACGAGCGCATGCAGAAGGCGGACGAGCGCGGCATCACGCAGAAGGAGCGCGACGACGCCGAGGCTGGCTTCGAGCGCGCGAAGGCCGCCGTCTTGCAGGCGAAGGCGAATCTTGTCGTCGCGGAGTACGATCTCAAAAAGGCGAAGGTCGTCGCGCCCATCAGCGGACAGATCGGCAAGACCGCCGCGCACGTCGGCGACTATGTCGCGCCGTCCAAGGGCGCGCTCGCGCGCATCGTGCAGATCGACCCGATCCGCGTTTCGTTCCCGCTCACCGACCGCGCCTACATCGGATGGCGCACGGCGCTCAAGGCCGGAAAGGCGCCCGAGTACCGCATGCGCCTCGTTCTGCCGGATGGCAGCGAATACGGCGAGGAGGGCAGCTGGGACTTCGACGACAACGCGATGAGCAAGGAGACGGCGACCATCATCATGCGCCTTTCGTTCCCGAACCCGGATCGCCTGCTTATTCCGAATAGCTACGTAACGCTTCTCACCGACCGCAAGGCGCCGCCGAAAATGCCTAGCATTCCGCAGCAGGCGGTGTTCGACCTTGTCGGCGGCAGCCAAGGCGTCTGGGTGCTGAAAGACGACAGCACTGTTGAGGAGCGCGTCGTCGATGTTCGCGAGATGAGCGAGGGGTGGTGTCCCGTGGTGAGCGGCTTGAAGCTCGGCGACAAGGTCGTGATCTCTGGCACCGGCAAGCTCGCCCCCGGCATGAAGGTGAATGTCGTCGAGCCGACCGACAACGACGACCTCAACCCCAACTACAAGCCGCCGGTGGTGGAGTGAGGCGACTGTACGATAGTCTGCGCTCTTGCCAAATTGATAATGTAAAATGTAAAATGTAGAATTAAGGAATCTTCCTCCCTTGATCGAAAAGAGTCGATCCACCATTCTACATTCTACATTTTACATTTTCCATTCTCAATTCACACGGCCTCGGCGTTGCAAACGAGAGCATCGCCATAGATATGATCGAATCGGGATTTGGCGTAATCATGCGGTAGGTTTCCAGCAATTGGAAAAACGGTCAGGCCAGCAGTCCACTTATTCGAAAAGCGCAGCGCGGCGAAATTTGATATACTACCTACTGTTCCGCGAGGCGGAGGCGGCTGATGCCGTTATGCGCGGCGCGGGATGATAGTTTGGAAAACGGACAAGTAGCGGCGAATCCAAATCGCGGCGAACGCCCCGCCAGACGTTCAACAATGTAGCATCAACGCTACACGTCGTTCAACCAAAATACGACCAATATTTTATTCCAGAACGGCATGTGAGTGATGATGCGCTCAGCTGGGCGCATTTTCTCTTTGTGTATTCTGGATAGGCCTTTGGTCGGGCTTTGGTTGAGTGCATGAAAAGAATCTGCGCTCTTTTTCTATGCATAGACATGGTGTCTGCGACAGGTCTAGGCGCAATACAAAGAGGAGGCATTGCATAATGAAACCGATATGGGTTTGTCTTGCGATGCTGTTCCTTGGAAGTACGGCAATGGGCGACAATGCGGCACTTACGGTGGCGAAACGAGCCAAGAAGGACGAGTTCTACACGCAGAGGGTCGATATTGAAAACGAACTCCGTCACTACAAGGCGCATTTTAGGGGCAAGGTCGTTCTTTGCAACTGCGATGATCCGCGGGAGAGCGAATTCTTCAAGTACTTCGCTGAGAACTTCGAGCATCTTGGACTGAAGCGGCTTATTGCGACTTGCTACAAGAGCCAGAATGTTGACCTCTTCTCGCAACACGACTGTGAGCGGGCTATCTGCCAGATATACGAAGGCGACATGAACGGCAACAAGGTAGTTGATGACGACGAGGTGGGTGTACAGGAACTGAAAGGCGACGGCGACTTCAGGAGCAAGGAGTGCGTCGAGCTTCTTAAGCAAGCGGATATTGTTGTCACCAACCCGCCGTTCTCGCTTTTCCGCGAGTACGTCGCGCAACTCGTGAAGTACGGTAAGAAGTTCCTTATAATCGGAAATCAGAACGCGATAACCTATAAGGAGATATTCCCACTTTTCAAAGAAAACAAGATTTGGTTGGGCTTTGGATTCAAGAGGAATTGCGCACATTTTAAAAGTAGATACATGGATACTGCTACGGATGCTGATCACAGAGAGGGTATGATTCGTGTTTCGGGCGTAATGTGGTTCACTAACATTGATATTGCCAAGCGTCACGAGAAGTTGCCGCTATACAAGAAGTATTCGCCTGAAGAGTTCCCGAAGTACGACAACTATGATGCAATAGAGGTTTCCAAGACTTCCGATATCCCTTACGACTACGACGGCGTGATGGGTGTGCCGATTACGTTCATGGACAAGTATAATCCAGAGCAGTTTGAGATTGTTGGGAATGAGTATTCGCTCGGAATCGATCGTGGTCGTGGCTATGTAAAAGGAAAGAGAATGTACAGCCGCATATTCATTCAACGGAAGGAAACAAACGGAGGACAGCGCGATGAAGATTGAACTTCACAAGGTGACGGTGCGTGAACTGGTTGAAGGCTATGTCGACGATGCGGAGTCTGGCGTCAGAGGCTACGGCAGCAAGCTCGACATTCGCCCTGCGTATCAGCGCGAATTCGTCTATGGCGAGAAAGAGCGCAACGCCGTCGTCTCGACCGTGATGAAGGGTTTCCCTCTCAATGTCATGTACTGGGTCAGGAACCCTGACGGAACGTTCGAGGTGATGGACGGACAGCAGCGCACGATTTCGCTTTGCCAGTACGCAAACGGTGACTTTTCATGGGGCGAGCTCGACCTTGCCGCGAAGTTCTTCCATCGACAGCCGGAGGATGTCCAGCAAAGGTTCCTCGACTACGAGCTGATGGTGTACTTCTGCGAGGGAACGCAGTCCGAGAAGATCGACTGGTTCAAGGTGATCAACATCGCCGGACTGAAGCTCACGTCGCAGGAAATGCGGAACGCCGTGTATTCGGGGCCGTGGGTGAGCGACGCAAAGCGTTATTTCAGCAAGTCGGGGTGCGTTGCTGTGAAGGTCGGCGCGAAGTACCTGAACGGAAGCGCAGACAGACAGGAGTTCCTTGAGACCGCGATTGAGTGGATTATTCAGGGCAGCGCGTCGGGGGCACTGCGCCCTACCGAGCGAATGATTGAGGAATACATGGCGATCCACCAAGGTGACGGCGAGGCTGTTGAGTTGTGGCTGCACTTCCAGAAGGTGATAAACTGGGTCGAGACGCTGTTCACGAAGTACCGTAGGGAAATGAAAGGTCTGGAGTGGGGGCGGCTATACAAGGAATATGGGGCGAAGTCGTACAATCCCGCAGAACTAGAGAGGCAAGTCTCCGCGCTGATGGCGGACAAGGAAGTGCAGAAAAAGGGCGGCATCTACGAATACCTGCTTTCTGGCGGCGCACGGCGCGAGAAACTTAACCTTCGCACGTTCGACGACGACGAAAAGCGCGGCGCGTACGAGGCGCAGAAAGGGGTGTGCCCGCTCTGCAAGCAGCATTTCGAGTAAGAGGAAATGGATGGCGACCACATAGTGCCGTGGTCGAAAGGCGGCAAGACCGTCCCTGAAAACTTGCAGATGCTGTGCCGCACATGCAATCTCAAGAAGGGCAATCAGTAAGGCTGCAATCGCACAATCCACTCGACCAAATCCAAATCCTGTTGATCCTGTCTAAGAAAACAAACGGGAAATTTGGTATAATCCGCATGTGACATGATCAACTTCTTGACAGGACTAGCCCTTGTTGGCGCGGCGGTGACAGCAATCGCATGCGCGATTGCGAAATTGATAATTGAAAATGGAAAATGTAGAATTAATGATTGTCCACAATTCCTCTCCAGCAAGAGCCTTGACGGCGGCGGGTCCATTTTGCATTCTCCATTTTCAATTCACACCGCCGTGTTCGTCTTTTTCGCCGCGATAGCTACTTTGTCCGCTCAGAAAAGCGGCACGAACGAACCGCCAAACGGCGCATTGCCGCCACGATCCATGCCGCCCGCGCCCGTCGTCGCTCCGGTCGCGGTGGATTCCACCGGCTTCTCCGTGCCTACGAACATGCCGCCCGTCACAAACCTCTGCTTCTGGGGCGTTTGCAAGTGTACAAACTCCGTGTCGCTGGGGCTTGCGTGGCCTGTCGCCATCTCTCTTGCAAACGACTGCATAGACCTCTACGGACATTGGTCGCTTGCATCCAATGGCTGGACGCGTCTTGCGGAGGTTGACGTCGGGTCTGCGATCTCCAATGCCGTCGTCGAGCTGCCTTTCGCGTACTTCCCGACGAACGCGATGGAGGAAACGGCGTTTTTCGCCGCCGCAGACCGCCACGACTCCGACGGCGACGGGCTCCCCGACGCGTTCGAGCGGCTCGTCTCCGGATCCTCGCCCTCGTCTTCCGACACGGACGGCGACGGACTGTCCGACGGCGACGAGATGGGAGAGGGGTCGGATCCGCTCTCCGCCGACTCTGACGGAGACGGACTGGACGATGCCGCAGAACGAGGAAGCGTTCGCGTTCTCCCGTCGTTCGAGTGGGTTGATACGACAGGCATGCAGACGACGTATGGCATGGTCCCGGACTACACCAGCTGGTTTCGCGTAGGCGCATGTTCAATCTTGAATCTTGCGCAGGGGACTTCGGTGTGCGGACTTCCGTGCTGGTCCGTAATGGCGTTTGAGGACGGCTTCGCGTCTGTTCTCGCATCTGGAGATACCACGTTCCTCGTTTATCCATGCGTAGTGTTTCCGCTTAACGAGGCCGGATACAACTACGGCACGTATCTCATAGCGCCGTACTGGGCCGACCTGCGCCTGCGATACGGCGACACGAACTCGTTCATGCGTTCCGGCATTGCGGCGGACGGAGCTGCGGTTGTTGAATGGCACAACGCTCGGCGGAACGAGCTTTCGAATGATTCAATTTCATTCCAGGTCGTCGTTCCTGGAGGGACTGGAAGTGTCGTAAGGGTGAACTACCTTTCAAGCGACTTCTGGATGGACGGCTCCGGCGGTGCGGTCGTGGGAGTGCACAACAAGCGCCTGGCGACGACGAACGGCGTCTACTGCCTTGCGTGGGACTTTGCCGAAAGGGGCCCTATCCTGCCGCAGACGACGGTTGAGTACAGGTTTGGTATAGGGACTAATCCGCTGTTGGCGGACACGGACGGCGATGGGCTGTCCGACGGCGAAGAAAACTCTCTGGGAACGAACCCGCTCCGGCCCGACACGGACGGCGACGGGCTA
>Ga0265299_10006612_pt1 | contig 10522 bp, 6 predicted proteins | sample AusTroGonzalo_MG_4_FD_193485 | JGI IMG/M metagenome (GOLD analysis project Ga0265299, IMG submission 193485) | Bovine rumen microbial communities from tropical cattle in Woodstock, Queensland, Australia - Gonzalo_02 | ecosystem: Host-associated > Mammals > Digestive system > Stomach > Rumen ...
CATTGGTCTCGAGCGTGAGCAGACCGAAACGGCCGTAGGTGATGGCGTTGATATAGACGGCAGAGTCTAAGAGGGCCGGTGGTACACTGGCATAGGGAATGTCGGGCGTGTCCATGATCGCGGTGAAGCTGCTCTGCCAGAACTTCAGGTAGATGCCTGTCGCCTTGTTGATATGATGCTCGGTGCCACTGCTTGACGTGGAGGAGCCCCAGAACAGGAAACTGGTGTTCGCATTGCTGCCGAAGGCCGACTTGAGCTCGTTATACGATGTAAACTGCTCAATGGAGAAGAGGAACTCATCGTTCTGCTTGAACGATGCCTTCGGAATCTGTTGTTTGATATATGAAGCAAACCTGGAATAAGAGGGATTGCTGATGACACACGCGTCCGTTCCCGGCAGGGTCAGAGATGCCGTTACTGGCTTCTTTGACCCTGGCACGGGCCGGTACGTGCAGTCGGCCACGGAACTCCTATACAACACATTCCCCAACCACACATGAGGCTGATACTCCGGCAAGACCACTGTCTCGTTTGTGGAGACATCTTTCTCGACCGTAAAATAATCATCTGACGATCGGGTGAGGCTCCAGCGTCCCATAACACCACTAAACAAAGCGGAATCCTTATTCACCAGATTATATGGATTCCGGCTCGTGTTAATCAACACAACGTGGTCTTCAGGGTGATGTAACGGAGTCTCGTTTGTCTCCACGAGGCAGTCGGTCTCGTTGGTACAGCTTGAGAGAGAGATGAGTAATACCAGGGCAGGGATGTATGTATAGGGTCGCATGGCTGTTTCTTATTTATTTCTTGTCTGTATCAAATTGCACGGCAAAGGCGGAATTGTCGTCTGCACGGTTGGCCGTACAGAAGATCGGCTGTCCTGGCACATCCTTCGAGAATGTTCCACCATTGACGATGAAGTTAGCAAACTCGTCGAAGCCGGCGATGGTCTTAACGACATCGGCGCCATTACCGCCTCGGATCCAGATCTTGATGTCGGCCTCCTGAAGGATCTTCTTCGCCTGAACGTCCATCGAGACTTCGCCATTGACCTTCTTCAGGTTCAGGGCAACCTTGAACGCCGACTTCACAGAACTGTACGACGAATCGCTCTCGATAGAGATGATGGCCATTCTACCGTAGGTGATGCTGTTGATATACGCAGCGTTAGGATACGTCGAGAGCTTGGCGTTGTTGCTGAAGATATTACCATCGTCGGGATAGTCGATAACAGCGTCGAAGTTCTTCTGGCAGACACGTGCAAAGAGGCCGGTCTTGTACTTGATGTTGTTCGACTCAACGCTGCCGCTAATCTTCAGGATAGAGCAGATATCGACATTCGCGCCGAATGCCAACTTCATCTCACTGTACTTGGAGAACTGCTTCAGGTCGTACTCAAACTCCTCGATCTGCTGTCCGCTGAAGTCCTCGTCCTGCAGCGCATTCCGGAACTCCCTCATATAGCTCGTGTAGTTCGGCTGCTGAAGCCAACCAATATAGAAACTCGGAACGGTGAATACCAGACCTAAGGGGTCGGCCTTCTCCGTAATGGGAACCATCTTTCCTTTGTTCAACTCTTCACCTTTAAGAATCATGCCTGTGTACACATTCTTGATGCCAACGGGTACAAACTCGTAGCTTTCGTTGACCGAGCGGGTGCCGGCATTGGGATGATAGGACTCGTCCCACTCCCATTCGCTCTTGACTTGAGTCTGTGCACAACCGTTGTCTGAATTACGTACACCGAGATCTATCTCTTCCTTTGAGCAAGAAGAGATAAAGAACATGATTGCAACCCCCATAATCAGAGGCATTGAAAAGTCTTTTCTTTTCATAATTTCCTTTCTTTTTGTTTTTTATTTTACTTATTGTAGGACTAATGTCCTTTTTAAACTTATTGTAAGACTAATGTTTGTTATTGTAAGATTAATGTTCTCTGTCACTCTATTGTAAGATTAATGTATTCACCGCCAAAGGAGTTCTTGGCCACGACTGAATCCAGACTGAGCGATCGCCCGTCAAGACTGCATTCCAGGATCTTGTTGCTGTAACAGTCACCAGAATTGGTAATCCCAAGAAGGTGGCTCTCGTTGTTATCGTATAACTGCTGACTGGTCATCTCATAGGTAAGCCTGTTGGGAGTCTGCAGGCGACCATCCATATCATAATAGTTATGTACTCTTCCCTCTATGGCAAGCATCACCTGCTGTGTTCCATCGGGATTGCCTGTCATGACTATCGCCTTCTGAATGGGCTTCACTGCCTGACCTTCAAAGCCCCAGATATTCACCTGGTAGTCGACGCTATACGTGGACAGCACTCCCACCGAAGGGAAATTATACACCACACAGAACTTCGCCTGACCTTCTTCTCTATACGAGCCGCTCTCTCCTATGAGTACACGGACAGGCGTGTCGATCGGACGATGGAAGGCTTTGTTCCACACATTCGTATAATAAAGCGTACTGGCGCCTGCAACGGAACAGACGGAGTCGAGCCTGAAAGAGCTCTCGATCTCTGCCACGACCTTGTCTTTCCAATATACTTTTGAGAAGGCATTCAACGCATAAGTGTTCTCTTTCTCACAAATATCCTCTGTGATCACCGGCTTGAAACCTAAATACTTCATACCGTCTTTCTGTACGATGGCAGGCTTCAACATACTATCGTTATCCAGCATAATACGGAAATCATCACTGCCGCTCTCCAACATGTTACGACCATCCCTATCGACAAAATCCATCAGCACCTCTGCGGAGTTCATATTCACCAGTGGCGATGCCTTCTCCTCCTGGTGCTCATCCCGAACACAAGAGGAGAAAGCTAATGCCACCATGACCAACAACAATATCTGGAAACTTTTCATGATTGTGCTTTACAATACGATTGGCCATTTCCAACCGAGGCCACCACTGATAATCTGTAGTTCATATTCACCTAAGAGGTATGACGGTATAAGGACACGGGTACAGCCCACAGGGACGCGGGCCGAGAATTCTGTTTCACCCTCCAAATTCAATAACCGAAGGGTACACACTCCATATGAGGAATGAAAATAAACCACGTTCCTTTCAATACTTATGATTGGCATCCTGGAAGGATCGATTTTTCCTCCACCATTACTACATCCATTATTATCTCCGTTAGTGGGATCAATAGAAGGAGGATTAGAGGGTGCCATCTCGTCTCTATCCATCACACCGGAAGAAGCCGTAAGCGTTGTCAATATCAGACAACATAACAAAAGGATTTTTTTCATCTCTATCTTCTCTTTAGTTTACGATTGTTGTATTCTGCCGCCAAAAGTATAACAAAAGACAAGATCCACCAAACAAAAATCAAGGTTTTTTAAGTCATGACAAGGAAAAATCGGTCAAAATCAGAATCGCAAGTAGCTGATTTTCACATGGATTACAAATTTTTTAAAACAAAAATAAATCAAACGTGTTTTAGAGCCGAAATTAGGTTCTTTTTGAGCGTTTTTGCCTCTTCATTTCCGAAAAGCTTTTTGTTCACCCTGGCCTTTGATGTTGTCACCACCTGAGAGGAAGTAGCCAACAATGATGCTATTGTTTTTTCCGGATAGCCAAGGAGCAAAAGGATACAAACACGGAGTTCCTGTGGCGAAAGATTCTCGCCATTCTCCATGATTCCAAAGGCGGCAGGCATATCCTTGCCAAATTGGGAAATCAGCATTCTCCATTCGGCCTCCGTGGGAACAGATTTCGTTAACTTATCGTTGGCTTTCTTAGCAAAAAGGACAGCAACTTTGCTGCTTGAAAAATGCTCTATGCTGTTTACAACCACAGGCATAGCCCCTTCGCTCTGCAAGCCTTCTATAGTCTGCGACAACTCTTTGACCTTCTGTTCCTTCTCACGGATCAGGTTGTCATAGTCCTTTGCCTTGAGTTTGCTCAACTCTTCCTGCACGTTCCTGCGCTCAATCTCCGTAGCTTTCAGAGCCTCGTCTAACATCTGTATTCTCTTCTGTTTCCGTTTCTGATAGCGAACAAAAAAGAAAAGAAAAGAGCCTATAACCATCAGCGTGAAGAAGCTAAGGCGTTTAATCCTTACTCTTGCAGCTCTTGATTTTTCGGCCTCTTGCTCGGCCATTTTCTGAATGCGGTTGTAATTGTAAAGAGCACCCATCTGACGAATGGCGTCTGTCCGCATTTTATTACGTATGGAAATCTGCTCCTCATCGTTCAATTTGGAGTAATAGACAGCAGAATCGATGTTTCTTTTACGACGATAAATCTCTGCCATGCCCATATAACACTGGCCTCCCTCGTTACCCCTGATAGCCTTCCGGAAACAGGCAACCGCCGAATCGTTCTCATTGATGGCGAGGTAATAATGGCCCTTTATGACATAATAGTGTTCTTCCCCCTTTTTAATCTCTCCATCCGCATTAAAACAACCAGATTCCTTTTCAAAGACCTCCAGCGCCTTCCGTGCCTTATCAAATTCGTTCCGTTCCACATAGATATAGGCGGCCGTTTTAAAGTAAAATGCAGCATCTTCAGGATATCCGAGTTGTCGAAAACGCTGATAACCATCTTGAATTGTCCGCAAAACGCGGTCTTCTTCACCCAGTAACCAATAGGGTTGCACCATATTAACTTCTGCCCAAGCAGCAATATACAAATCACCTGCTCTTTGGGCACAACGAACCAACTGTCGACAAGCCCATATCTCATCTTGCGGGAGATTCTGTCGATGGAATATTGGTCTCATATTGTTATATACTCTCTCCAGCACATCAAAGTCACATTCTTGACTCGTCGTGTCGGCCTGCTCGATAGCTTTGTAAAAACACTGAATCGCCTGAGGCGATTCACCTATGTTTCTATAAACTCTGCCTTGCAAATAATGGACAAGCATTCGGTCATTGGAAGAGCCGTCTTTATAATAGTCGGCAAGGATATTGACCAGTGAATCGGATTTAAAGACAACACCAGCTATGTTCTCTGTCATCATCCTGACGAGCTCATAGCGCATCCTGTCGCTCTTGGGCCATTCGGCCATCTGTGGTTTGAGGCTGTCAAGCAGAGTCAGAGCAGAGTCTGGGTGATCAATGGCTATCGTACGGATCTCCATGAGCCGCGAATACATTCTTTCACCCTTGCAGCCACAGAGCAGCAACAGCATCAGAACAATATAGAACGGCACCTTTCTCATCTTATCTTCTTCGCGATTTGGTTAGTTTATAGTTGATGATAATTCGTCTGCGAAGATACAAATAAACAAGCAAAAAACAAAGAATCTTTCTTCTTTTTTTCCGAAAGAGCGGTAACTTTTCATTCAGCTTTTCCAGAGAAGCGCTGTTTCCATAGAAGTTAATCTTGCGTTACATCTGTATTAAATTAGTAATTGTTAACAACATGCCTATCACACTCCTCTGTTTTTTGATGTCTGTTTCGAAAGAAAGCATTATCTTTGCAGTCGGCAATCATCTAAGATTACAATCATGCATCAAGTTGTATCATACGAGCAGACTCAGGACTTTGTACGAGAGATACGCCTGCTGAGAAAAGGTTTTGTCACTAATTTCTATTGGGATGACAACAAACACCCTTATTGGCTGGCAGAGGGAAGCCTCGAATATGAATCATACGACGACTGCATCCTGATGGTTCACCGCCAAGAGCAGTTTGCCAACATATTTTATATAGCCACTAGTCTTACGGCAGTGGCAGAAGCGCTTCGTTCGCTGCCAATAGCATCACCTCAGGTAGCCGATGTCGTATGCAGAGGCGACGGCACTCAGGAAAGGGAAACCTTTGCACAGGCAGGATTTGAGATATACAAGCACCTCTACCGGATGACCCATATCGGTAGGATGGCAGCAGCCGACTGGGTGGAGGATCCAAGAGTAAGATACGGCGAAAAAAGCGATGCCCTGCTGGTATCTGAGGCCCTACAGAAAGACTTTGATCCTTTGGCAGAGCAGTTGCCCTCGCTTCAGGAGATCGAGGATTATGCCAAGCGCAGACAACTGCTGGTGATTAAAGATCAGAAAAGACTATGCGGATTCCTGATTTTCGAGCTATCGGGGGTGACCTGGTATCTCCGCTATTGGTACACATCGCCCGACTTCCGTAATCAAGGTGTCGGAGCAGGTCTGCTAAGGACAGCTCTTCTGTCTGGTGCTGAATCCAAACGTCAGATTCTGTGGGTAATCGCCGACAACGATAATGCCATCAAGCGCTATGAACACTATGGTTTCTCGAGAGAAAACATGAACGACTTTGTGCTGATTAGGGAACCACGTGTATAATTCAGATGTATATACGGATAGCGGTCCGTATAGAGGTATTGTAGAGGCGCCTTTTTTTAGGAGTAAGATAAAAAATTACCACAAATTGTTTGGTTTTAAGGAATTATATTGTATCTTTGCCGACGAATAACTAAAAATTAAAAATTATAAACCCTATCCATATTGTTGACGATATGTTGCAGGGATGCAACAAGAGAGAGAGAGAAGTAACAGTGTTTTACTTTATTTATATTAAAACTTTATTATTACTATTATGCTAAATTCATCAAAATTCCTTTCCGTCATCTGTGCCGGTATGGTCGTGTTTGGCTCTGCAGCCACGACACCCGTCATGGCCGGTGAGGCGGTCCTTCAGCAAGCGAAGGCTGCCATACAGGTGAAAGGTGTTGTCCTTGATACCAGCAATGAGCCGGTACTCGGGGCTACTGTCGTTGAAGTGGGCAACCCAAAGAATGGCACCCTTACGGGAGTCGACGGTTCGTTCACGCTCTCTGTTGCCAGTGGCGCAAGTCTGAAGATCTCCTACATCGGCTACAAGACCGTTACCGTAAAAGCTGTAGCAGGAGACATGACAATTACGCTGAACGAGGATTCAGAACTTCTGGATGATGTCGTGGTAGTGGGTTACGGTACACAGCGCAAGAAACTGGTGACTGGTTCCACGCTCCATGTCGATGCCGAGAATATCGCAGCCACGAATGCTGTGGATGTCTATGGCGCCCTGCAGAGTCAGGCCCCAGGTATGAACATCGTACAGAATTCCGGACAGCCAGGCGAAGGCTATAAGATTACCATCCGCGGTATCGGAACTAACGGTGATTCCAACCCTCTGATAGTTGTAGACGGTGTTCCCAATGCCACTATCGAGAACCTCTCGCCCAACGATATCGAGAGTATCGACGTACTGAAGGATGCCGCCTCCTGCGCCATCTATGGTACACGTGGTGCCAATGGTGTTATTCTGGTAACCACCAAGAAAGGTCAGGCTGGCAGTCGCGTACAGGTAAGCTTCGACGGCTATATGGCTTGGCAGAACCCGAATACCAATGGTATTACACCGCTGAATGCCAAACAGTATATGGAGATCAATGATAAGGCCTACCAGATTGCAGGTATTACCACCTACGACTGGGCCACACTGATCCCAAAACAATACGAACGTATCATGAACGGAACCTGGAACGGTACCAACTGGCTCGAGGAGACCACCGTGCACGATGCGCCCATGCATAATGCTGCACTGAACATCACAGGCGGTACCGAGGTGTCACGCTTCGCTCTCGGATTCAGTAATTTCCAGCAGACAGGAACCATCGGATGGCCTGCTACTCCGAAATATAGCCGTACAACCGTCCGTCTTAACTCTGACTATTCGCTGATCAGGAAGAAGGGACGCGATGTCCTGAAGGTTGGTGAGAACATCACGTTCTCTACCAGCAACAAGAAGGGCGTTGCTATCGGTGGCCTTTACAGCAACAATATCCGTAACATTCTGGCCATGTCGCCACTGCTGCCTGCCTATAACGACGAGGGCGGATTCTACGAGCAGAAGGACATTGTGGCCGACGGCTGGGACTTCAGCGCAGAGATGGCGAACCCCCTCGCTGCCATGAAGTATGACAGCGGCAACAGTTATACCAAACGCTACAACCTCTTATCGAACTTCTATCTGGAGTTCGCGCCCATCAAAGGAATCACATTCCGCAGTAGCTTCGGATGGAAATACCGTCATTCCGAAAATCGCAAATATGTACCGGTCTATGAACTCAGCTCCAAGAAATCGGAAGTCAAAGACGAGGTGACTCAAGGACAGTCGTACACAACAGACTGGGTGTTGGAGAACACTATCAATTGGGTGAAATCGTTCAAAAAACATAATCTGGATGTGCTCCTCGGACAGTCAGCAGAAAGAATCGGTTACGACGGCAATAGTGTCAGAGTTCAGAACAAGAATTCACTCTTCCCCGGCTCTTTCGAGCATGCCTATATCATGCATGCTAATATCGTTGATCCCGCTGACACAGAGATTAATGGTGAGCCAGCAGACCAAGCATCACTGGCTTCTTTCTTCGGCCGTGTGAACTATAACTATGACGAAACCTATCTTCTTTCATTAATTCTTCGTGCTGACGGATCGTCTAACTTTGGTCCCGGACACCGCTGGGGATACTTCCCCTCTGTATCGGCAGGTTGGGTGATGAGCAACGAGAAGTTCATGGAGTTCTCAAAATCATGGCTTGATTTCTTCAAGATCCGTGGAGGCTGGGGACAGAACGGTAACTGCAATATCAAAAAGTATCAGTTCGTTACTATCATCAATCTGGATGACCCCTATTATTTCAACAACAAAAACACCCCCACCGTTGGTTCCTATCCAGCAATCATCCCTAATCCTGATGTAACATGGGAAACTTCTGAACAGCTAAACATTGGCTTTGATGCTCGTTTCCTGAACAGCCGGTTGAACGTGTCGTTCGATCTATACAAGAAGATGACAAAAGACTGGCTCATAGACGCACCAGGCCCCGGAACAAATGGTGCGGAGCCTCCCTTCATAAATGGCGGAGACGTTGAGAATAAGGGTTATGAGATTGTGGTTTCCTGGAACGACAAGATTGGTAAGGATTTCAGTTACAACATTTCTGCCAACTTCTCGCACAACAAGAACGAGGTGACCCGTCTGGCCAATTCCGAGGGTATCATCCATGGTGAGAACAATGCCATCGCACAGAATACCGCCGAACTATACCGTCTGCAGGTTGGCTACCCCGTGGGTTACTTCTGGGGCTATCAGATGGATGGTATCATCCAGAACGAACAGGATCTGCAGAACTATCTGGACAAGCACTGTGGGGGTGATAAAGCCAACTCACTACAGGGAGCATCGTTGCAGCCTGGTGATGTGAAGTTCGTCGATGTCAACAGAAACGGAAAGATCGACAAGGACGATTCCGACAAGACGATGATCGGTGACCCGAACCCCGACTATACCGTAGGACTCAGTATTAATGTTGCTTACAAGGGTTTCGACTTGGGCCTCAATGGTTACGGCTCCTTCGGACAGCAGATTGCCAAGAGCTATCGTCAGTTCTCTGACCATCCCGACGACAACTATTGCACTGACGTGTACACCAAGTACTGGACAGGCGAGGGCAGCACCAACCGCTATCCGCGCTTCTCCGACGGTAAGAACGTCAATATGTCGGAGATCTCACCCGTATGGGTTGAGGATGCTGACTTCTTCAAGATCTCACGCTTATCACTTGGCTATGACTTCAAGCGTCTGTTCAAGTCTATCCCTGTTCAGAAATTACGTCTTTATGTATCTGCCAGCAACATGATTACCTTCACCAAGTATTCTGGCATGGATCCCGAGGTAGGTTTCGGCAACGGAACCAGCTGGGCTTCTGGAATTGACAACGGCTATTATCCCGCAGCTAAATCATGGCAGGTGGGTATTAACGTCAACTTTTAATTCATGAGCAATATGAAAAAGAACATTATATTCTATATGGTATCCGCATTATGCGTGATGCTACTTGGAAGTTGTGAGAGTTTCTTGGATATCGAGAATCTCAAGGCGAAAAACTCCGCAAACTTCCCTGTCGACGAGGCTGATGCCAACCAGATGGTTGCAAGCATCTATGCGGTCATGAACCGCAACCTAGCCGATCCTGAAGAAGACCCTTTCTTCATCTTCGACATCGCCTCAGACGACCGTCTGGGTGGCGGTAGCCAGAGTAACATTGGTGCTCAGGGTGTTGACCGCCTGATGAATGCCTATATCGACTGGATGGAGCCTCTCTGGAAAGAGCGCTATAGAGGTATCCACCGTGCCAATTTCGCACTTGAGAACATTGACAGGATTACTAGCTGGAGTAGTGAAAGCAAAAAGGATCAGCTGCTTTGTGAGATTTATTTCCTTCGCGCTTGGTACTTCTTCAATCTGGCGCAGGTCTTCAATGGTGTTCCCATAAAGATTACAACGGAACCTGTGGTCAATCCAAGAGCTACTCCTGATGAAGTGTATGCACAGATTGCTTCCGACCTGAAGAAAGCCATCGATTATGGTCCCGCCGTGAAGTATCCATTGTTTGGAGATGGTCATGCCTCAAGATGGACTGCCGAGGGTATGATGGCTCGTGTTTGGTTGTTCTATACCGGCTTCTATGGCAAGTCTGAACTACCACTCGCCGAGGGTGGAAGCATCGGCAAGGCACAGGTTGTCACCTGGCTGGA
>Ga0265299_10006613_pt1 | contig 10522 bp, 9 predicted proteins | sample AusTroGonzalo_MG_4_FD_193485 | JGI IMG/M metagenome (GOLD analysis project Ga0265299, IMG submission 193485) | Bovine rumen microbial communities from tropical cattle in Woodstock, Queensland, Australia - Gonzalo_02 | ecosystem: Host-associated > Mammals > Digestive system > Stomach > Rumen ...
GATCGACCAGCATCTGAAAGGTTTCCGTGCTCTCGGCGTCAACTGCGACGAGAATGAGAAAGACAATTGCATTTATGCCAATGTGACGAACCTGCGCGGCAACGGTATTTTCCTCGATGTTGCCAGCGTCGGCGCCACCATCAACATCATGCTGGCGGCAGTTCTTGCAAAGGGCCAGACCACGGTGGAAAATGCCGCGAAGGAGCCGCACATCGTTGATGTGGCCAACTTCTTAAACAGCATGGGCGCGCGGATCAAGGGTGCCGGTACGGATGTGATCCGTATCTACGGTGTGGAATCCCTGCGTGGCACGGAGTATTCCATCATTCCCGACCAGATTGAGGCGGGAACGTTTATGTGTGCGGTAGCTGCAGCGAAGGGCGATGTGACGCTGAAGAACGTCATCCCGCGCCACCTGGAGGCCATTTCCTCCAAGCTTGAGGAGATCGGCGTGCGGGTTGAGGAGTCCGCAAGCGGCGACGAAGTCCGCATTGTGGCGGATGAAGGCACGAGGCTCGGCAGCTCGACGGTACGCACCCGTGTGTACCCCGGATTCCCGACGGATATGCAGCCGCAGATCACGTCGGTCCTGATGCTTGGCAGCGGCAACAGCACGGTTACGGAAACCATTTTCGAGAACCGCTTCCGCTACGTGGAAGAGCTTCGGAAAATGGGCGCCGACATCGATGTGAAGGACAACAAAACAGCGAAGATTCACGGCGTAGAGTCGGTGACCGGAACGCATATCGAGGTCCCGGACCTTCGCGCCGGTGCAGCGCTCACGATCGCAGCCCTTGCGGCTGGCGGACAGACGGTGCTGGATTGGATTGACTATATTGAGCGAGGCTACGAGGATTTCGACGGCAAGCTTCGCGGGATCGGTGCGGACATTGTCAAGGAGACAGTGGACGACCGGAGCAATCTGGGAACGGAGTGATTCCGGCCCGGAAATATGACAAACGAACCCGTACCAATTAAGGAGGCGATAAAAGTTGGAAAAAAGGCTGTTTACTTCGGAATCGGTTACAGAGGGACATCCCGATAAGATCTGCGACCAGATTTCGGATGCGGTTTTGGATGCGCTGATCGCGCAGGACCCCATGAGCCGTGTAGCCTGCGAGACGGCGATCACGACCGGCCTTGTGCTTGTGATGGGAGAGATTTCCACTGACGGTTACGTGGATATTCAGAAGACCGTGCGAGACACGATCCGCGAGATCGGTTACACGCGTGCCAAATACGGATTTGACGCCGATACCTGCGGCGTCATTGTTGCGCTTGACGAACAGTCTGCGGACATTGCCATGGGCGTGAATAAGGCCCTTGAGCTCAAGGAAGGCGCTGCGGCGGACAGCGGTGAGAGCAGCCGTGCGGTTGCTGACGAACTCAACGTCGGCGCCGGCGATCAGGGTATGATGTTCGGCTACGCGACGAACGAAACTCCTGAACTGATGCCTTATCCGATCAGCCTTGCGCACAAGCTCACCAGAAAGCTTGCCGAGGTCCGCAAGAACGGAACCCTTCCGTATCTTCGTCCGGACGGCAAATCCCAGGTGACGGTGGAGTACGACGAGAACGGCAAGCCCGTGCATCTGCACGCGGTGGTTCTCTCGACGCAGCACGACCCGGATGTGACCCAGGAGAAGCTTCACGAAGACATTCGAAAGTTCGTCCTCGACCCGGTTCTTCCGGCGGAGATGGTGGACGACGAGACGATCTTCTATATCAACCCCACGGGACGCTTTGTCATCGGCGGACCGAACGGTGACTCCGGCCTCACGGGCCGCAAGATCATCGTGGATACCTACGGCGGATATGCTCGCCACGGCGGCGGGGCATTTTCCGGAAAGGACTGCACGAAGGTGGACCGTTCCGCCAGCTATGCAGCCCGCTATGTGGCGAAGAACGTGGTAGCGGCAGGACTCGCAGACCGCTGCGAGGTTCAGCTTTCCTACGCCATCGGCGTTGCGGAGCCCACCTCGGTGATGCTGGATACCTTTGGCACCGGCAAGATTTCCGATGTTGAGCTCACGAAGATTGTCCGCAAGGTCTTCGACCTTCGCCCGGGCGGCATCATCAAGATGCTTGACCTGCGCCGGCCGATTTACAAGCAGACCGCGGCGTACGGCCATTTCGGCCGCACCGATATCGACCTTCCGTGGGAGCGGACGGACCGCATCGAGGAGTTGCGGAAATACCTGTAAAAGAGGAAGCGCAGAGCCGAAGGGTTCTGCGCTTTTTTGGAGGATAGAATGGCTAAGGTTTTGATAGGATTGTCCGGCGGCGTGGACAGCGCAGTGGCTGCCCTGCTTCTCAAGGAGCAGGGACACGATGTCATCGGCATAATGCTGCGCACATGGGAGTCGGAGAGCGGCGAGATGAGCCGCTGCTGCGAGATTGACGACGCCAGAGACACCGCAGCGCTGATCGGGATTCCGTTCCATGTGGTCAACTGCGTGTCCTCATTTTGCGAAAACGTAACCGCCCCCTTCGTCGCGGAGTACCTGCGCGGACGGACGCCGAACCCCTGCGTGGGCTGCAACCGCACCGTCAAATGGGCGAAGATGCTGGAGTACGCGGACATCCTTCAGGCGGACGCCGTGGCCACCGGACACTATGCCAACGTCGTGCAGCTTCCAAGTGGCCGCTACACCGTGCGGACGGCGGACCACGCGGAGAAGGACCAGACGTATATGCTTTACCGCCTTACCCAGGACCAGCTGGCGCGGACCATGATGCCGCTTGGATCCTACTCCAAGGAGACGGTGCGGGAACTGGCGCGGCAGGCCGGGATTGTCGTTGCGGACAAGCCCGATTCCCAGGAGATCTGCTTTGTGCCGGAGGGTCATTATGCGGAGTATGTCCGCGACCACGCCCCGGAGGGCAGCGAGATCCCCGGTGAGGGCAATTTCGTCGATACGGAGGGCCGCGTTCTCGGCCGTCACAAGGGCATCATCAACTATACGGTCGGGCAGCGCAAGGGCTTGGGCATCGCCCTGGGATTCCCTGCGTACGTCACGGAGATCCGTCCCTCGGAAAATGAGGTGGTCCTCGGCGACGAGAGCGCCGTCTACCGCGACAGCATTCTCTGCGAGGATGTGAATTTCATGGGAATAGCGGATATCGCGGAGGGAGAGAGCCTTCGCTGCTTCGTGAAGGTGCGGTACCACCATACCGCCCAGGCGGCGGTGATCACGCGGACGGACGAGGATCTGTTCCGGATCACCTTCGACGAGCCGGTCCGCGCGGCAGCACCCGGCCAGTCGGCTGTGTGGTACGATGAGAACGGCTGTGTGCTGGGCGGCGGGATCATAGCGAAGGCGTGAGGGCGAAACCGTGATCGCTGAAGGCGAAGAACCGAAGAAAGAAAACCAGGGGACTGTTTCACATGTTTGTGATGACAGTCCCTTTTTCATGGACGAGGAATACCTCGTCCATGAAAAAGCCTCCGGCGGGATCGCAGGCGCGTGCAGCGGAAGGTGCTGCGCACCGCACGCGCCGCGGCAAGAACGCCTATAGCGTTCTTGATTATAAAATGCTAAAATAGAAGAAAGAATCAAAGAAATATTTTTCGAAAAATGCAATCTGCCGGTTTCATTTTCCGTCTGTATGGATGAAGCTTCAAAAACAAAGGAGAAATACTTTCATGGAAGACGTCGGAATTCTTGAGTTGTATCGGAACCGCTCGGAAGACGCGATCCGGGAGACTGAGAGAAAATACGGAAAATACGGACTTTCGGTTGCCCTCGGGATCCTCGGTACCAAGGAGGATGCGGAGGAGTGTGTTAACGATGCGCTGATGCGTGTGTGGGATACGATTCCGCCGAAGAAACCGGACAACCTGCGCGTATATCTGGGGAAGATTGTTCGAAACCTGTCCATCGACCGCTACCGCGAGCTGACGAGCAAGAAGCGGGGCGGAGGGCAGACAACGGTGAGCTTTGATGAGGTGGAGGAGTTTGTCGCACAGATCGACTCGGTGGAGGACCGTGTGAGGGAGGATGCCCTGATGCACAGCATCAACGAGTTCCTTTTTGGGCAGAAGAAGCTTTACCGCGTCGTTTTCGTGCAGAAATACTGGTATTTCCTGACGGTTCGGCAGATCGCCGAGCGGAACGGAATCAGCGAAAGTAAGGTGCTTTCCATCCTGCATCGCCTGCGTCTTCGACTGAAAGACAAACTGGGAAAGGAAGGCTATACTGTATGAAAAAGATTGATTTGATACACGGACTTACCGATCTGGATGACCGGTTGATAGAAGAAGCGAATCCGTATACGGAAAATGAGACTGTATCGGCAGGGATGGGGGTTAAAAATACATCTGCGCGAAGAATTGCAAGGCTTCGCGTGTTGAGCGGCATTGCCGCAGCTGCCATTATTGTTGTTATCGGTTTTGTTGGTGCGAAGAACGGATGGTTCAAGAAAATTGTCCCGTCCCGGCAGGACCCGACACCGGTCGGTACGGCGACGCCCTGCCCGACAACACCTACGCCGACGATGCCTGTGGCAACACCGACACCGACGCTGCCTATTGCTATGCCGACGCCGACGATGCCGGCAGCAACACCTACGCCGGAGATTCCTGTGGCAACACCGACACCGACGCTGCCTGACGCTACGCCTACACCGACGATAACGCCGAGACAGAACCCTATGCCCACTCCGATGGGACTTCAGGAGAAGAATATTCCGGACAATGCCCGGGAAATCCCGCTGTCGGAGGTGAAGCAGAGCGACTGGTATGCGTGCATTCCGGAGGATACGTTCCATTTCTATGAAATCATAAATGCGTATGCGTACGAGGACGAGTCCGGACCGTGCACATTGCTCCGGCTGGTCAGCGTTGGAGCCCATCTGGCAAACGGATGGCTCATCACGCCGGATGGGATCAAGATCAACTGGAATCTGACGGAAGCGGACGAAGTGTACGAATATGACGAGGAAGTATATCTCACCATACGGAATGTGAAGGATGTGCCGCAGCTGGAAGCCCGGAAGGTAAAGGCTTCGGAGACGGAGCGGTATGATATCACCCGGTATGAGTGGCCGCTCGATGCGTCAATCCCGGAGGATTTGCGGCTTACTTTGGAGCAGCCAATCATGGATGCATCGGAAGTCAGTGACGAAGTGCTGAAACTGCGGACGAAAGCCGTCAAGGACTGCTTCCCCCGCAAGATGGCCGTGACCCTCGGGGTTGTGAACGGCGGATATCTTCTGGATTACGATTTCCGCGGGATTGAGTTTGCGATGGCTTTGGCAGCCTTCGGAGATGAAGAGGGACGTTATAACTATACCTTCGGGAGCTTTTCGTGCAATGAGGACGGAACCTGGTCGATCTATTACCCGGGCTGGTATGTGGACAGTGATACGTATGAGATCGAGCACGGCCTGACCGACTGAAACTGTGAAAGGGTCGGAAAATATCACCCGGGCCCCATCGGGTATACGGAGGTGTATTATGTCAACCAGACTAAAAGGAAACTTCAAAAACATAAAAGTGATCCTATGCGCGGGCGGCGCGGTTCTCTTAGCACTTTTCCTGCTTTGGTATTTTGTATTTCGAAAAGGCGGGGATTCAGCGTCGGGAGAGAAAGCTGCATCCAGAGAGATCGTTATGCCGGATGTCATCGGGATGCCCTACCTGGAGGCGGAAAAACTGATCAGTGCGGAGTTCGAGAAAGTCGGTATATATTCTGTCCATTTCAGCATAACCTGGGTCGACTCTCATCGGTATGAAATGGCGGTTGCCGAGCAGAATCCCAAACCCGGAGCGATTGTACGCGAGGGGGATAGCGACATTGTTGCCATAACCGTCGGCGAGGGCTGGTACACCTATATGAGCCATGGAATCTCCTATGAGCTGGACGAAGATATCCGGCAGTGTTTTACACTGATGCCTGAAGGCGCCTACGGGGGGGATATCGTGGAAATCCGGACGGAGGTCCTGATGGATGCGGATATCCATGTGTACGCGAACGGGTACGAGGTGGAAAAAACCCATAGTGACAGCGATTACTGGGAATACTCTTTTACCATGCCGGCGGAAGACGTAACAATTACGGCTAAATGGTATACCAAGGGGGAAGTTAACCCTGAATAGTTGCGATTATCGGTACAAATAGGGGAGATTGAAATACGGAGGACGCCTGTTTGAGAGAACAGGCGTCTTTTCGATTTTGTTATTGCACATCCCTCAGAATCAAGGTATAATTCCGAGCATAATACGCGCAGTGCGTCAAAGAACCGGCGTGACTTATTCAGAGACGAAAGCAGGAAACAGGGATGAATATCAACCAGATCAAATATGTGCTCGCGGTGGCAGGCTCCTCGTCGATGCGTGAAGCGGCAGCGAAACTGTTCGTGTCGCAGCCCGCGCTCTCGGTCAGCATCCGGGAGCTCGAGGAGGAGCTCGGCATCCTGATCTTCGAGAGGAACAGCAAGGGAATCTCGCTGACCGACGAGGGGCGGGAGTTCGTCGAGTACGCCAAGAAAGCTGTCGGGCAGTACGGAATCCTGGAGGATCGGTATCTCTCGAAAAATAAAAACCGCGAGAGATTTTCCGTATCCACCCAGCACTACAATTTTGCAGTGAAGGCATTCGCAGAGACGATCCGAAGATGCAAGCCCGAGCAGTATCTTTTCGCCATTCATGAGACGAAGACGAAAGATGTGCTGGAGGATGTGCGGACGCTGCGCAGTGAAGTGGGAGTGGTCTCATTTTCCGAGGGAAGCGAGGCGCTGATGAAGAAACTGTTCCGCGAGTACCAGCTCACGTTCGTTCCTCTGATGCAGCGCAACACTTACATCTATGTGTGGGAGAACCATCCGCTGGCTGCGGCATCGGAGGTGTCTTTGGAGGACCTGCGGGAGTATCCGTGCATCACGTTTGATCAGAGCGACGACAGCGATTACTACCTCACCGAGGAGGCCATGGCTGACAGGGAATTCGAGCGGATGATCCGCTCCGACGACCGCGCGACCACCATGGAGCTGATCGCGGATCTCGGGGGCTATTCCATCGGTACCGGTATGCTTTCGGGGGATGATGCAATCCTGAAGGGGTTGGTTGCCGTCAAACTCAAGGAGGATGATCCGCTGGTCATCGGCTATATCACACGCCAGGGAAGTCCGCTGTCAGCGTACGGCAGCGTGTATGTGGAGGAGCTTCTCAAGTATAAAGAACTGTAGAAACCGCATGGACGGGGCAGCCGCGCTGACAGGAGGTGCGGCTGCCTTTTCTTTAGCCAAGAGTGATAACCATTGCTTATCACTAACGATTACTTCCCTGTAATTTTCAAATCCGATTTTCCGTGTTATGATTGGCCCATCGAAAAAAACAGGCAGGCACCCACCGAACAGGAAGCCCTGCGCGAAAGGAGGAACGACATGAAAAAGACTCTGAATAACGGTATGTGTATGTACATGATGCGAATGTTGTACTCCCGGGCGAGTCAATCGGTGCGGTGTATGGCTTGTTTGTCATACACATTGTAATACTGCGGTCTGTTGACCGTTAATGCCGAATCGCCCGGGAGTTCTCCAGAACTTCCGGTTTTTTATTTTACAGAAAAGGAGATTAAGAAAATGAGTGAAAATAATAACGTAGCAAACGCTTGCAGCCTGCAGGCACATAAGGATAAGGAAAAGGACGGCCCGTGGCCGGCACCGAGAATCGATGAGGAGCTGGCGGACAAGCTGGCAGCGGAGAGAGGCGTTCGCGAGAGACCGAACGAAACCCTCAACGAGATTGATGAGCGAGGCGTGTTCGTGAGACAGCCCAACGCATTCATTACTCCCTTCGGAGAGAAGGAGGGCGAGTTCAAGGCTGAGGCCAACCGCTTCAAGATCTTCTGGGCGCATGGATGCCACTGGTCGAACCGGCCGGTAATCGTACGCGACATTCTCGGGCTTGAGGATGTGATCGATGAGCTGGCGACCTCGGGAATCGGCAAATACGGACACGGATTTACCGATCAGGAAAACTATCAGGATCCCAGCACGGGAGCAGTTTTCCTCTCCGAGTTTTATGAGAACGCAAGACCGGGATTTTCCGGAAGAGCAACAACGCCTACGCTGGTGGATGTGAAAGAGAAGAAGGCGGTCAACAACGATTATCACCGCCTCACGAACTACATCGAGGTGCAGTTCAGAAAATTCCAGAAGACGGACATCGACCTTTATCCGAAGGCTTACCGCAAGGAGATCGACGAGTTCAACGACTGGCTTTTCCCGACCATCAACAACGCGCACTACCGTATGCACTTCTGCCTCTCCTGGGTGGCATACGACGAGGCTTATCAGGATTTCTTCGAGGCTCTCGACAAGATTGATAAGCGTCTTTCGGAAAATCGTTTCCTCTTCGGCGATTATGTGACCGATGCGGATGTCCGTCTGTATGTGACGCTGGTACGCTGGGAGACATACTACTATCACAATGTCGGCCCGCTTAAGAAGCGTATCGCCGAGTTCCCGAACATCTGGGGTTATGTAAAAGATCTCTTCGCAATTCCGCAGTTCAAGAAGTACACATTCTTCGAATTCCCGAAGAACCGCTTCAAGGGCAACCGCGGCTGGAACGGTTCCTTCCTCGAGCGCATTGCTTCGCAAGTGCCGTGGGACGAGCTTTGGAAGACGGACGGCAAGAGAGCCGAGCTTTCCGAGGATCCGGAAAATGTCTTCCTCCACACGGACATCAGTCCCGAGGACTACCAGAGCGAGATCTCGGTTTCCAAGTGGAACAGCCCGTCGTGGGATGACCGTCAGCCCAGAAATGTCTCGATATCAGTGGATCCCTCCATCAATCCGCTGAAGGGACTTTTGAAAAATAAGAAAGCCTGAGATACTTCGGACGAAAGGCTTTTACAATGAGAGACTGATCCTAAGATAAAAAGAATTTCAGATAAAAAGATAAAAATAAAACACAATAAAACAAACCATTTGATCATAAGGAGACAATACCATGAAAACGAAACTTACCAAACTTATTCTCACAATCCTCTTCGTGCTGACCGCGGCGGCTCTGACCGGCTGCGGCAGCAAGGCAGAGGGCGAAAACGGAAAGAAAATTATTAAGATTGAAACCAACGGTCGCCCGGCCCCGTTCATTGAGACGGTGGAAAATAAGGAAGACGCACTGTACACCACAAAGGACGGTGTGTACCTTACAGGCTACGACATCGCAGTTCTTGTAGAGCTCTTCAAACTGCCTGAATTTGCCGACTATGAGCTGGATCTCACGGTGAGCTCCAACTCCCTTGTGGACACCCAGCAGGGCGTGATTGATGCAACGGTGAACAACTGGAGCTACAACAAGGAGCGCGCGGAGACTTTCCTGTTCTCCTTCCCGTACACGAAGTCGAGATACACGATCACTTCCGCAGCGGGAACGAGCATCAGCTCCTTTGAGGAACTGGCGGAGTCCGGATTGAAGATTTACGGCAGCGCCGGCGGCAACACCACCAACGCCATCGAGCGTTGGAATGATGCCCGCAAAAAAGGGGAAAAGAAGATTGTTCTTGAGTACACGAGCGCGGACATTACAGTGCAGCTTGAGGAGGCTATTGAGGGCAAGGTAGCGCTCATCCATGACCAGCCGGTTATCCTCAAGTACAAGCAGGCATATCCCGCACAGTTTGAGAAGCTGAACATCACGGTTCTCTCTGATGAGGAGACAGCGACGAACATCACGGCCAACAATACGTCCCACATTCTCTTCGGCAAGACCGGTTCCCACGCGAAGGAGTACCAGAAGCTGATTTCCGAGGGCATCAAGACGCTCTATGACAACGGAACACTGGCAGAGCTTGGCAAGAAGTGGATTGCTGAGAAACTGGGTGACGATTCCGTGAGCGTGCTGCCTCTTGAGTCGGATCTTACCTATCTCAACTAACACCGGCAGGATTTGGGAGGAACCCGAAAATGGACACGAAATTTTCCGACTATTTCAGCGTGAAGCTCATGTGGTCGAGAATACCTCATCTGGTAAAGAAAATCCCGATCACGCTGGAGTTGGCGGGGCTGGCGTTTCTGGTATCGATCATCATCGGATTGGTGCTCGCCATCATCCGCTACAAAAAAGTGAAGATTCTGAGCCCGATTGCCTCGGCGTTCCTCTCCCTGATGCGGGGCACACCGATGCTGATACAGCTGTATGTCGCTTACTACGGCATACCGGCAATCCTTCGGATCTTTAACTCCTGGGGCGCTGACATTGATGTAAACATCATTCCGAAAATGGTTTATGCCTTTGTGGCGCTTGGCCTGTACCAGGCGGCGTTCACCAGCGAGATTTTCCGCGCGGCGCTCGAGTCTGTCGACAAGGGCGAGATTGAGGCGGCTACGGCCATGGGAATGACCTATCCGCAGATTTTACGACGGATCATTGTTCCGGAGGCGCTGGAAAATGCCCTTCCCGGCATCTGCAACTCGGTGATCGGCCTTGTGAAGGGGACGTCGCTCGCGTCCACCTGCGGCATCATCGAGATCACGTATCAGAATTCCATTCTTGCCGGCCGCGACTACC
>Ga0265299_10006614_pt1 | contig 10521 bp, 10 predicted proteins | sample AusTroGonzalo_MG_4_FD_193485 | JGI IMG/M metagenome (GOLD analysis project Ga0265299, IMG submission 193485) | Bovine rumen microbial communities from tropical cattle in Woodstock, Queensland, Australia - Gonzalo_02 | ecosystem: Host-associated > Mammals > Digestive system > Stomach > Rumen ...
TAGCCTGACAATCGGACAAAGGATGTATCATATTTTCTTAAATCTTAAAAATTCTTGATAATCGCGTATATAATCTTCCGGTTCATATTTCTCGCTGGCTAAAACCATACACACCGAACCGCCTGAAAAATCGGACAAAGTACGCCATAATCCAGGAACAATCAGCAATCCTTTCCATGGCTTGTCGAGCACAAATGTCTTCTGGTTTTTGCCGTCATCAAGAGTGACGTGTACCGAGCCGCTTGTTGAAATCAGCAGTTGCTGCAACGCCTTGTGCGCATGAGCACCGCGTGACACCTCCGGAACCATATACAGGTAATAAACCCTTTTGATTTCAAAAGGGATGTCAACATTTCCTTCAACGACCGACAAATATCCGCGGGTATCGGAATATCTGCGTATGTCTATCAGCCGGCAATCGTCAATATTTGTTGTTACAGGATTCATTTTCAAGTGTTTTTTCTTAACTCTTTTTTATAAATCATGGCTTTATACATGGCAAATACCTTAAAACGAAGTCTTGCGGAAGTCATTTTTTTTGCCTGTCTCAATTTCACGCTATCCGGAATGATTTTGGAATATTTTGCAACCAAATTTTTGGCATTATCAAATTCTCTTTTATGCAGATACAGCAGAAATTCCTTATAAAACTCATATTCCTGCATCATGCCTTCGGTGAAGCAAGCGTCCTCAGGAAACAACTCGTTAAGATAACGCCTAACTTTCATCAGACCATGATGATACCACAAATATTTCGGGTGGTCGACCGGGACGAACGAAGCAGATCCCGAATAGACACGATAAACAACTGTCAAATCGTTGATATGGCCCCATTTCGCATATTGCGACATCACAGCCTGCATCGGGAAGTCCTCCACTGGAAATCCACGGCACACAAACTCGTCAAAATCAACTTTGTCAAGTATTTCCTTGCGAATCAGGATTGAAAGCGGCATGGCATAAACGCCACCATTATAGTTTGGTGAGAAATAAAACGATTTTACGTCACCATCCTCAACGGGATGAATTGGTGCCACAGCATTCGGAACCAACTTATTTTCACGAACCAGTAGCTTATAGCCACCTGTTGAAACCATTCCACAATCTGGATGCCGACTGAAGTAATCAAGTTGCTTTTGCAGCTTATGATCGTCGCACCAGTAATCATCGCCTGCTATGATGTTCACGAAATCGCCTGTAGCGGCATTGAAAACACGGGCACTGTTTGCCATGATGCCCATATTTTTCTCTCCTGACAGCAGAACTATCTGATTCGGATAACGTCGGGCATAATCCTGACAAACAGCTAAAGTACCGTCAGGACTGGCATCTTCGCCTATAACAACTTCCAAGTCGAAATCGCCCTGCTGACAAAGAATGCTGTCCAACGTCTGCGCGATGGTATCCTGTTGTTTGTAAGTAATGACAACTACCGATATTTTAGGCCGTTTGTTCATGTTGTTTTATCGTCCTTCGCAATCTTTATATCTCAAACGTTTTCCCGTCGTAAAGCGCTCAACAAAAGTTTCGGAAACATTAACGCGGGGCAGGAACCATCGACCTGTAAACCATGAAGCTCTCACTGTGCCTTCAATTGCTGAAAAAATCATTGAAAATCCCATTTCACGAACCTGTTTTCTGTTTTGGTTTGAAACCTCAACAATTCTTCCATAAGGGAAGGCAAATGTCTCTGCTTTTACACCAAACTGCTGCTCAATCCATTCTCTATCACCCAAACACTGCTCCTTAACCTCTTTTGGAGTCATATTTCTAAACACCTTATGCTGCAAGCCATGAACTCCGATACGGCACAACGGGTCTTTCGACAGTTCCGTCAGATGTTCCTTAGTAATATAACTTGGTTTATCAACCAATTCCTTTGTCACGAAAGCTGTGAAAGGTATCTGCAATTCCCTTAAAATCGGTAAAGCTTCTGTGTAAACGGTGTCATAGATGTCGTCAAAAGTGAGATGGAAGCATTTATTCTTCCAACAGCGTTTCTCTACCATTTCTTGCAATTCATTCTGTGTCAATGCTTTCCAGCCCTTACCTGTCATATGCCGCATCAAGTGCTCAAACGAATCAGCTGTCTGCTCAAATGCACTCTTGCACTCTTCTTTTGTCGTCTTGAAGCCATGCACCATCAGCACAATGGGTGCATCATTTCCGTACCAACGCCAAAGCATGCGCATCCAGCATTTGTACATGCGGTTATGCTCGCGAATCAGACGAAGAGACAGAGGTATCATTTTTTATTGAAAATTCTTTTTTTCAACAAGGATAACCTATAAACACACCACCCTATAGGACGCGGTGTCTTGAAAATTAACCGGTATTTTGACGGCATTTCGTCATAAGGTATGTGACGTACTATATGGTTGGTGCATTCCCTTTCGTGCCGATTACCAAAATAATATCCGAAATGGAGAATATCATATGCTATACGCATACTGAAAGAACGCGCAAAAGCTTTGTTCTTCGAAAAATAAGGTTCAAATTTTTCGATATAGTAATCAATTCTTTTGGTTATTTCATGATGAAAACCGAGAATGCCTTCCGCTCGATTTGCAGCATCCCTATTGTAGCAGGAAAGCACCTTGTTGTAAAAAGCCACCGGATAATTCAAAATAATCCGATACCACAAATCAATGTCTTCAGCAATTCTTATCCTCTCATCGAAAAGTCCGACAGCCATCGCTTTCTCGCGATGCAGAATCACCGAAGACGAGCAGAACAGTCCACCATTGGGAGTACCGAAATAGTCTTTCACATAATCTCTGAAACCTTCGGGCATTTCTTGGTTAAAAGGTTTATATTCACCATATCTTAAACCAGTATAATTCACACCCCACAATGCTGCATCAGGAAAATCTACGGTCATTTTAAACAATTCCAAAAGACACTCTTTGTCCCAAAAATCATCAGCATCAATCAATGCAACCAAGTCGTTTTTGGCTTCTCGTATACCTTTGTTACGAGCCGCACTAACACCTGCATTTTGTTGTTTTATCAACCTGATTCTGGCATCACTACTCATCATTTCCTGCACGATATTGGCACTTCCGTCGGTGCTGCCGTCATCAACCACCACCACTTCAAAATCGGTGTACAACTGCGCCAGCACACTTTCCAACGTGCGTCGAACGTCGTTTTCTTTGTTATATAATGGGATAACTACCGAAATCATTTTTTTAACCTGCAAAAAAACCTGAAAGCAAAAGGACTTGCCAAAAGCATCTTTTCTTTGAAAGATTTCCTGACATCTGTCATCCTACGCAAACTATTGAATACTTCGTCCAAGATTTTTTGAATGCGTTGTTTTTCATCTTCTGAATAATCATTCGCAAAACGATATAAATCTTTAGTCAAAACCACCATATGACTAATTGTGGCCGAGAATTGCTCTGATACCAGAGCCTCATCATAATTCTTTTGGGCGAAATCAATCAGCTGCCTGTCAACACATAAGATTTCATACAACTTGACCGATTTTTTATGTGTGATAGATGTGGGTAGTTGCCAAAAAATATATTGTGCATCGGAAATCACAACCGTGTCTGCATAATATAATATCAACCTTTCAGAATACTCGTCAGAATACATATAGTAATATGGATTCTCTTCAAAAACATGACCATACAAATCCTTTTTAAATGCCATGCCATTACATCCCACTTTCCAGCCGGGTATTGTCAGACGGCATGCATCGGTTCCGGACAGCACTTTTTCAAATGAATCGCCGGAACAAGGGATTTGGCTTATTACAGCGTCTTGCCCGTATTCCTTTTTCAACAGAACCGGCAGCACAACATCAGCCTTATATTGAAAGATATGCTCGTACATCGTTTTCAAATAATCTGCAGTTAACTCATCGTCACTGTCAAGAAATACGATATACTCACCTTGTGCATTTTTTATCCCAGTATCACGCGGCATCTTTGCACTTCCTGAATTGTGCTGCAATTTCAATAATTTGATTCTTATATCATTGTTGGCGAAATTTTCCGCTATTTGATGCGTTCCATCTGTGGAACAATCATCAACAATTAACAACTCCCAATCGGTAAAAGACTGGTTTATCACAGAGTTGATGGCAGTCGCAAGAGTATTCTCTGCATTGAAAACCGGGATGATAACAGAAAACTTCATATTCCAAACATCCACAACAAATAACAACAATATTTACGACGCGACATTATCTGTTTCAACATCTTTTTATCATTAGAATAACGTTTCCTGCATATTAAACGAAACGCTTTTTTATTTTCATTATCCATCATTTTGTAAAAGTCGCTCCATAATTTGAATGTGAACTTTGCCACATTTGTACATGAATTTCTAATATTCGTTTCCTCTTTCGGCAAATATTGCAGCACATCCAATATCATCCATGTGTTTTTGAAGCATTTCTCGTATAAAACATCGGGAGGAAGCTCTTTTTTTGAACCAGTGAGCGAGTTTACATTCCTACGATACACATACCATGCCTCACTCACATAAGCTATTCTTTTCGCCAAAAACAGCGACTTGAACGTGTAAGGCACATCCTCGCCCATGTTTATTTCAGGAGAATAAATGTTGTTTTCACTCAGGAATTCCTTGCGAAACACATATCGCCAAACAGGGCACAATGCGCCCAATTTGTCACCGTCATACCTATGAATAAAATCAATTCCTGATGTAGGGCTAATGCTATCGCGCATCGTATCCGAAATCAGAATTCCATCGTCATGCAAATCTTTTTTGGAAAAGCACAAAATATCCAAATTACCGTCTTCGCATTGTTTCAGAATCTCCCCCAAACAATTCGGCACAATCATATCATCCGAATCAACATTCCAAATGTACTTGCCTCGGGCAATTTTTCGTCCGGTGTTTCGCGCAGCCCCTAACTTTTTATTTACTTCATGCTCAACAAGTATCAAATTGGAATGCTTCTTTTGGTATTCCAAAACGATATCGCTCGAATTGTCAGGCGAGGCATCGTTCACGCAAATCACCTCATACTCTTCTTCAGGAATATCCTGATTATACACACTGTCAAGACATTCGGCAATGTATTTTTCAACGTTGTAAAAAGGAATTACTATGGAAAGTCTTATCATAACAATTCAGCAAATGCGTTTTCCAATCTTGAAAAGTACGCTAAAATAACATCTTCGGCACCATCAACCAAGCGAGGTTGGTGCAGCATATCATACAGCACTTCTTTATTATTCCACAAATTCTCTATTTTAGCAATATTCTTTGCATTGTCAGCATCAAAGTCCCATAAAATCAAGGCATTTTGATTCAGTACATCCAATTCCGGCTTGTTGTCGCTTCCCCAATAAATCGGGATACAGCCAGCGGCAATGGCATCGAAAATCTTTTCCGTCACATAACCTGGATAATCGGAATTCTCAGGACAAATATTGAATCTGAACTGCTTGAGGTATTCTTTTTTGTTGTCGCCAAACTGTTTAAGAAGTGTGTCATCGTTATGTAAAAGTTTTCCAGGACAACTAACTTTATGTATCATTGACAATTCCGTTGTGATAATTCTCCTTAAGTCAGCATCATCGTGCGAAGCAATCATCGCACAAAACTCATTTCTCCCATCAATCACAGGATATCTCAACTCTTGCACGTGTTTCCTTATTTCTGCTTCGTCCCATTCCGGACTAAACTGAGAACGCAACCATATTGGCATCCTCACATAACGCTCATCTTTTATGTAATCGAATCCAATCGAGAGGTCTATATTCTTATTTGACAGAAAATTGTCCCCATATTTCGACCACATTTCTCTATGTACATTCTCCGCCGTGACAAACATTTTTATATCACGTCTGTCATATTGCTCAATTTTTCTGTTTCCGAAAACAGAATAGAAAGAAATTCTTTTATCGCCTTCCAACAAACCACGATGTGCCATAAAGCGAGCCAGCCACATTTCTTCAGCCTTGATACCCCAAAAGTTATAAAGCCACACCTTGTCGGTTGCCTTATTTCCAATCTCGGCTTTTCGGCGCAGTTCTTTATTGGTTTTAATATCTGATAAAAACTTATTGATTATATTCATTCCATTCCAAATACATGTCTGATTTTTCTTCGGATGTCCCTACTACTTCTTTTCCAAATATTCCATTTTTCAAAATCATAGTGTCGGATCCACTGAATATTATTATTATCAATATTATTTTCTATATATGCTTTTTGAATATCTTTCCAAAGTGGAATAGTAATATTGCTTAATACAAGAATATATTTTATTTTTCTTTTTATTCTTTTAAGTTGATTATCGGAAACATAAAAGCCGTAGTCATAAGGATTTCCTCCTGCAACAATTAAGCCATAAATAGTACGCCAACATTTCTCACAATCGCAACAATTGTTTCCATCACGTTTTACCCAACAAACATGCAGTTTAATATGAACTCCTTTATTAGCACAAAAAGCTACAATTTTTTGTATTTTTTCTTGTCTGTTATATTCAAACTGATCATGCACTACGTCAACACCTGAAAAAGCAACATTATTATCAATTCTTGGATCGCTTGCACATGTCACGATTTGACGCTCCCTAATTGTAAAAGTACTCGCAATATATAATGTCTTAATACTTTCAACTGTTGATAGTGGTGCAACCAATCCTATCAATCCTATTCCATGTTGAAATCCGTGCCACCAATCTTCCTTACACTTAATTTTTGATAGTAAAACATTTAAATTTTGTTCATTTACAAAAGTTCTAAAGTTTGATTGACAACATATATAATCCAACGAGAACTGTTTTGCCGTATCTATTATTCCTTGTTCAACAATAGCCCATGCAGCAATATCAGACAATGGCACGTCAGCTCCATGAACAGCTAACAATAGTGGTTTCTCAGACATGTGAGCAAATAACGTTGCATAAGAATCAACACCTCCTGAAAACAGACATAAAGATTTTTGTCCAAAATTGTCATTAACAACATTTGTTTTCACGACAATATGTCCTTTAAAACACAGTTGAGGATACATATCCTCGTACCCTTTTTTTATATTTGGAATACTTTCATAAAAACAATTATCCAATTCATCCAAAACTAATTCAGCATCAGTAAGCCAAACCAAAGGCAACACATTACACACAAAAGGAACTACAGCTAAACTTTTGGGAATCACTCCACCATCTGCAACTGCAAAATATTTATTTTCTAATATTTGAGAATCAATATACTGCTCCAAATCCTCTCCAACTGAAAATTTAACTTGCACCGTTACTGATTGTTCATCTCTTGATATATGAACATCATCTACGATTATTTTTTTACTGTTTGTTTTCATTTCAGTTTTTGATTTTGTTAAATTTTTCCTGCCATGTCTCAAAAAACGACGAAATTTTTCCGTAGGAATTGTCAATAAGATGGACTTCTTTACCAAGTAAATACCCTAAAACTGCAGCATGAAGCCGCGTTGCGTAAATCACATCATATTGATTTATGAAATCAATTCCATATTGAATTGTGAGCGGCTGGTAATAATTCTGCACAAACCAATCTATGATTTCATTAAATTTCTTTGGAAATTTTTGTTTGTTCAAATACGACAAATAAGCCAACTCGTTGGCAACCTTATGCCATCTTTCCGATACATTTCCTCCGTTAAGCAACATCGTTGGGGCGAACTTCCGTTCAAGTTGCCTTTTTGCCCTCGCATAGTCACCCTTCCCAACCTCATTTCGCAGCATTTTGTGATGTAATTTATCTAAGAAACTCCATTTTATCGGGTCATCCGACTGATGCATCGGCCAATCCATCACGTCCATTTCTTCTGTACTAAAGCCAGAATAATCAACTGACTCCTTGTCGTTTCGCTTCAAAAACAAAGTACGCCCTGCTTTCGACTGACTATGTTCAAACTCAAGATAAAGCGCCATATCGGGCACCAAAAGAACGTCACAAGTCGGGAAGTTTTCTTTCAAAAACTCAAAAGATTTCTTGTCCCTAACACAGATGTGAACGTCTTTATGTGCTGCAAAAATCTCCGCGTCTTTCTTGCACAACTGCAAATCATTGTAGCAAACAGATTGCGGAAAAATAACAATGCGATTTTTAGGATACAGTTGGACAATTTTATTCTTGAACTCCTGCAATCCTCGCCACAAATCGCCGAAATTACCGCCGCCGACCAAGCAAATGGTGACGTCTTCGGGTAATTCTTTATATTCGAATGTAGAAACCGATGAGCGCCATAGGCATTCGGTACCTTTGTCTTTGAGAAAACGCTCCATGCCCTCCCAAATCAGCAAATCACCGACATTGGAATAGTACGGCAGGTCTGGCATCACACAGCGTTTGCCGACCAACGAAGATATATTTTTATTTACGATTTCTCGAAACGTTTTCATTTTAACAGATGCAGTTCAAAGCCCGCAACATTACCATAAATATGCTTATCCCATCTGAATCCATCATTAAAATCACTCTTAGGAACAATATCGAATGAAAAAGCATTACGACGTACATCAATAACATGCCTGCCATTGACAAACAAAGCAAATGTCAGCATATAAGAATCAGGACAGAGCATCGAAGTATCAAACTCGAATTCAAATTCATTATGTCCTACTTGCACATTAACAACTTTATCCATTTTCGACATCGCTATCGGCTGTCCTGTTCCTCCATGTTTTACAGTGATACGGAATCCCACACCCGACACCTCCTTGCTTGACTCAACGCATATTCGCCCTTTTAATTTAGAACCATATTCCAACGCTGTATTTTTAGCATTGAGCATTTCGAAGGAAACGATACGGATAAAATCCTCTGTGATATCTGGATCAGCCTCTTTGGGACCATAATTACAAACAAGTTCGGAATGCACATGAAAAACCTCCATGTATTTTTCAACAACGTCACCTATCACACCAGTTTTACTTATGCGTCCATTTTCCAAAAGAATTCCATTTTTGCACAACGACATTATACTTGCCATGTTATGACTCACAAACAACACCGTCCTGCCTTCTCCCTTACTTACATCCTGCATCTTGCCTATGGCTTTCTTCTGGAATTCGGCATCGCCGACGGCCAATACCTCATCAACAACAAGGATTTCTGGATCAAGATGGGCAGCTACAGCAAATCCAAGACGCACCATCATACCGCTTGAATAACGCTTAACAGGAGTGTCAATATATCGTTCGCAACCAGAAAAATCAACTATTTCGTCTAATTTTTTAGCGATTTCCTGCTTTGTCATACCCAAAATAGCGCCATTCATATAAATGTTCTCACGTCCAGTCATTTCAGGATGAAAACCAGTTCCAACTTCAAGCAATGCGCCAATACGACCTTTAACATTGATAGAACCAGTTGTTGGACCTGTTACACGCGACAAAAGTTTCAGCAAGGTGCTCTTTCCCGCACCATTTTTGCCAATTATGCCTACGACATCACCCTGTTCTATTTTGAAATCAATGTCTTTCAAAGCCCAAACATATTCACTATCGGCTGCTTTCGAGCGGTCGTTGGTCGAGCCGATTTTCAAATATGGGTCTTCCTTGCCGCGGACATTAACCGTCCACCAACGGTTCAAGTCGTGACTCAAGGTCTTGGTCGAGACCAATCCCAGTCGGTATTGCTTGCTAACGTTGTTAAATTCTATTGCTGTTGGCATGATTATAATCGTATCAATTGTTTCACTATTCTTTCAGCCGCATGCCCGTCCCACAATTCCGGAATTTCCCCGTGAGGCCAACCGCCAGCAAACAACTTATCAAGAACAGGCTTGATGTTGTCAGGATTCGTTCCCACCAGCATGTTTGTACCTATAGTGCATGTCTCTGGACGCTCAGTGTTGTCACGCAATGTCAGGCATGGAATATGCATAACTGTGGTTTCTTCAGTGATACCCCCTGAATCTGTAATCACCGCCTTGGAGTGTTTGACCAAATAGTTGAATTCAAGATATCCCAAAGGATCGATGACCTTCAAGTTGTCAGCAACTATGCCTTGTTTCCTAAATACGGAGGCAGTGCGAGGATGTATAGGAAATACTATCGGCAATCCTTGTGTATTCTCTGTTATCGCTTGAATGGTCTTTTTCAATTTATCGGCTTCATCAACATTGGCCGGACGATGAAGTGTTAGAACTATATATTTTCCTTCTTCCAACGCAAGTTTGTCATATTCAGTAGGACGCTGGAAACGCGGCATCTGTTTCAACAAAGTGTCGATCATCACATTGCCAACAAAGAAAACCTTTTCTTCTGGCACACCGAACTTATAGAGGTTTTGACCTGCAACATCTGATGTTGTGAAGAAATAATCAGCAAGGCTATCGGTTACTATACGGTTTATCTCTTCCGGCATCGTCATGTCCCAACTGCGGATTCCAGCCTCGACGTGGGCAACTTTTGTATTCAGTTTCTTCGCCACCAATGTGCACGCCATAGTGCTTGTGACGTCGCCCACCACTAAAACGCAATCGCATGGATTTGCAAGCGACTCCCGTTCAAACGCTATCATTATCGATGCTGTCTGCTCG
>Ga0265299_10006618_pt1 | contig 10519 bp, 9 predicted proteins | sample AusTroGonzalo_MG_4_FD_193485 | JGI IMG/M metagenome (GOLD analysis project Ga0265299, IMG submission 193485) | Bovine rumen microbial communities from tropical cattle in Woodstock, Queensland, Australia - Gonzalo_02 | ecosystem: Host-associated > Mammals > Digestive system > Stomach > Rumen ...
TGGCGGCGTGTTGCCTATACCGAAGTATTTCTTCGTAGCCCTGCTGATGAAGACTAAAACCACTTATCAGGCTATCGGCTTCTGGCTGGAACATGACAACAAAGATCACTCGGCCGACGACCTGAAAAAATATGCGATGAGCATTGACGAGCTGGAGGCTCTGACAGACATCGACTTCTTCTGCAATCTACCCGACGCAACAGAGGACGAGGTTGAGAAGAATTTTGCACCAATAAAATGGGGACTATAAACAATCATTTAACATAAAAACAAGTAAAAGAAACAATGAAAACTGTTTATGATTTCACTGTCAAAGACAGAAAAAACAAGGATGTTTCACTGAAAGAGTATGCCAACGAGGTGCTGCTCATCGTGAACACAGCCACCAAGTGCGGTTTTACACCTCAGTATGACGAGTTAGAGAAACTGTATGAACAATATCATAGTCGTGGATTCGAGATCCTGGATTTCCCCTGCAACCAGTTTGGACAGCAGGCTCCTGGCACAGACGAGAGCATTCATGAGTTCTGCAAACTGAACTTCGGTACAGAATTCCCACGTTTCAAGAAGGTAAAGGTTAATGGCGATGATGCCGAGCCACTGTATAAGTTCCTGCAAGAGCAGAAGGGTTTTGCCGGATGGGATATGTCCCACCCCATTGCCCATATCCTCGACGACATGCTGTCAAAGACAGATCCTAACTATAAAGAGTCTGCCGATATCAAATGGAATTTCACCAAATTCCTTATCAACAAGAAAGGACAAGTCGTTGCCCGCTTCGAGCCAACGGAGAAAATCGAGAATATTGCCAAGCAGATAGAAGAACTGCTATAATAAATTAAAAATTAGTAATTAGTAATGAGTAATTATGGTAAGACCTATTACAACGCTTTTTTCGAATAGCCAATTCTTCTGCAGGCGTACAAAGTAATCATAATTACTAATTACTAATTACTCATTAAATAATGAATATGAAAACAAAATGTTTGATTATTGGTAGCGGCCCTGCCGGATATACCGCTGCCATCTACGCTTCAAGAGCCAATCTGAACCCCATAGAGTATTGTGGCATGCAGCCTGGCGGTCAGCTCACACAGACCACAGAGGTTGAGAATTTCCCTGGCTATCCCAATGGTGTGGACGGTAATCAGATGATGATGGACCTGCGCGAACAGGCTGAACGTTTTGGTACTGATATCCGCGATGGTGTCATCACTAAGGTGGACTTCTCGAAAGCACCCTATAAGGCATGGGATGACTCCAACAACGAGATTGAAGCCGACACCGTGATTATCGCCACTGGTGCCTCTGCTAAATACCTAGGACTCGACGATGAGCGCAAATACAATGGAATGGGCGTTAGCGCCTGTGCTACCTGCGACGGATTCTTCTATCGCAAGAAAACAGTTGCCGTGGTAGGCGGTGGCGATACCGCCTGTGAGGATGCTCTCTACCTGAGCGGTCTCTGCAAGAAAGTATATCTCATTGTACGCAAGAACTACCTGCGCGCCTCAAAAGTGATGCAGCAACGCGTGATGGAGCGCGAGAATATCGAGATTCTGTTCGAACATAATACAATAGGACTCTTCGGAGAAGACGGTGTAGAAGGTGCCCATCTGGTAAAGCGCAAGGGCGAGCCCGACGAACAACTGGTAGATATCGCCATAGACGGATTCTTCCTGGCTATCGGACACAAGCCCAACACCGATATATTCAAGGAATGGCTTGAAACAGACGAAGTAGGTTATCTGAAGAAGATAGACGGCACCCCAAGAACAAAGATTCCCGGTGTGTTTGTGGCGGGCGACTGCGCAGACCCCACATATCGCCAAGCAATCAGTGCGGCAGGCACAGGTTGCCAAGCAGCGATAGAAGCAGAAAGATACTTGTTTGCATAATACAAAAAAGCCCCGTTTCACAACGAGGCTTTTTCATAACTAAATTAATCAACCATAAACCTTAACCATTAAAAATCTTTTTACGTTGCAAAGATAACAATTTCACAGAAAAGATATGTCGAAGTTTTGTTAATTATGGTTTAAAAAATGATTTTTATCGATTTTTCTACCCTAATTAACGAAAAATAAACCTTAATCAGCACTTTTTAAAAAGAAAACTTGCACTTTTTGAAAAATATTCGTAATTTCGCTGACGATATTTAAACATAAAACTACCAACCCATGAACAACGAAATTATTATGATTATCATCATTATGACGATTTTTCTACTCGTCATTGGTTGGTTCGTGTATAGAAGAAGCGTCAAGATACATCATCGTTTACAGATGAACGAGGTCTTCACCAATATTTCCCATGAATTATTGACTCCTCTAACGGTGATTTCTGCATCCGTAGAAAAACTTCACGAACAGGAGCCGCAATACGCTAAGGATTACGCATTGATGGAACTCAACATTGAGCGTATGACGCGCCTGCTACGAGAGATTCTCGAAACGAGTAAATCGCAGGCGGGTGAACTGAAACTCTGCGTGTCACAAGGAGATGTCATAGCCTATATCCGCGAGACTGCCCTCAGTATAGAGCCCTTGATGTATAAAAAAGGACTCGTCTTCGACATTCAGTGCAATCCGCAGTCCATGATGGGATGGATAGACACCGACAAGGTTGACAAGATTATCTATAATCTCCTGTCAAACGCAGCCAAATTCACAAAGGCACAAGGCGTTGTAACCCTCAAAGTATGGACCAATGAAGATTTCAACCAGGTTACCATTGAGGTGAGCGATAATGGTATCGGCATCCCTGCCAACAGACTCAAGAATCTGTTCCACCGCTTTTATGATGGTGATTACAGATGGATGAGAGTCAACGGTACTGGTCTGGGACTGGCACTCACACGCGAATTGGTCTATCTGCACAATGGCACCATCCATTGCAAGAGTGAAGAAGGCAAAGGTACTACTTTCACCGTGAGCCTCCCTATAGGTAAAGATGCATTTGCCCCTTCACAGATTGATGAGCAGCACGACTTCGATCCGACAAAGCCACGTAAAACCATCATAGATATCCGAACACTGGAAGAAATACCTGAGCAAATTGTAGCACCTACCGTTTATACTGAAAGAGAAGACCTTTATAATATACTGCTCGTAGAGGACAACGAGGAACTGCTCATGCTGATGAAGACACTCATGAGCAGCAAATACAATATCCAGACAGCCACCAACGGTCAGGAAGCGCTGGAGATTATACGAACCCGCGACCTCGACATGATTGTTTCTGACGTGACAATGCCGGATATGGATGGCAACGAACTGACACGACTCATCAAGACCAGCGAAGAACTGTACCACTTGCCTATTATCCTTATCTCTGCAAAAACAAGCGAGGAAGCCCGCAAGGAGTCCATGCTCATTGGGGCCGATGATTATATCACCAAACCATTCCGTTTAGGCGATTTGGAACTGCGTATCAACAATATTATAGAAAACCGTAAGCGTATTGTTGGAGAAAGAGCCAATGCAGAGGAAGAAAACAAAGACCGACCACTGACAGCCGACGAGGAATTTATGCTGAGAGCCAGAGAATGCGTGATGAAACACCTGAGCGATAGTGAATTCGACCGTGACACCTTTGCTGCAGAGATGGGCGCATCCGGTTCCACTCTCTACAACAAACTTCGCGCACTGACCGGCATGAATATCAATAATTATATTCGTAGCATACGCATGAACGAAGCCAAACGATTAGCAGAAAGTCAAAGCGACATCCGCGTGAGCGACCTCGCCTACATGGTGGGATTCAAAGACCCCAAGTATTTCGCAACCTGCTTCAAGAAGGACTTTGGCATTCAGCCGAGCGAGATAATAGCCAAAGCCCAAGAAAAGTCAGCAGGCCGTTGACCATCAGTAATTCATATCCGAAACGGTATCCAAACAGCATCATCGACACACTGTCAATAGCATAACAGAAACATGGTGATACCACACAGATGACAGGCGTCCACTTATCATTCACCTTGCGTTTTGTAAACAGTCCAAAGACAAAAAGCCCCAATAAAGGACCGTAGGTATATGACACAATAGTGTAGATTGCATCTATGAGCGACTTATTGTTTAGCAGGTGAAACAGGATAATCATTGCAGCAAACAATAAACAGATAATCAGATGCGACCTTTTCCTGAGTTGTTCATCATGAGCCTTATTCCTGATATCCACACAATAACTTGTCGTGAGTGATGTCAACGCAGAATCGGCACTCGAGAAAGAAGCTGCCACAATGCCGAGGACGAAGAGGATTTGAGGTGTAAAGTTTGAGGTATAATCTCCTTGAACAAACATCGGCAGCAGTTCATCACCCTTTGCTGGTAAAGCGATGCCCTGACTCTCAAAGAGCTGTACCAACAAGACACCTAAAGCCAAGAACAGCAGGTTGGCAGGAACAAAAGCCACACCATAGGAGCACATATCCTTCTGTGCCTCGCGCAAGGAACGACAAGTCAGGTTTTTCTGCATCATATCCTGATCCAGCCCAGTCATCACAATCACAATAAAGGCTCCACTCAGAAACTGTTTCCAGAAATAGCGGGGTGATGACCAATCATCAAACTCAAACACACGACTGCGTGCATCCGCATATACCGCCTTCAATGCATCAGATAGCGAGAAATCCATCTGAAGCATCACCATATATATAATAAGGAGTAAAGCTACAAAAAGACACAAGGTCTGAAACACGTCCGTGAACACAAGGGTACGCACCCCACCCTTTCGCGTGTACAACCAGATTAAAAGCACAAGTAACAATACACTCACCATGAAAGGCACTCCCAACGCATCAAACACGAACTGCTGTAACACCATGCATACCACATAGAACTTAATAGTAGCTCCTACCATCTTTGACAGTAGGAAGAACCACGCACCTGTCTGATAGGATTGTCGTCCCAAACGCTGTCCCAGGTACATATAGATAGACGTGAGATTCAATTTGTAATAGACAGGCAACAGCACAAAAGCCACAACCAGATAGCCTACGATAAATCCAAGGCATACCTGCAGATACGTCATCTGCGATGAGAGAACCAGACCAGGAACACTGACAAACGTAACTCCTGATATCGACGCTCCCACCATGCCAAAGGCAACCATATACCAAGGCGAGCGACGCTCAGCCTGAAAGAAAGTATGATTATCAGCGCGTCTTTGAGTCAACCTACTGATGAACATCAAAGCAGCAAAATAGACGCATATAATTACAATTATCCACATAATCGTCTGCAAAGTTACACTTTTTTTACGATTTTCTTAATCCTTAATTCTTAATTCTTAATTTATTATCGTATCTTTGCATCGCAAAATACTAAACCAATAATAAAAACGTATGAGCAAGCAAAAGAAATTTATCCTTCAGGAGAGTGAGATTCCTACACAGTGGTATAACATTCAGGCCGACATGCCCAATAAGCCTCTGCCCCCTATCCATCCGGCTACCAAACAGCCCCTTGGCGTTGACGACTTAGCACACATATTCCCCCGCGAATGCTGTGTGCAGGAGCTTGACACCGAGCATCGCTGGATAGATATTCCTGAAGACGTACTTGAGAAATACAAGTATTATCGCTCTACGCCACTGGTTCGTGCCTACGCACTTGAAGAGGCACTTGGCACACCTGCACACATCTATTTCAAAAACGAGAGTACCAACCCACTGGGTTCGCATAAAATCAACTCAGCCCTTCCTCAGTGCTACTATGCCAAGATGGAAGGCACCAAAAACGTCACCACAGAGACCGGTGCCGGCCAGTGGGGAGCTGCCTTGAGTTATGCCGCTAAAATCTACGGTTTGGACTGCGCTGTCTATCAGGTAAAGATTACCATGCAGCAGAAGCCCTATCGCTCAAGCATCATGCGTACTTTCGGTGCTGTTGTCGAGGGTTCTCCCTCTATGTCAACTCGTGCAGGTAAGGATATTCTGACCAAGGACCCCACTCACAGTGGATCTCTGGGTACAGCTATCTCTGAAGCTGTAGAACTGGCAACGACAACTCCCAATTGTAAATACACGCTGGGCTCCGTGCTCAATCACGTAGGTCTGCACCAGACCATCATCGGTTTGGAGGCCGAGAAACAGATGCAGATGGCTGGAGAATATCCTGATATCGTGATTGGCTGTTTCGGTGGTGGTAGTAACTTCGGCGGAATCTCTTTCCCATTCATGCGCCACAACCTAAGCGGCGAGCGCCACACGGAATTCATTGCCGCTGAACCCGACAGTTGTCCTAAGCTGACCCGCGGCCAGTTCCGCTACGACTTTGGTGACGAGGCTGGTTACACACCACTACTACCAATGTACACCTTAGGTCATAATTTCAAGCCATCAAATATCCACGCTGGCGGTCTGCGCTATCATGGTGCCGGCATGATTATCTCTCAACTTATCAAGGACGGCCTGATGCACGGTGTAGATATTCCTCAGCTTGAGACTTTCGAGGCAGGAATGCTCTTTGCACGCACCGAGGGTATCATCCCCGCTCCTGAGAGCACCCACGCCATTGCAGCAACCATCCGCGAGGCCAAGAAATGCATTGAGACAGGCGAGGAAAAAGTTATCCTGTTCAACCTCTCTGGTCACGGACTCATCGATATGCCTAGCTATGAGGCCTATATCAAGGGTGATTTGCAGAACTACACAGTGACCGACGAGATGATTGCCGAGAACCTGGCAGAACTTGACAATCAGAAATAAAAAATAAAACAACTGGTTAGAAAAAAGAAAAGTTTCGTTTCAAAATTGGAACGAAACTTTTTTCTTTTCTACTTCTTGACAAAGGGTAATGCTGCGACTTGTTCGTACAGCATATCAGCAAGCATTTCATTGCTATTTTGAGTGCCGTAAATCGTATCATAGAACCATTTCAGTCCTACCCGACCGCCTCCGGTCTTCAGGATATGAACAATACAGAGGTTCTGCAATCCAATACTTTCTGACAGGATATCTAAATCGGTTATAGCCAGTTGCGATACAGCCAACTGATAAGCATCATCGCTATTACTGTCTATAAAACGCTGAAGATCACCCAAGGTTTCTAACCCGAAGCCCTCGAGTATGGACATATACGGCAACAAGGACGCAGGGAATATCTCGGCCTGATTCACGGCAGCGATACGTTGGTTCAACTTGTTGAAAGGATGCATCTGCAGATAGCTGCTAAAAGAATCCGTGCTCAGTGCCACCTCATCCAACTTACCCGATTTCACCAATGCCTGTACATGGCGGCGGTAATCTGTCATCGTGGTACGCAATCGACTAAACTCATCGTCAGCCAGTTCCAACATACCAGCCAATCTACTGAATTGTCGGCGATATTCCGGTGGCAGTTTCACTGCCCCCTTGTAACCAATGTCATGTTCTATTGCAGACCATACATGCTGCAAGGCCGTGCGCATCTGAATCTCGAAAGGTGCGCTGCCCTCTTTTAAACGACAGATATAATGCAACGAGTTATAGCCAAAACTTGTCAGCTCATGTGCCTTACGCTTATCGATGGAGTTATCCCAGTCTACATCATACAATTGCTGTACAATAGCAGCCACCTTATCAACATCATCCGTATAGAAAGTAATAATGCGTAGTCCCACCAAGTCGGTGATATTCTCCAGAGAAGCATATTTATCGCCCTTACGCTCCAGTTTTCCTGCCAGGGATGCCTCAGTTTTCACGCGACACTCTATGGCACTCAGTTCCACAGCCTGCTCACGCAACACCTGTCTCAACTGGTCGCAGACCGTTTTAGACAACTGTTCCAAAGCAGGCACCTGTTCTCTGTATTGTTGTAACAGCGCCTCTCCGTGAGGATTCAGCTTGGGTATCATTTAAACTCAAACAGATTGGTAAAGCCAGTCATGGCAAATACCGTGCGCAAATCATCATTGATACCAGTGAGGAATACACGGCTGCCCTTAGGTTTCGCATTTTTCAGTACACCAAGCAGCAAGCGCAAGCCGCTTGAAGAGATATACTCCAGTTTATTGCAATCGAACACGATGTTATGACCAGTGCAATCATACAGAGGCTTCAGAGCCTGCTCTGTCTCTACTGCAGCAGCAGTGTCCAAACGTCCCTCAAACACAGCGATCAACTCGCCATCCTTCTCCAAAATCGTAGTTTTCATAATTTCAAGTCTATTTTATGATTATTCTATTTATTCTTCACAAGCGTCAATCTGTTTTTCCCATCTGTATATTCATAACTGATGGTATCCATCAACTGGCGCACAAGGAAAATACCCAGTCCACCAATCGGGCGCTCTTCAGCCGACAGCGTCGTGTCTGCATCGGCCTCAGCCGTCGGGTCAAATGGTGTACCGCCATCAATAATAACAAACCGAACGCTATCACCATTTTCCTCTGCTTCAATGACAATATCACCCTGCACACCCTTTGGATAGGCATAGTTCATCACGTTGACCACAGCCTCTTCCATAGCCAGATTCATCTGCATGGTAACTGAAGGATTAAAACCGGCGGTCTCGCAGACCTCATCTATGAATGTTGCCAGCAATGGTACATCCTGAATATCATTTTTTAGGGTTAAAGTCATATCTTCAGGTTTTTATAGTTATTGCTTACACATGTAAATTCAGCACAAAGCGCACACCCTTGGTAAAGGCAGGGTCAATGTCCAGTTCAGCATTCATCTTCAATGCCATCTGCTTACAAATGGGCAATCCCAGTCCGTCACCCTCGGTCAGGTCCTTAATCTCAAGGAAAGGCTTGAATACGTCCTCGCGTTTTTCCTGAGGAATGGTAGAACCCGTATTCGTAACCAAGAACTGATAAGTATGTGGACTACGCTTCTTGAACTCCAAAGTAATCTTTCCTTCTGCAGGTGTATATACCGCTGCGTTTTTCAACAGATGACGTAAGACATAAGTGATATACTCTTTATGAAGTTTCACTTCCATCTTGGGCACCGTCATGGTCAGCGACACATTGTCCTTCACCTTTGGCTGTATCTCCTCTATCAGAGTCTCGCACAGAGGCTGCACCTGCGTATCCACGAAATCCTCCGTGTCAACAGACGTATTCTCTACATCCGACAGTGTCTGGATATGTTCAGAAAATTTCTGCAGTGCCTTCACCTCTGGCTTTGAACTATCCAATTTATTCAGCGTTGGCTCTAACTGAGACGATATATTGCTGATAAACTTAGCCTTCAGAGCATTACTTTCGTTGGCCAGTTCGATGGTTTTCTTCTGCTTGCGAGTAGTCACCATATAGCGCATCAGTAGCAAAGCTCCCAAGACCAATGCCACTGCCAGTATCACTGCCAATACAATGAGACCGGAGATAGTTAACTGGCGTGCCGATAGCGAATCATCCTTATCAGCAATAACCTGCTCATTGTTAGCAATCACCTGGTTCAGACTATCACGCTCTGCAGCCGTCTTAATAGCAGAGACTGAATCTTTCCATACCATATAACTGCTATAAGCCTGGTTTAGCATACCAGCATTATTACTCTGACGGCCATTAGCCAGGAGTGTCTGATAAACCTTATCCACCTTGTCGTAATCACCCTCTGCAGTCAGTTTGGCTGCCATTTCCTTGAAGACTGCATTACCCTGTGCCGTCTGTCCGAAGGTATAGAAATAGATGGCCTTATGATAGAGCAGATCGTTTCTCAGGCTCTCATTATTAGCTTGGTTAACATTTGCCTCCATCGCAGCCAACTGTTCCTTCACACGATCACTCTTACGCATCTTCATATACATCTGCATGCGCTCTTTCGATGTCTGATAGCGCAAGGCTGCCTTACTGCTGGTCATACCATTACTTGCAGCAATAGACTGATCAATACGACGCAACAGGTCGAAAGCCTCTTTCCAAAAATTCTCCTGATAATAGAGTGTCGTAGCTTTCACACCACATGCCACACCATCTTCCATCTGACCTTTTGCCGCATAACCTTCGAAAGCACGGATATACAGTGAACGTGCACTGGCAATATGATGACTAGCGTATTCTGACTCTGCGCGCTGATGCAACTCGCTTTTTTCAGCCATCAGGCTAACACATCCAAAGCATACGCTTATAAAAAATACAAATAACCTTTTGTTTTCCATCCCCTTAAATTTTTAGTCATGATAATTCTTTTTTGCAAAAGTAGCAATAAAATCCCTTTCAACCAAAAAAAACGGCAAAAAAAGCACAAAAAAAACAAACAGGCAGCTGCTTTAGTTAGCAACTGCCTATCTTCCTTCATTTAGACACATCCGTGTCCGCTTATCCAATCTCAATCTTGCGGCTGAGCTTTACCTTTTCCTCCACTTGTTTAGGCAACTCTACTGTCAGCACGCCGTTCTCTACATGAGCCTTAATATCCTCTCGTTTCACATCGTCTGGCAACAACAACGTCTGTTCGAATTTTGAATATGAAAACTCGCGGCGCAGATAGCGGGCACTCTTGTCTTCCTCCTTATTCTCGTTTTTGCGTTCCATCTTAATGATCAGGTTACCCTCGTCATTGACATGAACATCAAAGTCTTCTTTCTTC
>Ga0265299_10006625_pt1 | contig 10513 bp, 10 predicted proteins | sample AusTroGonzalo_MG_4_FD_193485 | JGI IMG/M metagenome (GOLD analysis project Ga0265299, IMG submission 193485) | Bovine rumen microbial communities from tropical cattle in Woodstock, Queensland, Australia - Gonzalo_02 | ecosystem: Host-associated > Mammals > Digestive system > Stomach > Rumen ...
CTGGGGCTTTTGCCTCCTCTACCTTTGGAGCGTTGCCCTTGTTAAGTAGAATATCCACCTCGTTAATAGGCTCTACTTGTTGTTTAGGTATAGTTTTTCCTTTTAAACTCATAGTTATTTATCCTCCTCGTTAAGTTCTTTAAAGAAATTGTTTAAATCTTTTAGAGCGTTGCTACCTTTAGCGTATGTAAGTAAAGGCTCTCTTAATAGTTGTGCCTCTCTTATGGCTACGCTCTCTCTAATATTGGTTTTAAATACTTTGATATGGTTAGGCTTTAGATTATTGATAGTTTCTTCTTTTAGCATCTGGGCTATAGATAATCTGGAGTTGTATCTCACGAAAAGCACGCCCTCTATTTTAAGTTTAGGGTTAAGTTCCTTTGCTCCCTTGTAAAATCTAATAACCGCATTTATTCCACTTGTAGCAAAACTATCACTTGTTGTTGGGATGATGATGCTATCACTCACACTAAACGCCGACAAAGTAAGTTTATCCAGTTTAGCGGAGGTATCTATAATCACATAGTCATATTGCTTTAATACTGGAGAAATAACCTCTTTAAAGGTATTTATATCAATGTCCGCCAGTAAAGTAGTTGTTCTATCACTTGCGATAAAATCATCACTAATAACTTTCTCTATAGGGATGCCCTTTTCTAAAGCGTGATAAATAAAGTAAGGAGTATCATCCTTTCTCATAACGCTTGTTAAGTTGGCTTGTTGGTCTAAATCAATACCTAAAACTTTATAACCTTTTGAGCGGTATTTCTCTATAAGATATTGGGCTATTGTGCTTTTAGCCACGCCACCTTTAGAAAGTGCTAATGTAATAACTTTACTCATAAGATAATATCCTCCAGTATTTCGTTAGTATCTCTATCTCGTTTCGTAAGGGTGTAATCATCTTCTCCCTTGTTTGTGTTCTCTTGGATGAAAGTTCTTGCCTCTTTTTCTGTGTTAAATTGATAACTTTTAACCTCATCATCCTTGTAATAATACATATTTACTACATAGATAGTTTTATAAGAGATAATCTCATCCACCATAGAGATATCAATTCTACAAGGTTGCTCTCCTAACGCATCTACTCTCACTAAAAGGGAGTTATCTTTCTTGTTTATCTCGGTAATAATACCTTGTAGATAACTAAAACTAACTATATCTCCCTTGTGTAATTGTGATGCCTTAATCATAAACCGCTAATAACTACCTCTCTTATGTAAATATCATCACTAAAGAAAATGTATTTAACCTCACTATCTTTGAGATTATGTTCTTTTGCTACCTTTTCCAGAGTTGTTAATCTCCAGTTGCTATGTTGGTATTTTTCCCTTAGTTTTTTGATTAGATTTACTCTATCTTGTATTGTTTTCATCTTAGTTAGCCTCCTTTAAAAGTAGATTAGATAAAGTTTCCTCATTATTTAAACTTGCTCTATCTAAAGCGTGGATATAGATTTTCGTTGTGTTGGTGTTGGTATGTCCTAATTGCTCCGCCACCTCTTCTATAGGTTTTCCACTCTTTATAAGTTGGGATGCTACAAAGTGCCTCGTGCTATGTGCGGTAAATAGAGGGTTATCAAGCCCTATCCTTAGATAAGATGCTTTAACAATTCTGGATACACTCCTCGTTGTTAGTCTTCCTCCGTTATTTCTATCACTTACACTCGCAAAAAGCGGAGCATCCTTAGAGGTTTCTCCTCTTGCGTTTAAATAATCATTTATTGCTTTTTCTACACTATAAGGGAGTTTGGTATATCTATCCTTTTCTTGTCTTCCTTTTCCCCATATATTGAGAGCCATAGAGCCACATTGATAGACAATATCATCCTTGTTAGCCCTAATTATTTCTATAGTTCTCATCCCAGAGGTTAAGAGTAAAAGCAAAATAGCATAATTTCTTTTATCTTCTACACTCTCTCTTGGAGATGATGAAAGGATATCTCTTGCGTGTTCTAATGTAAGAGGCTCTTTTCTATGTATCCTTGTAGATACTTTTGCTCCTTTTAGATGCTTTGTGATATCTGTAGTTATCTCTTTATAATCTAAAAATCTATAAAATTGTTTTAGAGCATTGATATAAGAGGCGGTAGTTGTTGCTTTCCTTGTTGTGAGGAGATAGTTTCTAAAGTCTTTTAAATCTTCTCTCGTTGGGTTAGTAATACCTTTCTCTCGTATGTATGCGAAAAACACTCTAATTGATTTCTTATAGGTTTCTATTGTGTTGGGAGTAGTTTCAAGCCAGTTAATAAAGTCTTTCTCCAGAGTTGAAATATCTACTCCTTTTTGTGTATCTGGGTAAAAGAAAACGCAAGGCGTATGTGTTATTGCTTGCGTGCTAAGTTCAAGTAGTGTTTTCATATCGTATCCCCTTATTTAGTAGCATCTACATTATAAGGTATCTAAAGATAGTTGTAAAGAGTTTTTGTGCTTTTTAATTTTTGTGCTTTTGTGCTTTTGTGCTTAATTTCGTAAATTAAAAACACAAAATATTTATAACAAGTAAGAATAAAATTAGAGCATCATTTAAGCGTTGTTGTTAGCCTTACAAGGTGGGGGGTTGGGGTTATTTACAAGTGCTTATAAACTTGTGCGATTTAGCGTGTGATATACCGCAAAAATAAAAATCCGGTTTTTAATACAATAACTAAAAGCAAGTTTTTTATATTTACTCGTGCGTAATAAGTATATCTTACAATATCTAAGAGTTTGGTAATTTAAGAATATAAAACATACACATACGCATAAAAAAGGGTTAAGCATCATCTCCACTAACTTTATTTATTTACTTGATGCGTATAAGAGATATTTATTCTATTTAGTGGTGTGTGCGTGAGGCTTATTTAAACACATTATTTAACGCTTAGGAGATATTTATTGAATTTAATCGGTGCGTGTGCGAGGCTTTGATATTTCTTATTTCTTCTAACGCATACAAGACTATATATCCCTGTGTGCGTAGTGTTTTACACTTCTATAATCGCATACGAGCGGATGATATGTAGTCTTCACTCTCACGCATATAAAAAAATAAAGCGTGCTACATATAGGCGTGTTTTGTGTTCGTGTATGTGCTTCGGCGTATATGCTATGCCTAAACTAAAATGTTTATAAAACGCACGAAAGAGAGCGGTATCTATTTCCTTAAAAAATAATGTTTTTCTCCAGTTCTCCAGATGCGAAATACCACGAAAAAAGGATAATAATTTTTGATAATGTTCTACTAAGATATGGTAGTAATTTCCTAAGATTTCGTTTAGATAATCACTAATTTATTGCTATAGGGTAGAGAGTATAAAAGAATTATAAATAAGAAAAGATAACCTTATTCTTTGGGCTTTTGTGCCTTTGTGCCTTTGTGTATTTGTGCTTTATAATGCGAGCCAGATAATAATTCTTTTATCGCATAGCCTCTCCCCTTAGTGTCGGTATAGGGGGCTACCTCATCCGCCAGAGTATCTAATAACTGGTAAAAGATAGGCTTGTCCTTTAGTTCCGGTTTCTTTTTTGGGTTAATTAAGCGATAGAGATTATCATTAAATATCATTAAGTGTATTTTCTCTGTTATATCTCTATAGTAAAGGATGCTTTTAGGAGTTGTTTCTTTTAGAAAGTATGCTCTAATCTTGTTATTAGGCTCGTTAAGATATGGATATTTCTCTTTTAGATAGTCTTCTCCCTCATAATAAGAGTTAAATCTACTTATCATAAGTGCGGATAAGTTCTCGTTCTCATCCTTTGGAGTAATTGCGTTGCTTTTCCTTTTACGCTCGCAAGCGTTCCACACATAGAAAGCAATACTATCCCTTTTGTTTTTAAATATGTATCCATAAAGTTTAATAAAGTCTATCTCGGTGGTTGGGTTTTTCTTACACATTAAATAAAGTGCTTTCCAGAAAGGATAAGTATAAGGTGGGGCTATCAGTTCCACGCAATAGAGAGAGGTATCAATTAAAGCCTTGTCTAAGTTTCTATTATCTGGGATGCGTAAAATAGCCTTAGTGATAGATACTACTTTCTTATTGGATAATGTTTTAATGTCTGGATACTTAATGATTTTTACGAGTTCCGCATCTATTATCCTACGCTTTATGTTTAACATACTCCCTCCCTTTTCTTGTGCCTTTGTGCTTATGTGCTAATGTGCTATTGTGCTAAAAAGGGAGCGTATCATCTAAATTAGGGTTAAGGTTTTCTACACACTCTAATAGAGGGTTGATATCTTCCTCTCCTCCCTTTCTGTTTAACTCAATAAAAGTGTTAAATTCTGGGTAATAGTTAAAGTAGATTTTTTGTCCGCTCTTTCCGTTTCTATTCTTCAATACCTCCAAAAATACCGCTCTTGGATATTTTTCTTTCTCTTCTTTAAGCATATTTTTAAAGGTGGTGGTAGCGGTTTTCTCGTTGTTTCCGTTTATAACTTTGTCTATTTCCTCTTTCTCAATGGCGGTGTAGTTCATACCTAAAAGAATATCACTACCATACTCAATGGCTCCGCTCTCCTTGTAAGAGTTCATATCTATAGGAGAGTAATAGTTCCCTCTTCCTACGCTTGATAAAGCAAAGACTAAGAGATTATAAACACTACATATCCTCCTAAGGTTAGAGATATTGATATCTACTACTTGTTTATCACTTAGTTTTTTATCTTGTGATGCGATAATCTGGAGATAGTCAATAAATACTATCGGCGTGTTTCCGGTGGTTTCTATATGTTCTTTAATAGTTGCCTCTATATCATCTATGCTAAGAGATACGCTATTCTTAGGCTCAATGATAAATAGTCTATTAGTAAGTGTTTCATATTGGTTAATTGCTTTAAAAAGTAGTATCTCTTGCTCTGGAGAGTAGTTTTTATATTCTCCCTTATATACTTCTTTATAAGTGCCTTTATCATCTATCTTGGTTGATAGGATACTACTTGAATATTTGGCGTTTGTTGTAGGGATATCACTCTTTCTCGCATTGAGATAAGTAAGTCTTGATAGTGATTTACTAACTAACTCCTTTCCGCTTTGCTCCAGAGAAAAATAGAGAATATCTTTATCATTATTGCTTGCTAATTGGTCGGCTAACTGGAGAAATAGTGTTGTTTTTCCTAAAGATGATATTGCTCCTAAAGTTATCACTCCTTTACTCACTCCGTTAAAAAGTGTGTCTAAAGCCTCGTAATTTGTTTTAATAGATAAATTATCTAATTTGTTTGAAAAGTCGCTTAAAAGGGCGTTTAAATGCGTTTTAGAGGTATTTTTATTAAAATATGCCTCTCTCCTTTTCTCTAAAGTTGTCTTTTCTTGGCTTTCAAGGGTTAAATAACTCTCTATGTATGAGGAGAGATGCTGTCTTAGGCTATCTCTATCTTCACATAAAATCTCGTTGATATCGTGATATGTAATTTTTTCATCCTTAGTAGAGGTTAATAAACTCATTGTAGAGTATGGATATTTTAGTCTTTCCAGAATTTCCTCTACTCTTCTCTTAGCATCTTCTCCGGCTTTATCATTATCTAAAGCAAGGATAAAGTGATAATTCTTTCTATTCTCTTCTGGGATAAGAGATAGTTCTTTTTCTAAGAGATGCGTATTAGCCACTCCGGATAAAGCAATACTAAACAATGTTTTAAATCTCTCCATATCATCCGCTTTGATATCTAATATTGAAAGAGCGTCAATTTCGCCCTCGCATATAACAATATGTGTGAGCGGATATGTGAGAGATAGTATCCCTAAAGGCTCGTAGAGAGTTGTTTCTCCTTTTCTGGTGTAGCGTTGGCGTGTTCTTGGAGCAAAATATCTCCCTTGATAATCTGTAATTGTATAGGTTTGTTGTTCCTCTCCTATTTCTACAAAGTGATAGTGAGGAAAGTAGATAATATTATCATCACTTTTAACTCTCGTGGCGTTTGCTACCTCTAAAGCGTGTTTAAAGCCTCTCTCACGCTCTAAATAACGGATAGCGGATAAATTATCCAAAGATGCTATTTTCTCCTCGTAATTGGAGATTTCTTTCTTAACACTTTTAAAGCCAGTAGGGAGCGGTGTTCCTCCATATTTGTTATTTAAAAAGGCTACCGCATCCGCAAAAGATAGGTTTTCTTCTACCATAATTAAATCAATTAGGGTGTATGTCTTTCCGCAAGAAAAACAATGTATTATATTTCTTTTCCTATCATAACTCATTGAGGGGTTGGTGTCCTCGTGTTCTGGGTTTAAACATTTAAAAGGTTTAGTAAGTGATAGGTTTCTCTCCCTTAGGTAGTCTGGGAGATATTGTTTTAATTCATCTAAAGTCATAGGTTTTTGCCTCCGTTGGCGGTGGTGTTCCGCATATTGTTTTAAGAGGAGTTGAGGATAGCCCTCACTCCCTACAAGTAATATAGATGCGGTGTAAAGGCTTTGTAAAGTTAGCCTTACACACGCTCGTATTATATTTAATAATACTTAATAACTCGTTTCTGCGAGAGTTTTATATATTTTATATATAACTTTCTGCGAGTTTCCCCAAAATTTAAGGAGATTTCCCCAAAATTTAAGGAGATTTCCCCAAAATTTAAGGAGTTTTTTTAGGTAGTTTCACCTTTCCGGTAATAGATTTATAAGAAAAAAGAGAGCATCCTTACTCCCTTAATTTCTCTAATTTTCCCTCACTTTCCCAGTAGTCAATTATCATTTGAGCCACCTCTTTAGTATGTCTTTCATCAAAAAGTTTAGAGGCTTGCTCCAGATAAAGAGTAGATTTATCCATATTAAAATCTCCTCTTAATCTCCACATTTCGTTAGGTTTCAAAGTCTTTTTGAGGTAATACTTAACATTTCTATTAGCAATTACGCTTATCTCTTTATGATTTGTTAAATCAAAAGCGGTAAAAGATATCCTTTCCTTTTTAGAGTTAGGATATACATATAATCTTGGCTCACTTTTAGAAATAACTAATATATCGTTTATTTCGTATCCGGTTGTTTCCACTCTTCCACGCCCTCCGCAAGTCTTCTTATCTTAATCAATTTGAAAATGTTAGGGTTTTCTATAGCATCCTCCAGAGTTCTATCTACGAGAAAGTTTAAAATAGTGTCCTCTTTAGATACTGGGATATATTCGTTAGATAATGCCTCATCTCTTATTATCTTATCGTTTAGCCTTGCTCTTATTCTCTCGGCTATCTTTTGAGATATAGAGATTTCTTGATTAGAGTTCATAAATAGCCCTCCTTATTAGTAGTTATTTATACCTTAATTATAACATAATTAGTCAATAAATAAAGGAAATAAGATGCTCCCTAAAAATTGGGGCGTATTTTATGAGCCAGTTTGATATTAGAAAATACCACTCCCCCATTTGCTCCGGTGTAGGAGGGGGTAAATTTTTGTCGGTTTTTTCTGTCCTTTTTAAGTGTTTGCTTAGTTCTAAAGGGTATGAAAACGGAAAGATAACTAACAAAAAGTGTCGCAAGTTTTTAAATTAGTATAATCATTTATCTATCTTTATAAGATAGTAAATCATTATTTACTTATTTAACTCTACGAAATTACACGAAATAACCTCTAAAATTAGGTTTTATGTGTGTAGGCTTTCTTTTATATGTAAGTATGGGATGCTCTAAGCGGTGGATAGGGAGGGGTGTTCTTCTGTTAGATTTTAATTTTTCAATTTAATTATGTTTTAATTTTATAAGCATAGTTATCACTCATATACATAGTATATACACTCTTGTGCTTTCGTGCTTTCGTGCTTTTGTGCCTCGCATCAAAGCAAAAAGAAAAGCAAGAGATAGGATACTTAATTATGCTACTAATAAGGCTTTATCCCTTGCCTATTTCATTATATCAAAGATATAAGTAAAAGTCTATTATTTATCGGCTTTTTTCTTCGTTGTTTGAGGTTTTAGATTTAACTTATAAAATATACCACTCTCTAAAGATAATGATGCTCTATCCATAAAATAATCTACTTTTTTAGGGCTATATGATAAGAGTATTTTCTTCTCTAACATTTCTTGAAAATCATCTAAAATAGGCTCAATAAATCTCTCTTTATTTTTCTTTAAGTATTTTAGATTTGTAGCATAGTATCCGTTAATATCTACGAGTTTCTTTATAGTTATTCTTTGTTGTCTGTTTTCTTCTCTCACATTGTAAGCAAAGAGCCTACAAAGTTCAAAGCAAGTTCTAAAAGCACGAGGGCTTAAATCATAGATATTTTTGTGTAAAGGTATATTAGGAAAATTGCCTATAACTATCTCGTATAAGTTCTTGTTAAATCTAATATATACGCTTTTCCAGTTGTTATGATACTCCAGAACGGAGCCTCCTCCTTTTGCTCTTGGTGTTGCTCCTTGTCTTTTTGCGTTCTCGGTTGGCTTATAACTTGTTGTGATGCTTATTTCCGCTAATGTTTTCACCGCACTTAAAAAGATTTGATTTCTTGCGTTATCTCTCATTTTAAGAGATGCGTTAGTATATTTATCTCCTAAGATAAACTTTTCTATTTCTTCGTTGGATATCTCAAATTCAAAGTTATTTTTTAAGATAGCCATATCAGTTAAGAAAGCAAAAACATTATAAATAACATTGTTAATAGTAAAATCTCCCATAATATCGTTAGCCATAACAAAGTTAGTGTTTTCGTTGATATTCATAACACTTTGGGAGGAGTTAATTTGATAAACTCTCTTTTGTAATATAGGGTTATTTACTCTTCTAATAATATCTCCTATGAAAAAGTATCCATAAGGAGCAAAGTTTCCCTTGCCTCGTTCTTCAATTTTATAGTTGTCTATTTCATCCGTTATCTTCTGGATAAGGGTTTCTAATTCGTTGATATCCTTTTGATTATTCTCTTTTAAGGCTTGTTTTAAGAGGGTGTTAAGTCTTTCTCTCTCGGTTTTTAACTCTTCAATTCTCTTACTATCTTGTTGGTATTGATAGACATAATCTATCTCATCTTGTCTATTTACTACACTTGTAGTTAGATTTAAGCCTATCATAATCTCGTTAAAAGGCTCATTTCCTCTGGTGTAGTGTGAGGTTTCTTCTAACTCTACTCTTTCTTGGGGCTTGTTGTATGTTTTATTCTCTCCGCATAGTAGATATTTGTATATCTTGGAGTAGGTTTTTAGGCTTTCTTCATCTTGGAGGATGCTTTCCAGAGCCTCAATATATCTCTTTTTCTCCGCTACTATCCTTGTGTTAGAAATAATTGCGTTAAGATACATACACATAAACCTTAAATAACTATCTTCACTATTAGTTAAGGTTAAAGGATAGATAGCATCTTCTCCTTTTTCTGTCTTGTGCGGAGTTTGTTTGATTATCTCTTTATAGGCTAAATCTTCATAAATAACGCTATTCTCTGGTATTTCTCCTCTAAAAACTAATTTTTTAATGTTGCTATGTATAGTTTTAAAGATATTGAGAGAGATATTTCTCCCCTCTTTTTCTTCTTCTGGAGAATATCCTCCCCAGTGTGCTATTAGTTCCTCATCTCCGCTACTTTCTAAGATTTTTCTCCTATCTTCTTTGATTTGCTCTTCTATTGCCTCTAAAGAACCTTTTTCAAGTAAGATAGTAAAACTTAGATAATGCTTAAAAATAATATCTTTTGTTGGTGCTTTAAATTCTGGGTGTAGTAAGTATCCGCCACCATACGCAATATTGAAAACTAAAGCATACTCATTGAAAGATTTAGATATCTTCTTAATAAGTTCCTCATCTTCTATTGGAGAATTAAAGAGAGTTTTTATATAGCGTGTAAGTGTTTCCTCTATAGTTCCCTCGTTGTGCGTATTGAAAAGATAGGATAATTCTAAAGGTAAATATTGCCTTAGGTTTTCTCTTTCCTTAGTCATTTTCTCTAAGTTATCCGTATCCCAGTCTGTAGTATTATCTTCTGTCCTTAGATACTTAGTGATTTTATAACCTAAAGGATAATATTCTTCTCCCTCTTGGATAGGCTCTATTCCCTCAAAAGTTTTGGATAAAATAGGAAAATATCCTTTATCTTCTTTAGTTTTCTTAATGTTTATAAAGTCTTCAAGGGGTATCTCTCTAAAATTGGAGTAGTAGTTATTATTAAAAAACAAAAAATAGTCTTTCTTTAAGTATGAGGAAATATTAAGAGATAATTTCTCTCCCTTGTCTTTAATTGTTTGATATCGGTTTTTGTAGTCTATCATCATAATATCTCCTCCTAATTTCTATGTCCGCAATTAGAATATTGCCGACATACATTGACTATTTTTCAAGGTATGAAATTATAGCCTCTTCTACTATCTCTTTAATTTTCTTGTGTTCTTTTAGTGCTTTAAGTTTAAGTTTGTCTAAGTGTTTGGTAGAAAGATAAATATTTAATCTACTCATTTCATCCTTTTTAGGTGTAGATGCTTTCTTTTCTGGGGCTTTTGCCTCCTCTACCTTTGGAGCGTTGCCCTTGTTAAGTAGAATATCCACCTCGTTAATAGGCTCTACTTGTTGTTTAGGTATAGTTTTTCCTTTTAAACTCATAGTTATTTATCCTCC
>Ga0265299_10006627_pt1 | contig 10512 bp, 6 predicted proteins | sample AusTroGonzalo_MG_4_FD_193485 | JGI IMG/M metagenome (GOLD analysis project Ga0265299, IMG submission 193485) | Bovine rumen microbial communities from tropical cattle in Woodstock, Queensland, Australia - Gonzalo_02 | ecosystem: Host-associated > Mammals > Digestive system > Stomach > Rumen ...
ATGGGTACCCGCTGTCACCAGGCAGCCTGTTACGTCATACATGACTCTCCGTTTACCATGCTCTGTGATGCTCCTACTAACTACGAGCAGGAACCTGATTACACGTGTTTCATTGCTGCCATCCCTGATGAATGGGACGAGACACGCATTTTGCAGGGTGAGATAGGGAAGTATATCATCACTGCACGCCGAAAGGGTGATATCTGGTATGTAGGAGGTCAGACCAACTGGGACGAACGTACTATACAGTTGTCGCTCAGTTTCCTTGGTGAGGATTCTTTCGTTGCCACGATGCTTGTTGATGGCATGAATGCTAATCACAATGCCGAGGACTATCGCCTTGAACGCAAAAGTCTCCGTAACGGCGAGACACTTACCATCCCTATGGCCTCTGGTGGAGGCTTTGTCTTGAAATTTGGAAAAAAGTGAAACAAGAATAACAATGAAAACAAGAAAAATACCATTGGTGTTGCTTTCCTTGATGCTGACACTCAGTGTCAGTGCACAAGGTACTAAGGAGGATTATCAACGTGCCTTTGCTATAGGCGGTAAGTATTCCTGGAAGATGAAGAATGGCGACGTGCGAGTTCGCGTCCGTCACGGCGAACATAAGTTCTGGTATCAAGTATATGATGGTAAGAATCAGGTGTTCAAAGAAGTGGATGCCGATAAGAATACGGTGGAGGTGTTGCCTGAGAATCCTGAGAAGCCGCGTCAGCGCCCACAATGGCGTGGACAACAGCGTCATTGGATGGAAGTGCCCGATGAGAAAGACGGCTTCCGCATGTCGCCCGACGGTAAGGTGCAGGTGTATCATAAGGACAATAACCTATGGGCAAAGCAGGACGGACAGGAACGACAACTTACCACTAATGGAGATTCCTCGTATTACTATTCCGCATGGGGCAGTTTCTCTGCTGATGGCCGATACTATGCTACAGTGCGCATTAAACCAGCCCCTAAGCATTATGTGTATTATGTGGAGTCGTCACCCAAAGATCGGTTGGAGCCCGTGTTGCACAAACAGGAATATGCCAAGCCTGGCGACTCGCTGAATTATCGTGTGCCGGTCATTGTGGAACTGGCTACGGGGCGTGTGGTGGAACCTTCTACTGAACTCTTCCAGCATCAGTATCAGGTAACGGCTCCCTATTGGGAGGCTGATAATGAGCACGTGACATTTGAGTTTAATGAGCGCGGACATAAGACCTACCGTATCTTGGAACTCTCGGCACAGACGGGACAAGTGCGCACGCTGGTTGAGGAAAAAAATGATAAGTACGTGAACTACAACCGCCAGCGACGCATTGATTTGCAGGACGGTAAACATATCATCTGGACCAGCGAGCGTGACGGACGTAACCATATCTATTTGTACGATCGTCAGAAGGGAAAACTTGTGCGTCAGATTACCAAGGGCGAATACTACGTGCGTGGCATACAGCATGTGGATGAGAAAGCTGGCGTCATTTATTTTTCTGCCTGCGGCATGAATAAAAACGAGGATCCCTATTTGATACATTATTATAAGATAGGCCTGAATGGCAAGGGTCTGGTATGTCTTACACCCGAGGAGGGTAACCATAGCGTGACCTATACCGAAGATATGGCGTATCTCATCGATACCTATTCTACGGTTACCACGCCTCCTGTTACCGTATTGCGTTCTGGCAAAGATGGGAAAATCCTGCGCACGCTGGAAACAGCTGATATCACCGCCTTAGAGGCTGAGGGATGGAAAGCGCCAGAGGTATTCGTGGCTAAGGGGCGCGATGGTAAGACGGATATGTGGGGACTGATTCAGCGTCCTTCTAATTTTGACCCAAACAAGAAATATCCTGTTATCGAGTATATCTATTCAGGTCCTGGCGATCAGTATGTGCCAAAGTCATTCACTCCTTGGCTTTATTACCTGCAGAATATGGCCGAACTGGGCTTTATCGTGGTGCAGGTGGATGCCATGACCACCTCATTCCGTACCCGTGAGTTCGAGGAGGTATGCTATAAAAACCTGAAGGATGGCGGACTGCCCGACCGTATTGCGTGGATCAAGGCGGCTGCAGAGAAGTATCCTTATATGGATATCGACCGTGTAGGTATCTATGGCTGTAGTGCTGGCGGACAGAATGCGCTGGCTGCTGTGCTTTGGCATGGGGACTTCTATAAGGCGGCCTATGCTGCCTGTGGCTGTCATGATAACCGCATGGATAAGATCTGGTGGAACGAGCAGTGGATGTCGTACCCTATCGACAGCTCTTACGTAGAATGTTCAAATGTGGAGAATGCCTACCGACTGGAGCGTCCGCTGATGCTCGTTGTGGGTGAACTGGATGATAATGTTGATCCTGCGTCAACAATGCAGGTGGTCAATGCCTTACAGAAGGCTAATAAGGACTTTGAACTGGTGGTCATCCCCGGTGCTCACCACACTATGGGCGAGAGCTACGGCGACCATAAGCGCTATGACTTCTTCGTGCGTCACCTGATGGGTGCCGAACCTCCAAAGTGGAACGAACTGAAATAACTAAAACTATAACAATATGAAAAAGCTCTTATTAAGTTTATCATTTTTCATTTTTCATTTCTCATTTAGCGTAGCGCAAACCGGCTACCCCATCACCCCTGTGCCTTTTACGTCGGTAAAGGTAACCCCTGGCACGTTCTGGGGACAACGTTTGGAAGCAAGTCGCAACACGACAATACCCCTTGCTTTCTCAAAATGCGAGAGTGAAGGTCGTTACAAGAACTTCGAGAATGCCGCTGCCCATCTGAAGGACCCTTCAAAGGTCTTCAAGGTGAATGGCGTAGGCTACTCGTTCGATGACACAGACCCCTACAAGACGCTAGAGGGTGCTGCCTATATCCTGCAGACCTATCCTGATAAGAAGCTGGAAGCCTACTGCGACTCCGTTATCGATATCATTGCGACAGCTCAGGAGCCCGATGGCTACCTTTATACGGCCCGTACGCAGAACCCTGCCGACCCGCACCACTGGGCCGGTGATCGTCGTTGGGTCAAGGAGGAAGATCTTTCTCACGAGCTTTATAACCTGGGACATATGATTGAGGGCGCAGTGGCCTATTGGCAGGCTACGGGCAAACGCAAGTTCCTCGATATTGCCTGTCGCTATGCCGATGTGGCCTGTAAGGAAGTAGGACCTAATCCCGGTCAGATGTGCGTGGTGCCTGGTCATCAGATAGCAGAGATGGCAATGGCTCGTCTCTATTTGGCTACTGGTCAGCAGCGCTACCTTGACTTTGCTAAGTTCCTGCTCGATTATCGTGGCAAGACAACCATCAAGACCGAGTATTCTCAGAGTCATAAGCCCGTTATCCGTCAGGATGAGGCCGTAGGTCATGCTGTCCGTGCTGGCTATATGTATGCTGGTATGGCCGATGTGGCTGCCCTCACAGGCGATCAGGGTTATGTCGATGCCATCGACCGAATCTGGGATAACATCGTGACGAAGAAACTCTATATCACGGGTGGTATTGGTGCTACCAGCAGTGGTGAGGCTTTTGGCAAGAACTATGAGCTGCCCAATATGAGTGCCTATTGCGAGACCTGTGCCGCTATTGGAAATGTGTATGTGAACTACCGTCTGTTCCTGCTTCATGGCGACTCGAAATATTTTGATGTGTTGGAGCGTACGCTTTATAACGGACTTATCTCTGGTGTATCGCTCGAAGGTAACGGTTTCTTTTATCCCAACCCCTTGGAGTCTATGGGTCAGCACCAGCGTCAGGCTTGGTTTGGTTGTGCCTGCTGTCCTTCCAATATCTGTCGTTTCATTCCCTCGCTGCCTGGTTATGTGTATGCGGTGAAGGATAAGGATGTCTATGTGAACCTGTTCCTTTCAAACAAGAGTGAGTTGTCTGTTGGCAAGAAGAAGGTGACCCTCTCACAGCAAACTAACTATCCCTGGGATGGCGACATCACCATCAATGTTGATAAGAATACCGCAGGTCAGTTTACCCTGAAAATCCGCATCCCTGGTTGGGTAAGAGGCAAGGTGGTACCCTCCGACCTCTATACTTATACCGATGGCAAGCGTCTTGGCTATACGGTAAGTGTCAACGGTAAGGCTTACTATCCTGAGAACCGTGATTATATCACGATAGACCGCAAATGGAAGAAGGGCGACAAGGTACAGATTCACTTTGATATGGAGCCTCGCATCGTGCGTGCTAATAATAAGGTGGAGGCCGACCGTGGTATGGTGGCTATCGAGCGTGGCCCGTTGGTTTACTGTGCCGAGCATCCCGATAATCAGTTTGATATCTTCTCTGCACTCGTTAACCAGGAGCCAAAGTTCACATTGGGTAAGACCGAGATTGCCGGTACGCCAGTGGTGACGCTTACTACTGATGCCCAGACGCTCGACTTTAACAAGCAGGGCAAACTGACAACGAAAGATCAGACACTCACCTTGATTCCTTATTATGCATGGTGTCATCGTGGCTCTGGAAAGATGCGTGTATGGCTGCCTCAGGATTTGAAGGCCACAACACCTGCACAACCTGCCACACTGGCCAGTGAGAGTAAGGTGACCAGTGGCTCACGTGTGCCTGCCATCTCGTCTATCAACGACCGACTGGTGCCACGCGACGAGAACGACCGTTCGATGCCTTATACCCATTGGTGGCCTAAGAAGGCTACTACGGAATGGCTCGCCTACGAGTTCCCACAGGCTGCCACCGTTCAGAGCTGCACCGTCTATTGGTTCGACGATGCCCCTTGGGGTGGCTGTCGTGTACCGAAGTCATGGCGTATCCTCTATCAGAATGAGCAGGGACAGTGGCTGCCTGTTGAGGGTGCCGATGGCTATCCCACCGTTCGTGGCGCTGCCTGCACTGTGAACTTCAACCCTGTGAAGACCAAGTCCCTGCGACTGGAGGTTACTCAGCCCGATGACTTCTCGTCAGGTCTGTTTGAATGGATTGTGAAGTAAGACTTCATTCATCGATTAAAAACAAAAAAGAGAGGCTATTGATAGTCTCTCTTTTTTATGGTTGGACGACTCGGATTCGAACCGGGAATGACAGAACCAAAACCTGTAGTGTTACCATTACACCATCGTCCAATCTTTGAACTTTCTGCAAATTCGACCGCAAAGGTACGAATAAATTGGAGAACTGCCAAATATTTGGGTAAAAAAAGAATATATTCTTCCTTTATTTCCGTTCTAATTTGTTGATTATCTGTGGTATGCGTTGAAGGGAGAATTTTGACGTGGAGTTTTGCTGAAGGGAATAGCAAAAATAGGTCTTTCCAGTGTATCATACTGATACACAAAATATTGAGACCTTTCTGAAGGGAGATTCGGATTTCTAAAAGTGACCCCAGAAAGTTGGAAAAAACATAAGTGTTGAAGAAAAAAGTTTTGATTTTTCTTGCTTATACAAAAATAAAAAACTATTTTTGCAGTCATCTATTAACTTATTTCTGAGAATTAACCCTTTTATAATGAAGTATGAGAACTTTTACAAAATCATTATTAATGTCCCTGCTGCTATTGGTGGTGGGACAGATTTGTGCAGAGTCTCCAAAGGTTTTGATGGAAATGGACTGGTCCACAGCAACTGAGTATCCATATTATTGGTTAGGTGACGGCTATGATATGCCATACCTCTGTAACAAAACCGCATCTGTTCAGGTTGTTGACGGCGCCTTGGTAATAAATAATTCACAAGAGCAAAATAATAACTATGATGTTCTGACAATGATCTTGGACTTTTTTGGTACTACAGAAGATGAAGAATATACAATCAATATTTGGATGAAGGCTACGATGGATGGTTATGCAGACTTGAATATCGGGGGCTGGTTGGTGGATAAATATGTTGAAAAGAGATTAGACTTTACTGCATCTGATGATTATCAGCTTTATACAATCCACTTTACTTCTAACATCACACAAGCTGATGGTGAGCATATCATCTTTATGATGGGTAAGACCGTTGGAACTGTCTTCATTAAGAAGGTGCAACTAGTGCAAAACACTATTCGGAAAAACAACACATTGTATATTTCAGAAGGTCACCGTCTCTTAACGACCAAGGTAAACACTTTGCCAATCAATTTGAATAACGAAGACGAGATAGTAGGCTTCCAATTCGATGTTGTATTGCCTCAGGGTATGACCCTCGCAAAGAATGGAAAGATAAACGATGTCAACGTTACAGATCGTACAGCCTATCATTCTTTGAGCTCTAATGTCCTGCCTGACGGTAGTATTCGCATCATAGGCACCAATATGAATAACGAAAGCATAGATGGTGTAGACGGTGCTTTGGTAAAAATAGGTGTAGAGGTAGCCTCATGGGTTGCAAATGGCGACTATGACATCCAGCTGAAGAATATCAAGATGGCGAATATCAACAAGCAGGCGGTGATTTGCAAGGACATGAGCTATAAGGTGACTGTCATAAGTAATAAGATGGGTGACGTGAACTGTGACGATGATATTAACGTGATAGATGTTGTGCTGATTATCGATGATATCCTTGGTAAGAATCCCACCAACTACGAGCCTTCTTTGGCCGATGTGGATGACGACGGTATTATAGACGTGACCGACGTGGTAACGGTGATAGATGCCATCTTAGGTAAGATTGATTTATCACGTACGGTAACATGTGCAGAGAAAGACCTGTCAGCCTATACTGCCTTCCAGATGGATCTGACAATTCCTGTCGGTTACACGTTTGAGAATGTGGAACTGACTGAGATAGCGAAAGACAGTCATAAGTTGGATTACAACATGCAGGATGACGGACGTTGCCGTGTAGTAATATTCTCAATGAGCAATGAGGCTCTTCCTTGTGCATGGAATGAGATGATTCGTCTGAACCTGAGAGGTCAAGGTGAAGCATTGGTTAATGCAGATAGTGGTGTGTTCGTAACCATTGGTAGGGAGCGTCATGAATTGATGTTGAATGGTACAGCCAACATTGCAGAACTATCAACGCTCAACTCTCCACTTCCAGCTGTTTACGATTTACAGGGGCATAAGGTAGAGAATACTGCAAAAGGGCTCTATATTATTAATGGCAAAAAGACAATCAAGAAGTAATATTGACATGCTTGCTGAAGATTAGATTGCAAAAACCATAAAAGAATTACGATTGCTGCTCTTTTGGTACTGGCTTTGCCAATTTCATGGCGTCTATCGGCCGTTTCCATATAGGCGGTATAGTCAACTATCTGTTCCCAAGGATCATGGGGACTGTCCCCATGATCTCTAGAAAAGTCAAAACAATTTGTTTTGCTCTCAAAAGTAAGCTATTTAGCGATGAAAAGTAAGCTATTTTTGACACCAAAACAAATTGTTTTCCTTTTCCTGTAGGAGCAGATGCACATGATTGCTCATCATACAATAGGCATACAATGTACAAAGCGCAGGAAGGCGTACTCCATTGTCATCGTATCGTTCGCACAATCCTCGCAGGCATAACAGCAATCGTTGGTAATCCTCTTGATCCTCGAAGATATCCTGCCGATTGTTGCCACGCAGCATCACATGATAGATGCCCGTACCGCTTTGTTTTCTTGCAAGTCGTGCCATAGCATATTGACTATGTGGATGCAAAAGTACATAATTCTTCTACATCTGCAAAATAATCAGCTGAAAAATGATCATTTAGAACCGTCCCCACTGATCCTCGAATAAATTGGTGATTATCCAAATTTTTCTATTTTTTTTCGTTACATCACAATAGCTTTTCGAGAATTTTTTTTTGATTTTCCCTTCAGCGGTGCTTTAATTTACTGAATATCTGCGATATGCACTGAAAGGAGTTTTTGGGAGGATACATGGTACACAAGGCGTGACAACGGATATGCTTGCGTACTGCTGAAGGGAACGGTTCAAAAACAGTTCTTTCAGTGCATCGTTTAGAAACACAAGAAGTTACATCCTTTCTGAAGGATAATTTGACTTTCGAAAAAGAAATTATAAATAGTTTAAAACACGTTTCTATTTAGCTTGTTTATGATTTTATTTAAGCTACTTACGATTGCTTTTGTGACTACTTATGAAAAAGTACCATTTTTGGGGTGTTAAGTCTATGGTTTAGGGGTGTTAAGTCTATGGTTTAGGGATGTCTATGATTTACGAGTGCTAAGTCTATGGTTTACGAGTGCTTACTGGCATACTTTTTAGATTATGATGAGAAAAAATGGTTGCTATTCATGACAGCAACCATTTCTTGTTTGTATAAGATATGATCTGTAGGGGTTAGATCATAAGCGCAGTCCAAAGTTAACACCCAATGATGCCGGGGACTGGTACTGAAGTGAACCCCAAAGTTTGGACAGATTAAATATTATTGATCCGCTCGATGAATCAAAAACCTGTCCCGCTGATCCTAGGTACAAAGATTATTTGAAAGGGCATAGGAATAATTGAAAAAAAAACACTTTATCATTGGCTGTTTACAAGAAAAGAAGTACCTTTGCACGCAACTAGATTGTTTTTACTGATAATATCAAAAAAGATGAAACTAAAGTGCTTATTGGCAACTGTGGTGATGATTTGTACCACACTTGCATCATGTTCGGACTCTGACGAGAGTAATGAATCTAAAAAGGTCGATATCACGGCCACAGAAGTAACAAACCTTACCCCTGATTTTATTGGAACAATTAGCGGCATTGAGCAGGGAGAGAAGTTCAACTCTGGCGACTCCATCACCCTGACGCTGACACCTGGAGAAATCCTTATGGGAGAATTTGCCGACTATCACATGGAGCATATCCACGTGCATGTAGGCGACAAGGTGTATATGCCCGAGTTTCCTGCTGGCGCTGAAGGAAATGTGCAGCAAGTTACGCTGAAAGTGCCCATCCCCAGCAAACCTTTCGCTGTGGTGGTAGCTTACGCCGTACAGCAGAAACTGGCAGCCGATGGTCATACACTCTTACTTGAGAATCAGGAAGAAGGCATCGAACTGTTTGGCGTCAGCGCAGAAAAGAAATACCAATACTTCGACTGCTACCTTCGCACGCCAGAGGCCTACACCATTGACAAGGTGGAATATAAAATGGGCGATAGCGACTGGCAGGACCTGAGCGCCACAGAAGGATGCTATTTTGAGCGCTCTACAGTCAACAATGTCTATAAAGTGACTGTGCGCCCCAACTATCAGGATGTGACAGCCGACGTGACGCTGCGCATCAACGGCACACAACATAAGCGCTGCAAGATAACATGGAAGAATACTGAGTTTATCAATACCGAGGTCCCTGAGGGCTACGAGCCCAACAATCTTCCTGAAAGTGCGATTGGCGGCGATAAGGTGGTAGCATCTTTCTATACCAAGGATGACTACTATCTGGCAGGCGCCACGGCCAACATCGATGGCGTTGTTCCTGAATGTAAGAGTCGTGCCTACGTGGTATTCACCATGCCTGAGCAGGACGTAGAGATAACACTCGACTTCAAGGAGAAAATCGCTGTAGAAAGCGAACTGGGTGCACATATCAAGAATGCACAGGTTTATACTGACAAGGATATCTATTATGGTGTTCCCACGGAGAAAGCCATTCCTGGTGAATATGTCTATCTGTTTGCCAATGCTGACAACGGCTTCAAGCCCTCGGTTGCCATCAACAACAAGGGTGAGAGAGCTCCTTTCGTGATTTATGGTGAGGGACTGGATCGTTACGGCTACTATGCTCAGGTTCATGTGCCTGAAGATGCCAGCAAGCTGACCATTAAGGCTGAAGCAGTAGCAGCCCACCGCGCAGACGGCGCCAACATCGTTTTCGAGGGAGGACACTACTACGCTGCTGGCGAAACCGTACACTTCAGCGTGGCTGTGCCATCAGGAAAGAAAATCAAGTCAGTAAGTGCAGCTGATTCCAAGGGCAGCAACGTCCCTGTCACGATGGACGGTGCTTACGGCAGTTTCACGATGCCCGATGCCAACGTAACGGTTTCTGCCACCTTCGAAGAAGTGAATAGCGGCGCGAACGTCACCATCAAGGCTTTCTATGATGACGAGGAGTATCGCGTGACCTCACAGAGTCAGGCTTATTATGGTGCCATCGACAGCGAGGGTATTCAGGTGGCTACAGGAACTACGCTCTATATCAGCGTATCAGATGATTATGGCGAAGCTTTCTGGGTAGGCGTGAAAATAGGCGACAGCATTCAGTACTTCGAAGCTCAGGAAGATGAAGAAAGTGGTGAATACACTTTCGGACGCAGTTTCGAGTTCAATGCCAACGCCGTGATCAAGGTTGGCCCCACAAAGAATGCGGTGACATTCTGAAAAATACAAGTGGCCTGTTTAGGAGTTCTAAACAGGCTACTTATTTCAAATAAATCGACTCTTGAATCAACGGTGTTTGATTCCTCTCACTTGTCAACAAATCAAATCTGTCCCATTGATCCTTAGTGACCATTACAGATGGGACAACTTGAAATTTCCCCACTGCATCACGTTGCTCTGTGTTTTGTGCAAACGATGTTCCTGTGATACAGAGCAAAAACAGCAACATCATAA
>Ga0265299_10006629_pt1 | contig 10511 bp, 8 predicted proteins | sample AusTroGonzalo_MG_4_FD_193485 | JGI IMG/M metagenome (GOLD analysis project Ga0265299, IMG submission 193485) | Bovine rumen microbial communities from tropical cattle in Woodstock, Queensland, Australia - Gonzalo_02 | ecosystem: Host-associated > Mammals > Digestive system > Stomach > Rumen ...
CATGTTGTCTCCTATTCCTTCCTTTTGTGCCGGCGCATTGCGCGACCGAACGCCGGTCGCAGGGTACAATACGCCTACGGCGCATTTTCGGAATAGGCGATGCCTCGCCAGATGCCGACGACGCTTAGGCCGCGCATCCTTGCGCTCAAGCCCGCGGAGGAAGCCTCCTCCTCGCGTTCCAAATCGGCCGCCGTGGTTCCCGACGTCATCGCCCCCTCCCGGACCGTCCGCCCACCCTTCAGGCTTTTCGATCCGTTCTCAGCAGGACTAGGTCAGTTTCAACCCACGGCTTTCATGGCTCCCGTTCGTACCTCCGTCGCCACGGAGTTCAATTCCGGAGAGCGCACATATGGTACCATAAAACCGCATCTGCCGTCTATTGGAAAACCACGGCAAATCTGCCTGCATGTTTTGGCTTCGCGTTAAATGTTGGTGTGCTGTTGCTTGCCTGTGCTGGTTTGCCTTCCAGTGTGCGGCTTTGTTTCGGGCAACCGTGCTCGCCCTTTGAGGCGGGCGCCTTGCCCGTCCTTCGACCCGCTCGCCCTCGCTTTCGCTTCGGGTTGACTCGTGCACCGCACGAGTCACCGACAAGCGGCGGTTACCGCCGTATACATATACGGCTTCGGGGTCGAGTCCCGTGCAATCCGCCTCACCTAAAAGGGTTCCGCACCCCTGCTAGGACATCGCCTTCGGCGACTCCGCTTCGCTTCGGGGGATATTCGCTACACCTTCTCCACCAATTTCGTACTTGTCCGCCATCTTGTCGCGCCATGTTGACTGCCATAGCGCGAAACGCGACAGCAGTAGCTTCAGCGAAGGCGAAAGCTCGCAACGCAAAACTGGGCTGTGCTAACGCAGTAGTCAGTTGGAACATGACACCTCGCGGTGACTGTCCCCATATTTGTTTCATTTTTCCGTCGAAAGGTTTATTGTTACCATATTATGATCCGAAATATCTGCGCCATTAAAAATTTTGACAGCACGTTTACGGGCGAAACCTCGGAATAGAATGTAGTCAAATGTCGCATCTTCATATTGACCATTTCCCGGGTGTGTTACACGATCTTCCTTTTTCAGCCCAGTAAAACAACTACTGAAATGAGCCGCAAAGAAAGAACGCAATGTTGCTTCACTCACGAAAATCAAATCATCTTCGTTTGTGTTAAAATCGCCAGCTACGATCACTTTTAAAGCAGTAGGGAATTTAATCTTTAACATTTTGATTTTACTTAACATCTGAGCAGCACTATTTTCCCGCTTGAGAATGTTCTCTTGTTCACAAAGCTCATTACCACTAAAATTCAAATTGCTTTTTAAGTGTATGCTAAAGCACATAATTTGCCCGTCATTACCGGCATCCAAGACAGCATAGGCATAACCTCTCGGCGACTTTACACTGTTTGAAGGACTCCACTCTTCATACCCTGAGTCGACTACAGGAAGTGTAGAAAGAATTGCTGTTTGTTGCCATAATGAAATACCTGACGAATCCTTGAAATCACTCACACTTATAACAGATAGAGATGGTACATTGCACGCTGCAACAAGATTAGAACATGCTTCAGCATCCCTTACCTCTTGCAGGAACAAAATGACTCGATCCTTAAGAACCCCACATTCTGTTTCGTTTATGGCATGCGCAATCGCCACTCCCACCCGCTCAATCGACAACGCCTCCGCACTCGGCGTGTTCCTAACATTGTACTTGCCTGAAGGAAACCACTTAAGGTTCCATGTCGCGCACGATACATCCGCGTGTGACGTAAATAACGCGGCAATCGCCGCAAATAGCAAAACGAATTTAACTTTTGCTAAGCGTATCACCCGCCACAAATCTTGCACGGAGATCCCTCGTCCTTTGTACATGGGCGCCCCTTGGTTTTCTTATAGTTTCTGCATTTGGAATTATGTCTTTTCTTGGAGCTTATCGTTAACCAGTATTCATCCGTAGATTCATTACTAGCAGGTGTCTGCACTTTTTTGTCGCCAGCGCCAAATTGACCGACTGCATTATGATGTTGCACCCGTTCAAGTAGCATCGCTCTTAATCGCTGATTCTCTCGGCGCAAAGCCTCGTTCTCTTGTTTCAGACGCGACATATCACTCTGCATTTGCTCAACTGTCATTGTTGGCGTGGTTGCCGTCCCGTCGGCGTATGCTTCCATTGTGCTTAGCCGAATGGCACTTATGGTGACAACAGCTGCAAGTATGATTCGGTTAATCATCTTAGCTCCTTTGTAATGCTTGAATTCCTTTGGGGAGACGCTCTCCGCTTGTCGAGAAAAAGCCACAACAAGTGTCCCGGCGTTGACATTTTTCGCAACAAGAAACGTAGCACTGTTTCCAATCTGAAATTGATTGCCTCGCAAACGGCCAACAAGATTCCGGCAAGATGCAAAGCGGGATGTTATATATCGACACGTTCATACCCGATGTATGAAGATGCATGACGGCGCGATCCAGCAAAGCAACGTATTCACTAGGCTCTATCCAGATGTCAGAATAATTCCTCAATGCCTCTCCAATAATTTCTTGCCCCATAAATGCAATATGACTTACAAAAGGGAAATTTCGATAGATGAACAGTGCTATATCTTCAATATAAGGCGCGTTCTTCTTTGTTACCACGATACGGATCTCAATTTGCTGCTGAAGTTTAGCAAGATTGATTATCCCTTGTACAGCCTTGTCCCATCCATTGTGACTATGCATTATGCTTTCTGCAAGTGCCGCTGTATCGCCATGCAAGGAAACACACCAACAGAGGTTGAATGGTGCCGCTAACGCAAGCGTCTTTGTAATATTAAAATCAGCAAGAGGGCTTCCGTTGGTGAGGATTTCCACTCGTGCATTAGGGAACTTATCATTTATGATGCTAAAATAGTCAGTGAGGCGTTTGGGGAAAAGCGTTGGCTCTCCACCCGTAATCCCGATCATTTCAACATTGTCATCAAGCAGTTGCAACAAGCGAATATTGTCGGTATGTTGCGTGGGATTGTCGGCACATGGCGGCTGAGGACACATGGTGCACTTGAAATTGCATGTGTTGGTTACGTATATGCAATTGTGCAGAGAGGATGAATCCCAAAGACGAACAATCATGCCGTCAGGACGAATCCTTACAACATCGCCTGTATGCAAGCCATGGACATTCCCAATCCATAAACATTTACGCAATGGGAAACTCGCGCACGATACAACATTGTCTCCTCTCGCAAAGACGTTACGCGTTACTTTCCCAATGAAGCCATCTTGTGGCACGGAACGTGGCAATGGTATTCGAGCGTGAAATCTTTTTGGCATATCAAACCTCCGCCCATTTGCCGACTACTTCCATGAAATCTGGGTCATCCATTTTCTCAAACAGCCAGTCGAATATCTGAGTTTGCTTACGGCAAAAGAACCCATCCATTCTGACATTAGCAATGTCACCTGTTTCAAGATAGTTTCTGAACACATCAACGCCGCAATATGTGCGATAGACACATGTTGCACATCCAGGTATTGTTTCCACGCAGCTTTTGTGTAGTATCTCTTTCAACACATCCGAGAGAAATATATCCTTGAACGTATTGGTGTACACATTGCCCATTTTGAATCGAGCATCACCCATACGTGCAAGCATTCTCGCTTCATCAGCCGGATATACATCGCCAGTATAATCGTAAATCACGCCACTAACACCTGCGCCAGACGGCGACTGTAAATCAACAAATCCAGTAGAAAACGGCGTTAGAATCCGACGCATTAGTAATGCTGTATAATATTCAACGAACCGCGTTCCCTGTTTATTCAACCTCACGATATACTCTATGCCACGCTTGAACATGCTGAAATATTGTTCCGGAGGATAGTAAAGATTATTCTTGTGCGCATCCCCATATGGATTCAAAGACCGAAAGAAAATACCTTCGAAACCCATGCTTACATATTCATCAATGATGGCCTCCACATTATCTATTGAATCAACTGTTGTAGTCATCAAGGCGTTTACTTTGTCATGCCCAAGATACTTGCGCGCTAAGGCAAGTTTTTCGCAAAAAATCTTATGACTACTCCCGTCCGTACGCATTATGCGATGTTTGTCGTGTATCTTGCATGGCCCATCCAACGACGTCGAAAGCATGATTCTGTGCGCCGCAAGATCAGCCAGTATCTCATCGTTTAACGCATGGAGGTTTGTACAGGCCACAAATTCAAGTTCCTTCTTTGCCGTTTTGTTCAACTCCTCGGCACGATGTACTGCCGCCATGACCGTAGGCCAATTCAAAAGCGCGTCACCGCCTTGAAATTCTATCTTAATCACTGGGCTTGACGCTTGAAAAATCAGATCGACAATTTTCTCGGCCACGTCTGGCTTCATGTCATACTTGTATGCGTCAGCCTCTTTGCTTGAAACCTGACAGTATTCGCACTTATGGTTGCACCGAAGCGTTACAACAAGCATGTGCAACGCCGTTGAAACTGTCAAGTACTCTCGACGGGATCTGTATTTGTTGGCGGACAGTGCTACCGCCGTTTGCAAATGTTCTTCGTCTGCAATAAAGTGCCGGCTCTCCAATTGATGTAGGATAATGGACGGCAACTCTTCAAAATGTTTCTCGCTCAAGGCGCTAAAGTCAGATGCTGACAACTTTATGAAATCTCCGCACTCGTTTACCGCGAGAACTGTTCCGCCTGACTGCCGCTTGAACTCAAAGGGGAGAAGCCGAAACATGCCTCTCAGCTCCTTTCCCCTATTATTGGCGAGAGAGCCGCGCTCACGAGCAAATCCCGAATAGCGCCAAAATCATGCTCAAGTTTCTCTCGCAACAACTCATCGTTAAGTTGTTGGCGAAATCTCCGTTCGCATTCTTCGTCTGCCATCGAAGATCTAGCCTTAGCGAAGGAAATAATCGTTGATTGCTCACTTCTCTCTTCAATACCCCAATCGGCAAATACCTGCTGCTTTTTAATGGCAGCAAGTATTGCCGATTGCGTATAGTCATTTGTTGAAACACTAATTCGCATGAATCAATACCCGGAACGGTGTGAATAATGCGAACTGTGAGAACTATGCGACGTATGAGAATGGTGCGAAGAATGCCATTGCACCATTGATTGGTTGGCTTGATGGCTTTGCGAGAACGAGAGAGGGCTTTCCGCTGTGACGGAACGTATCTTCTCTATCCTCGCAGCCCTCGCAGCGGCTATATCAACGCTTGCGCTTGTCGCAGCATTGGCATTGAGGAATCCGGCTATCAACGTGCCGAACAACGCTGACACTAGTTTCTTCATTTGTCAGGACTTCTCCTTTTGGTTCATTTCCCGCTCTTGTTGATGCGTTGACACCATCGGCGAGAGTTGATGAGTGGCGCATTTTACGCTTCGCCGCTTACCGCCCTTCACGAAAAGATATTCTCGCTTCGTGTTAACTATGGGGCCCTGAGATTGCTCTTCTGGAACACAGAAGAAGAAGCGCGTCTGCGCTTGCCTACCAAGTGTCGCCAGGATTTTCTCATGACTCCATAGTACGACTGCTCGCAGCATAGCAAATTGCTGTCGGCGGATTTCTCCCCGCCTTATTGCTCGTTACTTGCTCGTGGCTTTATCCTTTCATTAAGTGTGAACGATTGAAGTTTTGAAGTAGCTCTTTCCTGCTTTGCCGCCAAATCAGTATTGTCCGTCAATACAAGCATGGCACTACCCTACACTGTTTGAAGTCTTTTGTACGTGTATTTTACCATAATCTTCCGAAGATGCGCAATAGAGCATGTGACTCAACACTATACGTACTTCGATGTGCGAAAGGTAGTAGTTCTCGAATTGCTTCAGACTTGGATCGTCATACGGCATTATCTACTTCTCCTTTCTTCGTCCGCGCTTGCTGCTTTCTCTACATCTGCCCAGCTTCATATAGCAGGTATTATATCATTTATACTGTCGACAACTTGGCTAAAATGCAAATTTCTTCCATCAATCTACCCGTTCTACATGTTCCTCGGCCGCCGTAGCCTTGGCGAAGGTGGCTACACGGCTAAAACTTTTAGTGTCCATCGCCGAGTTCACAACCATTGTACCAAACGAATCTTATCTTAAATCGTAAAAAATTTTTGCGGCGGAGAAACGAGCTGGAAACGCGGCAAATCCGTCGCGCTGTTTTGGTTAGGAAGCGGACGAGGGGGATAGAGCCGCGCCGAGCCGATGGTCGCGGGTGAGGTAGGCGGAAGGTCGCAGGCGTAAGAGAGTCTTGCGTACGCAACCAGTGATAGACGCCGAGGCACGGCAGGCTAAACTCGGCAATTTGTCTGATGTGCGAGAGCCGTCGCGAGCCTGGAGCCGGACGAGAGCCCCGCGAGCCATCGGGCGGCGCGGCGGCGAGAAGCATATCTCGCCTTTGGGCGAACGAGTTATGAAAAGCGGACGAGGGGGAAAGCGGCGGAGCACCCGCGCACTACACCTGGACGAAGCCGTTGGCGCCGAACTGCGGAACCCCGTCGGTGCGCTCCGCAGCTGCCTTCGCGACGGGGCGGAAGTCGGCGAGGAGCCGGCGCCACGTCTCAGCCAGGTTGACGAGCTCCTCGAGCGCGGTATCGAAGGACTCCGCGTCAAGCGCCGGGAGCTGGAGCCGGCGTACAAGCACATAGGCGCCGCTTTCGGGCTCCTTCGCGAAGAAGGCCCCGGACTGCAGGTTCGCCTCGAGCATGAGCTCGGCGAATTCGGCCCTGCCTTCGGACGGCGGCTCGCCGATTTCGGCGGAGACAGAAAGCGAGTCTCCCGCCGTGACGAGCGTGACGACTATTCCGTCGACCTCGAGCGCGGCGGCGTTGTTCTCTGCCGCGAGATTCGCGATGCTGTGCCGCTCTGCAAAGTCAGAGATGAGTTTTTCAAATTCCATGTCGTTTTCCGTTTCTTGTTCTTGCCTGCGTTTAGATTATATCATATTCACATCGGTTTTTTCGTCCGTGAATTTCAGGAGCGGTCACGCCTCGCCCTCGATCGCGTCGATGTTCAGGTTGCCGTCGATCTCGTCGTCGTCGATGCCTTCGAGCTTGGCGTTCTTGACGACCGTCTCCGGATCGTAGCGATTCTTGGAGAGGATACCGGTGATTTCCTCGATGACCTGTTCTCGATGCCGCCGCGTGTTGGGCACCTGCTTCCCGGTCGAGTCCGTGCTGATCACCTTTGCGCCGCCGATGATGGCGCGCACCTTGTTCACAAGCTCCCCGTTGCGCGGGTCCTTCGGCCGCACGTCGTTCAGCGCGGTGACAAGCGTCTTGACATTGCTTTCGACGAGATCCTCGCGCACCAGGTATTCCGCATGCATCCTGCGCGTCTCCTCCGAGAACGTCCGGCCATTGTTCTCCAGCGGAATGCTCGGCAGCTTCACCTGCACCATCTGCTTCATCAGGTTGGGGTTGTTCACGATGTTGAAGGCGTCCCTGATATCCACGAGCAGCCGATCCCGCTCGCGCTGCGAAAGCGAGCGCTTTACCGGCGCGTGGGCCGCGGCCGGCTCAGCGGAGGGAGCCGGGAGGCCCAGCACTCCCCGGGCCCAGAGCAGAAGTTCGTCCTTTGTGCGTCCGGTGTCGAGCGTGAAAGCGGTTTCCGCGTCAAGCCGGACGCAGGCAAGCAGCGTGCCCTGGGTGCCGCGCATAAGCGTAAGCGGCACGGAATGGAGCATGAGCGTCTTGCCCGGAGTCCTGAGCGTCTTGCTGTCCGAGAGGTTGGCGAGAATATCCCCTGCCAGCGCCGTGGTCTCCTCGGAAGGCTCCAAGACCCTCGGATCGGTGCCGACGAAGTGGAACATGTCCATGGCCCTTTGAAGGTCGGCTCCCGCCCGTATCGTCATCTTGGCCTCGGACCTGTCGTTTGTCGCGTCGCACACCTCTCGATTGTCCTTGAGAGCCCGCTCGCTGAGCCCCCTGTGGATCTCGCGGCTCGTGCGCACACGCACGGCGTTGTTTCGCGAGGCCCTGTTTGCGTTGATCTCGCCGGCGTACTTGTCGAGGATTTCGCGCACCTGGGCGGCGGTAAGCGGACGCATGTCGCGTGGAGAAAGCGCCCCGACAGTACCCCTCTTGAGGCCAAGCTTTGCGCGGATGTCGTCCATCGCCTCGTCAGACAGCCGCTCCTGGCTGAGCGCCTTGCAGAACGCGTCCTTGATCGCAAGCGTCTCTTCGGGGGAAATCGTGTCCGAGTTGAGGAATTCGAACGTCTTGTGCCGGTTCGTGCGCACGATGTCCGAACCGTCCTTGGAGAGCTTGATGTGGCCGATGTTGTACTCGCCGTCCGAGACGGCGTCGAACCTGTCAAGCGAGATGCTAACTGTGCTCAAGTTGATGGCCATTGTTCGATCTCCTTTGTCTGAAACTGGTTTTACTCGCCCTGTCTACACGCCGCGCGGCGAAAGGTTACACGGTCTACAGGGTTATTTCCTTGAGCGGCGCGTTAGGCGCGGGGTTGTACTCGTAGAGCTTGTCGAAATGGAAGTCGTACGACACGTCGAACTTCCTGTATTCGAGCTTGTTGCCGCCCTGCAGCATGTCGGCCGCGGCTTCATGGTGGTGCGGCATGTCGATTCTGCGCTCGACGTCGTGTATCGCCTCATAGTCGAAATCGTCCCACCTGGCGTTGACGCACTTCTCGAGGTCTTCTTTCGCGATGACGATGTCAACATGGTGTCTTGCGTATGAATCGCCGTCTCCAGCCGCCAACTTCTGCTCGGACTTTTCTGTAGTCACCGAAATAACCGGCGGCTGGAACGTCAGATCGCCGCCTATGACGATGTTGCCGTCCTGGTCCTTGGAGAAGTTGACCTCCATGACCTGATCGCGGTCGCGCACCCTGTTGATGTTGACGCGCCCGGTCTTGCCCTCTGGATGAAACGCTATTCCAATTCCGAGCTGCAAAGAACCGAAGAAGTTCTGGGTCGCATGTGAAATGAGCACGTGCGCCTTCAGCTTCGTCTTTTCGTCGGCGGTCTCGTAGGTGGCGTTCTCGTCGTCCGTAATGAACTTGACAAACCGGTCGCGCGCCCCCGGGTAGTCTTTATAGGGAAGCGCTTCCCCGCCGTAGAACCGCACATTCAAGCCCCGATACAGATCCTTTTTGAACAGCGTGCCGGTCTGTTCGAAGTTGAACTTGTCGATCGGCTTGTTGTGGTTGTCCTTGCGGAGTTCCGATCCGATGTTCTTCGCCACCTCCATCTGCATGATGCTCTTCGTAATCCTGTTGCAGCGCGTCTTGTATTCCCTGGCGGGATCCTCCGCCTCGGTAATCCCGCTGCCCCTGAGCAATATCGTGGCTATCGCGAGCGAGGAGTCGCCGCTGACGTTGACCGCCTTGAGCGCCTTCGAGAAGGACTCGCGGCATATCGGCACCAGGGTGGCGATCAAATCCTTGTTTTCCTGTGTTTCAAGGAGCGCCTTCACATTGTCCGGGCTGCCGGCGTCAATGATGCCCTGCACCAGCTGCGGATGCTTCGCTTCTATGTATTTAAGGCCGATCTCGTACGAATCCGGGTTGTCGCCGCTCGCGCCGATTGCGCGCTTCAGTTCGCCGGAAAGGATGCGCAATGCGCCTTTCCTCAGCGCGTCATTCCTGAATCTGCCGCAGATTGCGTCCGCCGTCAGGCGCGTGTTCTCCCCGTCGGCGTCTTCCGGGGCGAGGCCGGCCTCCCTTGGGTCGCAGATCATCTCCCACGCTTTCACCCCCTTGGGCAGACCTGTCTCGCCCATGCGCCGGCGGACCTCGTCCTTGACGGATTTCACGAGAGCCCGGTGCGACGGCAGCATGAGGTCTTCGTCGTTCTTCATCGCATATTGCACGAACTCGTTATATTGCGCAGTGGACGTGGCCGGCACGTATGCACGCACCCCTTTCATCGCGTCGAACGGATTTTTCCTGGCCATCTCCGTCATTTCCAGAAGCACAGCGTTTTTGCGGATCTCGTCGGGGGGCGTGTCCGCGGGGATCTCCAGCAGCGCCTTCGCGAGCTTGAGCGCATTCGCATCTTCGAGTCTGTTCGCAAGATCGAGCGTCTCGTAGTCGGTCACGCCTCGAGAGTAGAGGCACCGCACCACGAGGGCGCGCGCCTTCAGGCCGAAGCGCTTTTCGCCACCCAGCGCGTCTAGGAACTCCTTTCGCTTGTCGTCCGTGTCGCAAGTCATGTACTGCCCCACGACCGCGTGTTCCACGGGCCGCGGAGACACAGGCCGCGGAGACGTCCTGCCGGGGAAGGTGAAGCGGAGGATCAGGTCTTCGAGGCGCGCAGTGTATTCGACCTCGCTCATGCCGGTCGAAATGGATACTGTCCGCCCGTGCTGGAGGTCGATCGTCGCAGTGGCTTCCTTGTCTGCGCGCGGACGCGAACCGCACTTCTCCATCAGCGATTCCAGCTGCGCTTTCGCCATCGCCAATATTTCGCTGCGTTCCTCGTCCATGGCATAGTCGGCCGTGTTCGTCAGGATCGACTGGAGGCGCATGATGTCCTGATCGACGTTGACCTGTCGGTCGTACTCGACGAGCTT
>Ga0265299_10006630_pt1 | contig 10510 bp, 13 predicted proteins | sample AusTroGonzalo_MG_4_FD_193485 | JGI IMG/M metagenome (GOLD analysis project Ga0265299, IMG submission 193485) | Bovine rumen microbial communities from tropical cattle in Woodstock, Queensland, Australia - Gonzalo_02 | ecosystem: Host-associated > Mammals > Digestive system > Stomach > Rumen ...
AATAATATAAAATGAAAAAAGGATTTTATATGAACTTAGATTATGCAGCATATCTTTTAAATGAAAATTACATTTTGAATGAAGATGCCGGTTCCGAAGGTCAGAAAGGTGCTAGAAAATGGTTTGAACAGAATATGATGAATATGGAACTTGGTGGTATGGGTGGAATGACACCAAACCAGTTCCAGAGAGAAGCAGAAGCTACTTTTGGTCACCCACTTAATGATGCTTTAGGTATTAGAGATAAGAATGTTTACAAATATTTACCAGGTGCAGTCCGTATTGCAGTAAATGAATGTGGTTGGTTGTCTGAACATGAAGATAAGAAAATGATGGATAACCTCATTTTGATGTATGCTTATGCATATCTTGAATGGAAAGATGGTATTGCAGAAGGTCGTCCAGGCCCTCAACGTGGTCAACCTTATGCTGGTAAGTATAATAGAGATTTTAATGGTTTAAGATATAAGGGTCTTTACGATGAAATCGGCCAAGCTGCTATCAATGCAACAAAGACAAGACTTGAAACAGCTAACCAGGAAGAACTTACTCCTGAAGAACGTGCTGCAAGAGAAGCTGAAGCGGCAGCACGTGCAGCAGCTGAAGAAGAAGAACGTCGTAGAAGATCCACTGCTGGTGAATATCATATTGAGTTTATTCCAGACTATACTACATCACACCAATGGTATCCTTATACAAACCCTAAGTCTGATTCTTGTGGTTGTCACTGGTGTATTACACAGACGCAAGGTAACTGGGATAGCTATATTACAAATGGCGGTAAATGTGCATATTATTGCTGGAAAGCTGAATCTAAAGAAGCTTTGATGGCAATGAACCGTGATGAACGTTGGTTTAGTCGTTGGCCAAGAGACCAATATCGTGATGCTCCGATAAATGATTATGGTAAGAGCCTTATTTGTATCATGGTTTATCCAGGTGACGATGGAAGACCGAGATTTGCTCATGCTTCTTCTCGTTATAACCACTATAACCCAGGTGGTAGCTGGGATTCTTCTACTCGTTATGGTGACTGCATGGTTCCACAAGGTGATCGTGGTTTCCAGGAAATTTTGGGTATTTTAGGCATTACTGCAGATGAATTCTATGAAAAGTTCCCATTTAGAACAGCAGATGGAACTCAAGCAGTAGATCATAGCGAATTGTATACAGCACTTAATAACTTTAGAGAAAGAGCTGCAAATGTAAGAGGTAGGAAATTATATGATATATTATCTCGTTTTGATGAGGCAACTCGCCAAGGTGAAGATATTATCAAAGTTAGAGACGGTGGTGAATATAACTTTGTAAATTCTAGTGGTAATTTACTTTCTCCAACAAGATGGTTTAAGGAAACTAAGAGCAGTTTCTCTAAAGGAAACGCTATTGGTGTTAAATTCAAAAATCCACAAGGTATTTGGGTTTGGAACCTTTTAGATAGAAATGGTAACTTATTACTTGCAAAGAATGTTTTTGAAGTTAAATTCTATGAATATAATGATATTGCTGGTCCATATGTAAAAGTTGGTATGAAGATTGGTGATGATGTATTATATAACGTCATAAACATTAATAATGGTAACTTCTTATTAAGAAAACCAGTATTTGATGTAATGTTATGTAAGGCATACTCTTCTTCTATTCCTATTAAAGAAACAAGAGAATCTGATTGGACACTTATTGACTTAAAGGGTAAGAAAATTAATATAAACGTTCCGCTCAAGCGTGTTCGCACTGATATTAGTATAGATTATGGTAACGGTAAGACCTTTATCTATTCTGATATTAATCAAAACGGTAAACGTGGTATTATTAACAAGAAACTTAGTCGAATGGTATATACTTTGAAAAATGGTGAAGACGTATATGCAATGAATATATATGGTTTCGTTATTAGAGGAAATAGCAGATACCAGTTATTCAATGAAAAGGGTGAGTTGTTACATACATTGACCAATGGTAATAGAATTTATCTTGGTGAAGATTGTAAATATGCATGGTTTAAGAATGGTCGTGTTCGTTTCTACGATATGGTAGAAAATAGACAATTATCAGATATTGTTGATGAAGATGCAGGTGCTGATGATTGTAGAGGATATAAGGGACTCTTCTTTGCTGACAGAACATTATACTTTAATGGTCAAGTAATAGCAGATGACCTTTATTCAAGAACATTTGTTCCACTTAATGGTGCATTCAAGGATTATGTATATATCCAGACTAGCTCTAATAAGAGCTTGTTCAATGCTGTTACTGGTGAACGTTTACCAATTAAATGTGTAAAGGTTTATGAATCCAACAATAACTATATTGCTATTCATACAGAAGGAACAACTCTTGTAACTTATGATGAAAACTTTAATGAGTTAGATAGAATAACAGATGTTGGTGAAATCAGACCGTTGAATTTTGGTTGTGTTCTTATTAGAGAACGTGATACACAGAAGCCATATAATATTATTGGTCCAGATGGTTATCGTCTTTTCGAATTGAATTTCGATGAAGTTCTTACCGCTGGTTTTGACCAAGAAGGTATTGCTACTATTAAGTGCGGTAATAATGACTTCTTCATTAATATTGAAGGTGACGTCAGTAGAGCAAGAGAACTCATGGCTGAAAGTATGCAAACTAAGCTTGGTCCAATGCTTATGGAATATTCTGTTCCAAAGGCAAAAACCAAATTTAACTGGCATAATGTTGCAGCAAATTTCTTAGACTAATTTAAATTCATATAAATCCAAAAAACAGGTATTCTTAGGAATATCTGTTTTTTATAAATAATATATGAATTTAGATGAAGCAAAAAATATTCTTGAAGAAAATGGCTATATTTTAAATGAGTTATTCCCATTTACTCGTAAAAAAGAAGAACCAAAAGAAGATGATGGAGCTTTACAACCATGGCATTTGCCAGGAGGTAGAGATAAAGGTAATCATTATCCAGGTTTGATTTTTCAGATATTAAAAGATATTAATATAAAATATAAAGGTTCTATTACAAAAAATAAAGCTAAGGATTATGTAAATCTATTATTGACTGCATTTAAAGATAATCCAGATAATCCAAATATCGGCGATGCAATTTCAAAAGTAATAGATGCTATTGAGTAAAAAAATCAAAATTAAAACGCTAAATAAAATTAGCGTTTATTTTTTTATTATATTTGATTTTACATTTTCAAGACTATATCCTCGGAACGAAGACCAACTCAATGGAATTGTCGGTAGAGGGATAGCCGTTTCATACTTAAAATCGGAGTATGACATTAATACGATCGGGTAGATCGCAGTTTTAGCGTGTAACCGATAACGAAAACGATTATCGAAGTATAATCTCGCAAATTATACATTTAGCCGCCATGGCTGGATATGATGCAGCTGGAGTACAGGATGACCGACCCATAAGCATATCCGTAAGTCCCGAAAGTCGAAGACAGATGTCTTTTACTATCCTCCTGGATAGGCTTATTGTCTCTACAGATATTTTGAACGTGTGTATAGATAGATAAAATAAATAAATATTTTATAAAGGGTTTACAAAAAGTATTAAAAATACTATCTTTATAGAAATTGTTTATAAGGATTAAATATGTTTAAAGCATTATTTTCTAATCTTTTCAAATTTAAATTCAATAGATCTATTGGAATATGTCGTGAAGTAATAAAAAAGAAAATGTATTTTCTATATTTTACTGAAAAAAATAAAGAAAAGTTAGAAGATTTCCTTGGTGATAGATATGATTATGACTTTACTGAAAATGGAGTCATTATATGGGATGAGGAAAGTATGGATAAAATAGGTCTTGTTCGTTCATTCTATTTTCCTTACAATTCGTATATAATAGATGATGAAGATCATTTTTATTGTATTTCTAAGCAAGAATTCGATACAAAATATGAGGTTATAAAATGGTAAAATTCTTGTTTTTTCTTCTTGGGTCGATTTTCGGCTATAAAATTTGCAAATATATAGATAATTGCTATATGGAAGATAAATTCAGTTGTCATAAATAATATATGACATTAGAAGAAGCTATACAAATATTAGAAGAAAATGGTTACAATATTTTGAGTGAAGATTTAAAGTCTACTTTAGGAAAAGCGGTAGGTATTGGTGCCTTGGCCGCTTCTACTGTTTTTGGTAATAGTAATATTGATGCAAAACCAGTAAATGATACTACATTCGGAAAAAATTCTATAGTTCATATTCATGACAGATACAATCTTGATTCAGACCGTTATGGTGTCCCTAAGACATATAAATTAAGTAATGATAAATCACCGTTTGTGATTAATAAAAAAGACGAAATTGAATTAACAAAAAAGAAAATTTTAGCAACACCACCATCAATGTTAAGAAAATATGCTAAAGAAAATCTTGATGCTATAGCTAAATGTATGGTTGAAACTGCAAATAAGTATAATATCGACGTAGACCTCCTTCTTGCCATGGCCGGGACTGAAAGTAATTTTGATAATAATAGTAAAAGTGGTGCTGGTGCAATAGGTATTATGCAAATTACCAAAAATACTGCATATGATACACATTTTAGATTACAGAAAAAAGATAAAAATACATTTGATTTTGATAAATTGAAGGACTTAGAAACAAATATCGATAATGCAGGACGTATTGTTGCCAATCTTTCTAAACGTTATAATAATATTATAGAAATGATTTGGGCAGCTTATAATGGCGGAAGAAGACAAACTACAGCATGGCGGGCATATAAAGCTAATACGAATCTTGATAAAGACGGAAATGAAGCACCTAAATTAGCTAAAGAAACTAAAAATTATGTCGACCGATGTTTAAAACTATATAAAATATATAAAGACGTTCAAAAAAATCAAAAAGCTTAATAATAAAAAGAGGTTGACAAATGACCTCTTTTTTATTATATTTAGAAATCATGAAGAATACTTATATTCCAAAAATAGATGATTTCTACAAGGCATTGCAAGAAAATCGTGTTTCGATGCATGAAACTGAACATTATGTAGGTTTCAAGTATAATATCAATACCACTTTTAACCAGCTATGGGATGACGTCACCATTAATGCTCGTGGTATTACTTTTGATAAGGACACGGGTGAAATTGTTGCAAGACCTTTTAAGAAATTCTTTAACCATACCGAACTGATGACAGTTGATGGTGTTTTAACTACTTTGGGAGAAAAGTTAAAAGCTGAATATCGTCCTAATTTGACAGGAAAGTTCCGTGCAATGAATAAATTGGACGGTTCTTTGGGAATCGTTTTCTTCGACAGATATTCGGATAAGGAAAATAAGTGGCGTGTTAAGACTGGTGGTTCCTTTACTGCAGACCAGTCGGGTTGGGCACAAGAATGGTTTGAAACGAATGTTGACTATACCAAACTTGACCCTTATATCACATATCTATTCGAAATCATTTATAATGGTGATAGACACGTTGTAAAATATGCTTTCGAAGGTATGGCTTTGCTTGGAATGATTAATATCAAGACAGGTGAAGAATATTCTCTTGATACGTTAATTGCTACATCTAAGGAGTTGGGTGTAAAGATGTCTGAAGTTGTTGAATTCGATAACTTTAATGACATGATGAAAGTCGTTTCTGAATACCCAAAAGAACTCGAGGGTGTAGTAGTTACGTTCGATAACGGTTATAAGTGTAAATTGAAGGGCATTGAATATTGTGAATTGTTCAAGGTCATGAATAACTTGACCGAAAGAGAAATGTATATGAGATACAACCCAGTAACTGATATTTTCTATGCAAACGTAGATCCTACGAAGGGCTATAGAAATATCGACGACGAAGTTCTCGAAATTCCTGAAGAATTACCAGAAATTCGTACTTATGCAGACAATCTTAGAGAAAGAATGCATAATATTTTTAACATTGTATATAACTATGCAGTTGATTTCTTGAAAACAGGATTAACTGGTAAAGAAAGATATGACTATGTTAAAACCAAATTGGATGAATATCCACAATATCTTGGTTTAGTATTGTCTACAATGAAAGACATTGAAAAAGGCGATACTAAATATGCTTCAGTTAAGATTGGTATCAAGAAGTTACTAAGATAACTGAAATAATATATCATTTAAGACAGGGTTTACAAAGAATCCTGTCTTTTTTATATTTTATTGTATGAAAATTGATATTAGTAAAATTAAGACAGTTGAATTTGAAGAAGGACTTAAGCTCTGTGCAGATATTAAGTCTACTTTCAGCGATAACGAAGCCTACGTTGTAGGTGGATGTGTTCGTGATATTCTCAGAGCTGCAGCTGGGCAAACTGAATATCCGGAAATTCACGATGTCGATATTGCTACTAATATGTCTATGGATATGTTAATCCGTAGATATAAAACAGCTAGTAACAATGGTGAAGCACATGGAACTATGCTTGTTTTTATGGGTGATATTCCATTTGAAGTAACTCAATTCAGAACTGATGGCACATATTCAGATGGTCGTCACCCTGATTCTGTTACTTTTGCAAAGACTTTTGATGAAGATGTAAAGCGTCGCGATTTTACAATCAATGCTATTGGTATTGATGGTGATGGAACTATCATTGACCCAGTTAATGGTGTTGCTGACATTACTAATAAGCTTATCAGAGCAGTTGGTGTTCCTCGTGATCGTTTTCGTGAAGATGCATTACGTATCATTCGTGGTATTCGTTTTGCTATTAATTTCGGTTATCAAATCGAAGTAGAAACACGTAAAGCTATGAGAGAAATGGCTCATGGTCTTACTTTGATTTCAGCAGAACGTATCAGAGCAGAAATTATTAAGCTCGATAAGTCAAATGGTAACTTTGTACGATTCATGGAAATGCTTGATGACATTGATGCAATTCCATATCTTCGTCAGTTCAAGGACATTGACATTAAGAAAATGGTTTGGGATTGTGCTATGGTTTCTGATTTTACTAACGATAACATTTTCCCGTTTCTTCTTCTTTATTCTAGCGATTATACTATAACAATGCATCATTTTGCATGTACTAGTGATGATCGTAGAAAGTTCTTATGGTATAGGAAGTATTTGCCATATATGGCTATGCGTTCTGAAGTAGTTTCTTGGTCAGAACTTGTTGACATCTATTCTGGCGACTATAAGTTTTTGTTTAAGCTTTACGGTCGTAAGCCAGATTGGAGTGACAGAATAATTATGACAAAGATGCTTATTGATGACCCGATTGACAAAAAGGCAATCAGTAAGAGTATTCAGGATTCTGGTATTCCACAAGGTCCAAAATTCGGTGAAGCATTGAAGAAAGCAATCGAAGATGCTTATAAAAGTAAAGTGTCAGAACTTTTAAAACTTGCACTTTAAAAATAAATATAAAAAGCTATATTTAAAAAATAAGTGATAATGAACAGCATTCCTCTAACTAAGGACTAGCTAATTAAATATGACTAATTTAGAAATATATAGTGAATTAAAATCATATTTTATGAATAATTTACAGTGCAGTAATCTGCCCTGTGAATTTTCGTTTAAAGAAGATAAAGATAATCTTGCATTACACTTCGTTGTAAAAGATAAAGACAGAGTTTTAGATTATTATTATTGTTTTGGTGATTTCGCTATTCATAGATTTGAGAATGAAGAGAAAGAAGTATTAATTTCTAAGAATCCTGAGAACTTTATGAAAATCATCAGTAGAAATATTGAAGAAATAATAAATAACACTGAGGTAATTTAATGAAGGATATAGTCGCAAATATTGGAATCGCTATTTTAATTGGAAGTGCTATACTTAGTGGTGCAACGAATAATGATCCTATTGTTCTTATCCCTACTAGTATTGGTCTTTGCTTATTAGCATCAACAAGTTTTTAATTGAGGTGAAAAATGTTAAAAATATTGAGAAAAATTTTCGGATGTTATCACGATGATACATTAGATAGCGAATATGTAGCCAATCTTGAGCAAATGATGGAAATGATCAATTTACTTAAGGATAATGACGAACATACTTTGAAAATAGAAGATGAATCTGAACTTTTCCCAAAAGATGAAAAGAAAGAAATTATTGAAAATATCGTTTCTGCTGTAGTTTCTGAAAAGAAAAAAGGATTTATTTCCTATACAGAAGAAGCACAAGATTCAGTAACTGGTGGTAAGTTTAAGTTCATTAAATATCGTACTTAAAATAGCGAAAAATCAAAATTATCTTGTATAAATACATAAAATTGTTTCAAAAAACAAAGGAGAATTTATATGAGATACTACGATTCTGAACGTTGCCTTTTTGATGAAGAGAATGATCCTGATGAACTTTATGATTCAATTATTCGTGATGTAGAAGGAAATTTTACTGAAAAGATTAATTGGAGGAAAGCTAAATCAGTCGTCGATTATATCAAGGAAGCTATTGATAATGATCAAGATCCAGGTGAAATTTTTGAATCTGCCTGTCATCAATTAGAAGAACTTGGTTATTAAGTTAAAAAAATAGAAAATAAAAGATATAATACAAAAATTATATCTTTTTTATATATTTAAATAAAAGGAGACTATATGGTTAAAGTAAAGCTAGATAGAAAAACTGGAAAATGTGAAATTATTGATGATGCAGAAGGAACTCCAGGTACATCACGTCAAATTACTAAGTTTAGACAGTATTGTTTACCAATTTTAGAAGAAGAAGTTAAGAAAGATAAAACTTTAAAAACTACTAATGCTAATGATATTCGTTTTAATGAATATGGTTTTGATTTTTCACCAGAAAGCGGTGGAAATGAAAAATATTACATTTTAGCTTGGGATTTGATTGAAAATTTAGATAATGAGTAATTAAGTTAGGGAAATAATGCAAAACGTTAAAATTTATATTTGTTGCCATAAGGATTATAAAGATGTCGGTATCAATAATCCGTGTTATAAATTAATATCCGATAAAGATATAAAGAATGAATCAAATTTGGAATTGATTAAATCTGATGGTTTTCTTGACAATCGTATGTGGTCAGAACTTACTCAGATTTATTATATCTGGAAACATCCAGAATTACAAGCTGATTGGGTTGGATTATGCCATTATAGACGTTATTTTGATTTTATGAATGATATTCCGGAATTTACAAAACCAGTCGTTGCCAAAAGTAATGTTTCGATGTATAATAATTATATCAGTTATGATATTTGCCATAATGGTAAAGATTTATTGGGAGTTTCACGTATAATAAAGATATTAAAAAAGGATTATTTAGGATATGTTCTTAGAATGATGGATTCACATCGTTTTTTACCGTATAATATGTTTGTTCTTCCTAAAGAACTATTTAATGAAATGTGCGAATTTATTTTTAATATTCTTTTTATATTCGATAAACAGATTAAAGTTAATAATACATATTCTGAAATGCTTAAGCATATAGGTGATTATAGAGAATCTTATGTTGAAAAAACAATAGAACCAAATAATACTTATGAATATCAAGCAAGATTATATGGTTTCTTATCAGAAAGATTATTTACTACATTCTTTATAAAATATTTAAATGAAAATGGTAAAGATTCGATTCAAGAACAAGAGGTTATAGTAACTGAAAATACATATAATAGAGTAAAAGAAAAACATTTGGAAGACTTAAAAGAAAAAGACCAGTAAATTTGGTCTTTTTTATTATATTTCATAATCCATATCGTCATTACCGACTAGTCTAATCGTGGATTCTTCTTTGTTTAAATCATGGAATTCAATCAAATTATCAATTTCTTGCATTCCGATATCTCTGATTAAATAATAATGACAATGCCAAGTGTAATCATCACCTTCTAACTTATATGGAATCCAAATTTTTTTAACAACAGTATCAAAACTATCTTCTAATCTACCATTTATTAAATAAAATAGTCTTTGACCAGTAGTAGGTATAAAATTATTAAAACGATAATTTGCTTTATATTCTGTTAAATTTTTACCAGCTTCAGTATAATCACCATATGTATTAATTAAACCTTTTACATACATTTGTCTTATGACATCTTTTAATCTTGCTTTTACTCTAGTATTTTCTTTTAATAAGATATAACCTTTATCTTCAAGAAATTTCTTCGCTAAATCAAAATCTTCTTTCATGTGCTTAAATTTTCTCATATCAGTTAAATGACTTTCAGCTGCAGCTTTAGATTTATGTGAACTGAGAATTTTACCAGTCTCATGTGAAACAATACACCATTCTGCTTTTTCACCTTTACTATTTTTATGTCCTTTTTTACGCACTATCATAATTATCCTTTTATAATATTTATACCAAGATTTCTAAATAAAAATTTTAATATATAATGTAACAAATAATTTACTATATTTGAATAAAAATTATGAAGAATACATTATTAGTCAATTTATACGCAGGTCCAGGTGCTGGAAAATGTTTTTGCAAGGGAACAAAAGTTCTCATGTATAATGGTGAAACAAAAAATATAGAAGATATAGTAGTTGGTGATATTGTGATGGGTGATGATTCTACACCTAGAACAGTTTTAGAATTAC
>Ga0265299_10006634_pt1 | contig 10508 bp, 9 predicted proteins | sample AusTroGonzalo_MG_4_FD_193485 | JGI IMG/M metagenome (GOLD analysis project Ga0265299, IMG submission 193485) | Bovine rumen microbial communities from tropical cattle in Woodstock, Queensland, Australia - Gonzalo_02 | ecosystem: Host-associated > Mammals > Digestive system > Stomach > Rumen ...
TGGTGATGTAGCTCCTACTCCTATTATTGAATCTTATCAGACACAAGACCTTATATCGACAATGCAGGCTTGTAATGATTTGATGGCTTCTACTATCGGCGTTCCTAGTGAAGGTATTCAGCCGCAGATGAGCGACCAGACCGCAACACAGATTTTGATGCAGCAGGCTAATAGTGAGTCTAATGTAAACAGCCTTTATGAAAATGCCTATCAGGCAATATTTAGCTTTACTAAGGCTCTTTGTGAACTTTTCTGTTGGGAGCTAAATATTGAAAAACTTCCTACCTATAAGCTCGTAAACGGTCCTACTATTATTACTAAGCTTCAAAAGCGTAGACAACAGCTTTTAGCTGTAACGAACTTACTTGACGACAAGTCTAAGAAGATTGTAGCTAAGAACTATATTGAAACACTTGATGAAGATATTAAGGACAAGATATTACCAGATATTATTGCTAACTCTGAAGATATTATGTGGGTAAGCGATATGGAACAGAAAGCTGATCCAGTTGCAGTTAATACTCTTAACCAGATGAATGAAGTCCTTAATCAGACACAAGATGCTTTGGAACAGGCTTTACAGGCTAATGACGAACTTAAGAAAGAAATTGACCAGCTTAATCTTCAGTTGCTCAACCAGAAGGAACAGATTCTTAAGGATATGATTTTCCATGAAGACGAAATGAGACTTAAGGAAGCTGAACTCGGTCTTGATGCTAAGGAAAAACAAGTTGAAATCGATTCTAAACAGGGTCAGGCTAATGTTCAGATGACTAAGGAATTAATCAGTCTTGAAAAAGAAAAGATGAAGCTTGCAGCTGAACAGCAAAAGGAAATAAACAATCGTATTAACCAGATAAGTGGAGAATTCGATTATGCAAACAACCTTTAATGGATGGACACCGTATGCCAATTTAATGGCTTCACTACGTATAGCTCCTACTGGTAACTATGCCAGAAGGGCTATACCTATTGGTGACAAGTTACAGTTTAGAGTAGCTCATGCCTCAGTGCCATTTACAAACACGCCACAAAGAGCTTCATCTACATTCGTTCGTAATTTACGCTATTTACCTAACTCTAATACAATGTTTGTAAGGCTTGGTAGAAATGATTATTGGTACCCAATGTCACTGCGAAAGCTTTCACATTGGTTAAATAGTAAAAGCCTTGGTCAGTATTACAATAACTATGTGAAGCTTAGATAAGGAGTTTTATGTCAAAGATTACATTAAGAGAGATTATCGTAAACAGTTGTGACCAGGCTAGATTGGTCAATCGTTCTCAGCCAGTACCTGGAAATATATTTGTTTCTGCTTATACAATGTTGCAGAGACGCTTAGACGGTTATTCCAATACACATTTACTTTCTTTCATTCAAAAAGAAGTAGATATTTCTGTGCCTAAGGAAAAAATTGTTCTAGGCAAATTCAAAGCTAAAGAAGAATTTGAAGACAGGCTTACCATTATTGCTAAGGAAGATGATTTACCTGAAATTTCCGAAGCTCCAAATGGTCAGATTTATTATATTAAAGAATCTAAGAGAGCAGTTCGAAAGAATGACTATTTTTGGGCTCCTATACCTGATCCTGAAAGCTTGTTCGATGTTTATCCAGATGTAGAAATTGATGTTCAGACTGTTGATAGGGTATTTGCGAAATATGGTGAAGGCTATATCGAACTTAATTACATTGCCTTTGAAGATTTCTATAATCTTGCAGCTTACAACAGAACTTGCTATTCAGCTCATACTGTTTCTGATGAAGAAATTGATTTATTGTTTAGAGAACCATTTAATGAACTTAAAGTAATTTATAGTGAACCTTTCTTGTTCGATGCTGATACAGAATTGAATATTCCTAGACAGTATATAGCTTTATTTACTGCAGGACTTACCTATGACTTGGCTATGGCCTATCCTAGACTCGGTGATTCTACAACAGCTATGTTGAAACAGAGGCTTGATGAGCTTGAAGAAAATGTTCGAGCTAGTTCTAGTATTCAAAAGTTTATCGGAAGAGACCCGCATAGAATTTATGCTATGACAAGAAATGAATTCCAGGCTGGTCAATGGTTATTGGGGTAATATGAGCGTAATTTCCAATATAGTAGGTCCATGGAGCAAAAGCAATATTCGTATTGCTAACTTGGCTGAATCAATTAATATGTTCCCTGAAACACAAGGTCAAGGAGCTTCTGCACAGTCAATGCTTCGCAGTATTTGTGGAACGACTACTCTTTATGATATTCCAGGATATTGTAGAGGCTTATACGAGGCAGATAAAGGCGAAGACGGTTTCCCGCTTCTTTTCGCTGTCTATGGTTCTAAGCTTTATGTAATAAGAACTGGTAATGAACCAGAAGAAATCTATGACGGTTTAACTAATATAAATGCGCCTGTTCATATTTGTCAGACAGGTGGTACTAAGCCATATCTTGTAGTAGTAGATGGAGCTAACGTAATTTGCGTTGGAACTTATTTAACTACTGAAGAAATGAGGTCTACAATTCGTTCTATTCAGCTACCTTATAGAGTAGACAGTACAAGCCAGAGAATTCAGCCCACGCATTGTGCATATCTTTATGGTTATCTGATTGTTAATGACAAGGGAACTGATGCATTCTATACATCTTATCAATATCCTTTTGAAACTACGGACGAGCATAACCAGATAGACTGGGATATTTTCATGGTAAATAGCACTCAATATAAAGACTATGGCTTCATTACCTATTCTGAATGGGCTCCAGATAATACTACAGCTTTAATCTCTAATGGAACATTGCTTTATACATTTGGTCCGAAATCTTCACAGATTTTTAATTATAACTCCGATGTAGATATGCCTTTTGTATCTCCGTCGAACTGTGCTAATCTTATTGGTATTAAAGCACCAGATTCTTTAGCTATTGTCGGTGATTATATTTTCTATCTCGGTTCTTCAGCTATTGGTGAAAATGGTGTTTATTACTGGAGAGGCAATCAGCTTACTAGATGTTCTACGCCTGATGTAGAAAGACTTATTCAAGGCTTTAAAAATCCTGAAGACGCTAGAGGACAAACATGGATGGAAAACGGCCATTTGTTCTACGCTTTATCATTCGTCAATGACGATTATACATTAGTATATGATGTAACAGAACAGCTATGGCACAGACGATCTACTAAGGATGCAGTTACAAATAAGCATCATAAGTGGAGACCTGAATATGCCTTATTACATAATGGCAAAATTCTATTTGGCGTAAATGACCACATTGTCTACATGGATATTCATAAGTTTACAGAATATGACGGAAGACCTATGATTCGATGCAGACGAAGCGGCGTAATGCAGACTGAATATAATCCGTTTATTGTAGACGGTATTAAGCTGATATGTAATGCTGGTGATTTTGAGAATGCAAACTTAATGCCACAGATTATGATGAGATATTCAGAGAGCGGTGGTCCTTGGTCAAACCAAGAGATTGGCCTATTAGGATTACAAGGCGAATATGGAACTATTGTTGAGTGGTTTAATCTAGGTATTCATACATGTATGACTATGGAATTTAGTTGCTCAGACCCGATTGATTTTGCTATTATGGCTGCAAAGATTCAATACAAGGAGATGGATATACTATGATTATTGATGATATAACCAGATTCAGCAACACAGAAGAACTTGCTGCAGCTATGCAGGGGAAGTTCGCGAAGGATTATCAGAGAGCATATAAGCTGACTATGGTAAAGAACGTATGTTTTGTTAATACTGTAGCAAGCTGTACTGTTAAGGATTTACCTGACCATTATGCTTTTAGTTACCATGATGATTCTGGATTCCACACGGTTAATGAAGGCGTCAACACTGTTACTGTTAACGGTGTTGCATGCTTTTTCTTTACCATTAAGAACACTTAGTATAAATAAATGAGATATTTAAGGAGATTATATGGCTAATTATGCATCTAGTTCGCTGCAAGGTTTAGGAACGGGAGCGGCCGCAGGAAGTTCATTTGGACCTTGGGGGGCATTGATCGGTGGTGGTGTTGGATTAGCTGCTGGTTTATTCAGTGCTTGGGAACAAGAACAAGACGAAAAGAAGAAAGAAAGGATTCTTGAGCAAGCCGCACAGCAGTTAAATACTAGTACACAGAACCTTAAGGACCTTGCTGCACAGTATTACAGGGAAAATGCTGCAATAGGCAGTAAAGAGGATATTCAAAAATATCAAGAACTGATAAACAGTTATGATCCTAATGAATTCGTATATGATGCACCAGAGTTTGAGGATGTAGGACCTGTTGATGACTATTATGCTGCAAATAAGGATGCTATTATCAATAAGACTGCTGATGCTATTCAGAGCCGAGCAGCTGGTCAAGGTGTAGGTCGAGGAACTGGAGCAGCAAATGCAATCGCTACTGGTGTTGCAGAGAAGAATGAAGATCTTTATAAAGATGCTCTGGCTGCAAGGAACCAGGATAGACAATTTGCTTATAACCTTTGGCAAGCAAATATTCAAAATGCACAGAATAGACTCAAAGCTTTACAGGAAGGCAGACAGTATCAGATGGGTCTCTATGGTAATCTTGCTGAAGACTATCAGAACTGGCAACAAGCTAAGTTCCAGACTCAGATGGACTTAGACAAACAAAAGATGAACAACGACTTGTCACTGACATTAGCAAGCATATAAGGAGACTGTATGAATTATGGATTTAATTTAGATTATCAGACACCTGACTTTGTTAACTGGTCTACAGTTCAACAGAATAGAATTGACCAGAGAGCTAAGGATAGGAATGAAGCTTATAGAAACCTTATGCAAATGCTTGGCAGAGGCGTAGGTGCTTATAACGCTTATCAGAATTATAAAGACTGGAAAGCTGACCAGGCTATGTGGGATGACGAGCTTGGTCAACTTGAAGATATTGGAACAGGCTACTATGATCCTAATGATTTGGATATGTCGATGCTTGAAAATAGTATCGTCAACAACTCATGGAATAAGGCAGTTCCAAACGCTGCAGCTGATTGGAGAGACCAGTATGCCAACAGCCATCGTTATGGCGTTGATGATTTAGGTTCACTTGCAATATTGGGGCTTGTTTAATATGTACGATCCGAGTGAAGCATTATTTCAATTAGGCTTATATGATTATGTCTGGGGAAATCCTGGATTACTTCAGACATACAATGCTAATGTTCAGGCAGAGAAATCTAGGCAAGAACAAGCAAATTATAATAAGATGCTAAGGCAGATGGAAGAAGATGCTAAAGCTGCTGAAGCACAGAAAGCCAGAAATCAAGAATTAAAAGAAGCTAGAGTAGAAATGGCTAAGCTTAATAAGGACCTTATTAACGCAAAGCCACAAGAAGCTGTTATTATTCGTAAACAACAGGAAGCACTTGTAAATAAATATCCTGAATTAGAAACTTCTTTTAGAGAAGCTAATGCTGCTAAGGCAGAAGAAGATGCTTATCAAATAGGCAAAACTGAGACTATTGGTTCTATTCCTAGCGTATTTAATACTGATGCAGAAAAGCAGGCAGCTATTGATAAAGTTATTGCTTCTAATTTGAGACCTGAAGATAAAGATGAACTTATTAAGAGCATAAGAGGAACAAAGTCTACAGCTCAGCTTGGCAGAGAAGCTGATCAAAGTGCTAGAGCTTCTCATACTGGTAAGAAGACTACTGAAGCTTTGACTGTAAATGACATTCTTGCCAAATCTACTACTACTGGATATTATCCAACTACTGCAGATAAGGCTACAATGAAAGCAGCAGGTTATGTTTGGGACAAAATTAAGAGACAGTATATAGGTATATAATGATTGATGAAGAAAAACTAGAGCAACTGCTTGAAAACGATTACGGCGAATTGTATAAAGAACTGCAGTTCATGCCAGTAAATGAATTCATAGCCAAGAACAAGGAAAAGCTTAAAGCAGTTCCTGGTTTTCTTGACTTATACAATGTTTCTTCTAATGCTCCGCATGGATTAACTGAAGAACAAATTGAATCTTATTTCGATAAAGAGTCAGACAAGGAAAATTATCGCAAATCTGAAGCTGAATATAACAAACAGCTGGAAGAGCGTAAGAAAGAAACTGAAGGCTTTGATCCTGCTAAAGCTAGACGAAAGGCAGCTATTGAAAATTATCAATATCCTTATTTCGGATTGGACACTGATAATCCAATAAGCAAAGCATTAAATTTTGTAGCTGATGCTGTTATTTCACCAGGTACAAAGCAGGCTATTATCGAAGATGAACCTGAAAATGCTATTTTAGCTAGAGGATTGTCTGATGTCGCTGCAGCAGGAGCTGATGCTTTACCAGGTGTAGGTGGTTTAGTTGTTGGACCTTCTATCCGTGCAGCAAATAGACTGACTAATGATGATTTAGAAGGTGCATTGGCTGACATTGGTTTAGATTATGGCGGAAATATTATTCTTGGCGAAGGTGTTAAAGGCTTAGCTGGTGTTAAAGACTTAGGTCCTGTTCAGAAACTTTTAGATAAATTACCTTTTGATAAATGGGCTGAAATTGTAAAGCGCAGTAGAGCTAAAAATTCTCCACGAATGAAAGGAGCTCCAGCTGAAAGTGCAGATGATGCTTTAAAGAAATATGTTGATTTACCTATGGAAGATAAAGAGCTTGTTGACCAGACATTGCTTAAGAAAGCTCAGGAAGCAGAAACTAAAGCACAAAAAGATAATCTTATGAAAGATTCTTATAACGAAGCCAGACGCCAACGTTATAACGAAGCTAATACTGAAGAGGGTCTTCAGCAATTTGACCAAAAATGGGTTGAAGGAAATAAAGCTAAGTCTTATATTGGTCCTACGGTAGTTGGTGCAACTAAAGCTGCTGAAAAAGGTATTGCTCGAAAAGAAAATAAATATCTTCGTAGTGAAGAAGATCCGAAACAAAAGAAATATGATTCTGCTTTGGATTGGATTATCAAAGAAAACGAAAGAATGTGGAAAGCAGGCTTTAGACCACATGCAGGTTTAGAGCTTGAAGCATGGAAAAAATGGAAAGGAATTAAGTAATGAGAAATTTCATTGACTGCTGGCAATTCTTGTTCACCAATGGTGGTAAGCCGCTTGTTGGTAAGATTGAATTTTGTGAAGCCAATACTACTTCGCTAAAAACTATCTATGATGTAGATGGTCAAGAACTTGACAATCCAATTTATGTAGATGGTGTAACAGATTATCAAGTTATGCTTGAAGGCGATTATACTGCAAGATTCTATGAATACATCGGCGACGGTATAATGGTCGGAGATACAGCTCCAGAACATTGGAAGCTTTTCAAGACTGAACTTTTGAAAGGTGAAAGTGAGACTACTGTCATTGAAGATGGTGCTATCATTGATACAATCGATGATTTGAAGAATATCAATGGAATGCAGGATGGCGATTGTGTTGAAGTCTTAGGCTATTACACTAAGGAAGACTGTCCAGCTAGATTCTATGTATGGCATGAAAGCGGTTATTGGGCTGATGATGGCGGTGTTTGGATTAAGTCCAATAATACAACTCAAGGTGCATGGATCATGAAGATTCCAGGTAGCTATATCGATGTAAGATGGTATGGTGATATTCCTAATTCTACTACATCAGCTACTACTACTCATATGGGTGCTAGATCTTATGCAGCTGCAGCAGCAAATAGATATCATAAAGATTTGTATTTCCCTAGCTATAATGGTGGTGCTATCGGCTATTATATGTTCGATGGCTCTAATACTGTATCTGTTCAGAAGGATATTATTCTCGACAATGGTGTTAGATTTGTAGTTAAGAAAAATACTAGCGGAACTTTGGTAGCATGTCATGAAATGAAGGCATGTGATAACATGCTTTTCATTCCTGAGCTTAATCAATCAATTGGTAGCTATAGACTTGAAGCAGACTGGATTAATACAGGCTGGTATTGGTCTAATTTAGCATCGGGTGAGGGTGCTAGGGTTGGCTATATTGTAGAAAATATGCATAGCCCGTTGTCTATCGTAAATTCCAAAGTAAAATTAGTAGATGTAAGCTATCCTTTGACTCTCACGAATTGTGAAGTCGTTGAAGGCCATAAAGTTCTGAGCAATAGAGTTACTCTTTACAACATGGTGGTAAAGTCAGATTGGTTTGTAGACAACTATGCATATAATACCGATTTACATCTTTATAATAACTGTAAAATTACGTTAGATAACTGCAAAGATGCTAACACTTACATTATTTTGAAGAACATAGCTGGTGACCATAACTATGGTGACTTAGGTGAACAGTCTATTAATGCTACTATTTACTCAGGTGGCACAATTGAAAACTGTTATGGAACTATTACTGTTGGAGATAGCGGAGGAAATATCGAATTCCATAACGTATCTTTAACAATTAACGGTCTTACAGCTAACCATACAATAAATGCAGTCGACTCTTGGATAACATTTGGGGCAGCAACCACTATCGGAGGCTTACAATTAAGACGCGGTTCATTAACTGGATCTAGCCTGACTTTAATCCAGCAATCTTATATTGAAAATGCTGCTATTAATGTCCCGATTAATACAACTGGTATCAAGTTGACTGTAAGAAATTCTGATATTAACCAGAAGATTACAACTCACAACATCGAATTAATTAATAACCAGATTTACGCTGAAATTGACCAAAGTGATTACGGTGGAGTCGTTTATGTAAATCTCTCAGGTAATATGTTCCATGGTACTGCGCAACATTATGTTCACGCAGACACTCCTGCATCTATTGTTCAAGGCGGTTGGACACACAATGGTTCTACCTATAGTGACCGTCATTGGATTAGACTTGACCGTACTAATCTTCAGTATCAGGACAATGCACATAATTATTTTTACATTGGTAATTCTGAGCCATATCTTCAGAAGTGGAGTGGTCGTAACAGACCGATGAGCTTCAAGAAGTATGGTGGTTATTGGACACATAGCGCAACAGGTACTGGAATTTTCAGTACAACTACTATTCCGTTCGTATTCTACAACTACCGTGATAGAAAATTGTATTGCGTGCCCCGTTATGTATACTGGAAAACATTCTCTGTCGGCCGAGGATTCCTTGCACGTTCTGGTAGGATTATGGCATACCCGATGACTGTGGGTATCATGGAATCTGATTATGTCGAACATAAGAACGGTAATGTTCCAATCATCTATACTTGGGGTTGTCAGAATTACCATGCTGCATCTATTATGGATGATAAGCAATTCGGCGCTGCACAGATGGTCTCTAGAGACGGTGATGGTATTGCAGAATATAATGTTTCGTTCGAACCAGAAGACCAGACACATGGAGAATACAGCTATGGTATGTTAATTGGCTTCCTTCCTTCTGACGCATTCGATTCTGGTTCAGACCGTGATGCATTTGTAACATATCCAGCACAATCTAATGGTCATGCAATATTGTTCATAATGATGGACCCTGATTTTAGTACTGGCACAAACCCTGTTGGTACGTTATCATAAAAATTGATATAAATATATAGTTATAAAGCAACGTGGGCTTATCACGACAAAGGAAATAAAAAATATATGACAAAGACTGAAGCCGAAAGTGTAATTAAGGGCGAAAAACAAATCAATGATTTCTTTACTGACTTTTCCAGGGATTCTCAACCTGAAGAAGTAGCAAAGGAAACAGAGACAGGTGGCAATACCGGGAATCCTGAGGAAGAAAACAGTCAAATTCCTGAAAACGATAGCAATGCCGGTAATGAGGACACTGACCAAGGACCTGAGAAACCTGAGGAAAGCAAAGTCGAAAAGAAGAAACCTTTTACTCCGATTGAAAAGCAGAGACATGCGTTTAAGGTAGAAAAGAATAAAAGACGTGAAGTCGAAGCTCAGCTGAAAATTAAGGAAGATGAAATTGCTAAGCTTAAAGAGCAGCTGGAAAAATATAAAGACCTGACACTTGAAGATTTCAAGGGAGATACAGGCGCTTATACGGATTATAAGGTAGATCAACGTCTCGGTAAGGAACAGGTAGACAGATGGTCTGCTGAAATCGAGAACCAAAGACGACAGATGGACATGCAGGAAGCTGCAGAACTTGCAGATTACAGATGTCAGCAATGTTTCCCTGATGAAGCTGAAAGAGGCAAATATCAGGAACTCATTCAGATGGCTGAAACTAATTTCGCAAATATGCATCCTGAAATAGGCTATCAGAAGTTCTCCGATTTCTTACTTAGCGAAAAGGACAGAAGCGTATTGCAGTATTTACAGGATAGCGATATGGCTCCTAAGCTTATCAGGCACTTCATTCACAAACCTGAAGCTGCTTTGAAGATTATGGCCATGAGAAATCCTTATAGCAAGTTCATTGAGCTTAAACAACTCGAGAACAGAATGATACAGCATGAACGCATTCAGGCCAATAAAGCTAAGATGCAGCCACAGCCTAAGACATTACCAGACACTGGCAAGGCATTGAACAACAACGTAATTGAGAACGGAACAAACTGGACTA
>Ga0265299_10006642_pt1 | contig 10503 bp, 10 predicted proteins | sample AusTroGonzalo_MG_4_FD_193485 | JGI IMG/M metagenome (GOLD analysis project Ga0265299, IMG submission 193485) | Bovine rumen microbial communities from tropical cattle in Woodstock, Queensland, Australia - Gonzalo_02 | ecosystem: Host-associated > Mammals > Digestive system > Stomach > Rumen ...
GGGCATTACATATAAATTAAGCACTTGGTAGGACTCGCACCTACGATGGTATTTCTACAACGGATTTGCAGTCCGCCCCCTTCGCTACTCGGGACACAAGTGCATACAAATGATTATTGTGGAAATTTAAATTGGCGACGTACCTCCACCACAATAATCATTTAGTTTATCCCAAGGCCGAGAATTGAACCCGAACTAACAGAATCACAATCTGCTGTGCTACCATTACACCACCACGGGGATGATAAAATTATTTTATTCGTACCCTCGCCTGGACTTGAACCAGGAATCCCAGGTTCGTAGCCTAGTGGTTTATCCAATTAGCCTACGAGGGCATTTAAAGGAAGTGGTAGGATTTGAACCCACGGAGGGCTATTAACCCTCTTTCGCTTTCAAGGCGAACGCAATAAACCGCTCTGCCACACTTCCGATAACGATTTTAATAATCGTATTTTTCGCTTTGTGTTTTTACCTTTTTGGGTAAATTAACACCGGCTTGTTTTGCGAATGATTTAGCCATCTTCTTTTGTTTTGCCCAACGGGCTTGTTTCTGTTCTTCTGTTTCCCTTTCTACCATCATCTTCTTTTTCTTCATCTTTCTATCCTTTATTAAAAATCTTTGTCTCCGCATATACCCTACGATAGTTGAGTTTCTATCTAGCGGATACATTCCATTTTAATCTTTGTGCCAAACAACAAGGATAACTCACAAACCTTTTGAATTGGTCTTATTACGGGTCTTTTGAACATTTTGCTGCAGTCAAACTGTATGGAATTGAACAAATGTTATACCAAATATAATTTTTATTTTTATTCGTATTTATTCCACACAAATTTAGTTTACATCAAAACTTTTTCGTCCTCACCCTTGGATTTGAACCAAGAACCTCCACCTTATCAGAGTGGCTATCTAACCAAATTGATATAGATGAGGATAATACCCAATAATGGATTTGAACCATTGACTTACTGCTTGTAGGGCAGTCACTCTAACCGCTGAGTTAATCGGGTGTAATAGGACTTCCGGGTGCCGCCCCCGATTCTCCACCGTGAAAGGGTGGTGACCTAGCTAACGTAGTCTAAAGTCCCAAAAGTGGTGCTAATAATTTATTTGAAGAATTTAGAATAAACTATTAGCGAATAAGCTATCCCATACAACCTAATGTCTCAGGGGCTTATCCATTGGATAGAATTACATATCTGTTCCCATTTTCTATCTCCTTAATTTGTTTATGACCTAAGTAGGATTCGCACCTACACGCTATCTCTAGCACCGGTTTCTAAGACCGGCATGTCTACTGTTCCATCACTAGGCCGAGAATAATTAATTTGTTAGCAGAAGTATCAGTATTTGAACCCAAACAGGTGGACTTGGAAACCACAATGCTACCGTTACATCATACTCCTATTTTCGTAGCGAAGGTAGGTACCGCCCCTACGGAGTTCGGCTTATGAGACCGAATGGAATACTTATTCTCCTCGCCATAATTTAGCGGGACCGATGGGATTTGAACCCACAACCTCCAGTGTGACAAACTGGCGTTCTAACCAATTGGAACTACAGCCCCGAATTAATTTGTTAGTAGCACTTGAAGGTACCGCCCCTTCTTTCTTAGGTTGAAAACCTAATGTACTAACTTCTATACGAAAGTGCCATTTTATTCATAAAGTTTTATGAAATCATTACCATACTTTTCAATAACATAATCTAAATATGGTTTCATTTCATTTTTCATCAATACTTCTAGTGTTTCTTCTTTTGGAAACTGATTAAACTTCGCTTCCCATTGTTTACTCCTATAACCTTTTATCTCTATATACTTACCATCAATTATAAAATCCGGTAAATATTTTAATTCTTTTCCTTCATACACATAAACAAATTTTCTTTTATTTCGTTCAAATTTTATATCGTGTTCTATATTGTATATTACAAATGCTAATTCCCACGAACTATCACAATAATATCCTTTATACCAACCACTTTTACCTCTACCTGAACCTTTTCTATATCCACCACTTAATGCTAGTTTTCGTTTTGTTTCTTCTGTATGATGTCTACCAACCCACACATTTTTAACTATACCATCCTTTAGATGTTGTTTTAATGTTTCAGATTGCTTTTTAATTCTTTCATCTACATCAGCATTCAAACCTTTATTCCAAACATTAACTTCTCCTGTTTTTATTTTGTCTATGTAACTTTTGTTAGCTACAACTCTATTTGGATTACATCTACATAATCTTTTATGTGAATTTAATGCTGCTAAATTTTTAAATTTATCTTTTTTACAAAATTCACAACAATATTTTATTTCCATATAATCCTCTTTTATGCCCCCGGGTGGAATTGAACCACCGACGCGATGCTCTTCAGGCATCCGCTCTACCTACTGAGCTACAGGGGCTTAATTTGTTTGTAATGGAGCCACCGGAGTACGATTCCGGAATCTTCTGCGTGCAAGGCAGATATGTTACCAAATTACACTATGACCCCATAATTTGTTTCGTGGAATCGGTGAGAATCGGACTCACCACATCAAACTTGCTAAGTTCAATCGCCTCCTTGGTACATGCGACCCCATAGGTGATAGCTTTTTACTTTGGCTATCGCAAAGTGTTACGCCGGATTAAAATTATTTTTATATACTAAAAAAGCCATTGTGTTTGTTCACAATGACTTTATCTAATCCATAAAAATCTAATTGTGAACTAACTTTGTCCAGAATCTTCAAAACCTGCTTCACGGTCAAAGGAAAAACCACGAACATCGGCTTCGCACCAACCCTTGAGGGCTTCGCTCATCGCAATAATGTTATGTGATAGAATGTTCTTCATTTTGTTTTTTCCTTTTCTTATATAGTATGTATAATTTTTATTTTTTAAAAATCTTAATTTTTGATGTGCTTAATATACATTATTTTTCTGTATTTTGCTACACCTTAATCAAGAATTTTTTTCATTTGAAACTTGATAAATTGGCATTAAACTTTTTGTATATTGTTTTCGTTGTTGGTTACGCTCCAACCCTTGCCTTATAATTATTATAAAACACAATTATATAATAATTATTGTATTACTTCTATATTATTCATCTAATATGGCCGTGCTCAGCTATTAACACTAGACGAAACAATCATACAAATTTTTGCAAAGTCCATTTTCTTTTGATTAGTGGAGAAAATCGTAAAGAACCAATTAGTAGCGAGTCCTGGATTTGAACCAGGGTCTAAGGGGTATGAACCCTTCAAGGCAACCACTCCTCCAACTCGCGATAAACACACAAGAAGCCCCAAATTATCCACTTTTCCATTTGGGTATATATTGCTACTAAATTCAACGGTTTAGTTCCTCAGACGCACAATATATACATTTTTTTGAGTGCTTATGACTTCTAATCAATCTTTTCTTTGATGCTGTCCCAAGTTAAATTTTCTTTATCTAAAATAATAATTCTAATTTTATTTTGATTTTCTACCAATTTGATTTTTTCTACATCAGTAATACCAAATCGTTTAGACTTATTATTTATTAGATAATCATTTTTAGGGTCAAGATATACATTATAATCTGGAAGATAAAAATCAGGATAATAACGATGTTTCAATCCATTAGAATCTTCCCACAAAAAATAAGTAGGTCTTTCCCAGTTTACTTGGTTTTCATCAAGTTCTTTTGCTACTTCATATTCATACTGAGAATCAAGTTTTATTCCTTTATACTCAATAGTTCTTGAAGTATGCCAACCGCCTAAATTATTCTTTTTTGCACATTCTGATAAATGTTTCTTTTCTTCTTCAGTATGTTTATGGTGTGTTGGTGTAACTGTTCCATCTTCAATATGTTTTTTCAAAGTTTCAACACCATTTGCTATACTTTTATTAGTTTCTTTTGTTAAACCTTTATTCCAACCACCCGATTTAGATAAATTTGAATGATTCTCTTTTAAATGTTGTGATAATTCTCGTCTTGTATTAAAGATAATTTCATTTTCACACCATTTACATTTCCAAGTACCATATTTTGCTTTATGTCTATTAGCAAATTTCCATCCATTTCCATTATTTACTAATGGTTTTCTATTTGGATTTTTTAAACAAATTCTTTCGTGTGTTGCCTTCGCACAAGGTCTTTTAAATTCTTGTTTACAAAATTCACAAAATAAATCTATATAAACTTTTTGATTATAATTTGGATTTAATTTACAAGTCTTTTCTTCGTGTTCTTTTAAATGTCTTAAATCCGATAATGGTTTACCGACAGAATTTACATTTATATATTAATTTCATACAATCTCCTTTTTAATTTTTATGTCATTACCGTGACAATATATTTATATGGTAAGGCAAGTTGAGAACTCTTGCCAAATGGCGGTAACCATATGTCCCATAGTTTACGCATCCACTCCGATTTGAACGGAGGACTCTGGGTTACAAAGCCAGGGTTATAACCAGACTTAACTACAGATGCATTTGAGGTAAGATTTATTTTCTGACGATAAATCAACAATGTTAAGATTCAAGCTGTGCTGCTTAACATATTTAGTTTGTCCATCAAGAAAGGTTTGGGTAATTCAAAGCATTACCCTTGCTTGCGGGAATCCTGAATCAAATCAGGGTTTTCCACCACTCCACATAGGTTAAGCCTATGAATCTTTAAGGGTTCTAATGTTGGACTTCCACCAAATCTCCGGACTCCACGCCCGGCACACTTTCTTCTTTCGCGGGAGCTACCCCTACTTGACCTATCTTGTCGCAACCTAATTTTACTTTGTGTGCACCCGCCATAATTTCGGTTTCGCAATCTTGTGCTACATTATAGCTCTAGTGGCACGACTCGGACGTGCGATGGGCTTTCGCCAAAGGATTAACAGTCCTCCCCCTGCTACCAACTCGGGTACACTAGAATAATTTAAACCTGTGGTATGTTCAAGCCCTCACACACTTGAACTTCTATATGGATAAAAGGTAACAAAGGGGGAATCCATACAAAGCCAAACCACAAGTGGCTTACTCCAACAAACTATTGAAAAATCAACCAGACACACATATAAGACTTGGCACACTTATAATAACATATCCAAACATTGTTCTGTCAAACCAACAATTTACTCGGGAGCGACCTTTTCAATCTTGCGTCAGTTTTAGGACTTTCACCTAAACGATAGGAACCGATGCCTAAACATAGCTTACACTATCGGTAACTTTCAACATTATTGGCTTGTGCGACTATTAGTGAACTCTACCGCCACAGTAGTTTCGTACCAATATGCCCCTGGGGTTTCACCGAAACATACTGGCTAATAACCTCACATAATGCTTACTCATCCACATTATGTTTTTACAGATACATCATACCTACTTCCACACCTTTTCAGTGCTTTCATAGTCCCTTCAAGCTCGGTTGGAACTTGTGTTAGGGGAATGTATGTCTGGTTGATTTCTCAACTTTTGTATTTCCAAATATAGTATTGTATTTATAAAATGTCAATACCAATTTTTCAATTTTTTTCTCAAGTTAAACTTTTGTTAATTTTTATTGTTGGAATTAACAAACCAACCTTTTGAATACTTGGATGATTGCATGGGTGTAATCTTTTCATTTTAATTTTGATTTTGATTACTAAGTATTCGCAAGTTCTTTGTCTAGTAGCCAGGGTGGGAATTGAACCCACAAGGCTATTCGCCGGGGGATTTTCGCACTACTATAACTTTCGTTACCATTCCTAAGAATGTTTGTAAGTCCGGACTTTGCCTTCATCATAGCTTTCGCTTTAGATGGGAACCGTCAAGCCTCTACACCTTCAAGAATTATTCATTCTCGCTTGGCTCGGCGTTGCCATTGTCCTCAGGTTTCACCGAATTTGATTCCATCGCATCTAGGAGTTTCCTACCTAGTGCCTCATTTGTTTTCCCACGTCTAAATCTATAAGTGGGAGTCAAACTATGACAATTAGGACAAATTAAGCGAAGATTTTCTAATCTATGGTCAAATGGATTACCGTTAATGTGGTCTAATTCGCAAGGTGTGAATTTTGACCCTTCTGGCTTTTTGTTCCAACCACAAATTGAACATTTATCTTCTAAATACCCATCTTTAAACAACCTTAATTTTAATTTATAAGTTGGATAGTTTGGGTATTTACCATTCAATATGTCTTCAGTCTTTATTACATTCTTAACACGAACTTTTTTAGTACCCATACCACCTTGATTAGCTGTATAGATACCTAATTTTTTAGCTCGGCGTTTGAATGAACTAAATGCCATTCCGACACATCTTGGATGCTTGTGTCATAGTTAAACATTTCTTTACAATTTCTATAAATTCATCATCTGTTAATGTTGATTTCATATTATATGTATAAGAAATGTCTGTCTAAGTGCCTTATGTTTACCAATTTCATCACCTGGCCATAGTTCTAGCTTTTGTTAAGGTCAGTACTATAACTACCTAGTGCTTTTAAACTATAAGTCAAACAACAAACAAACCATAAAGGTATAACAATCAAAGTTTTCCTTATTTTTATCAATGGAACAAGGAAACCACCAATAAGATGATTTGTCAAAACCGCCCAAATGAGCAAAACAATTAAAATTAAAATTATTTTGTAATTTGAAAATACAAATCAATCTTATAGTCCAGGTCAAGGGACTTGAACCCCTATGCAACCAATTACCGTTTCTACACCTTATAAGAGTGAGCGGATACACCTGGGGTTGTAGTTTAATTTAATCGCAGTGTCTTTCTGCTTGGGGGATTTGCACCCACCATTTCTATTCGTCGGTAGGGTGGGACTTGAACCCACACTCCTCGCGGAACCAGATTTTGAGTCTGGCGTGTCTACCAATTCCACCACCTACCGTTTTTTGGAGCCTCATGTGAGAATCTAACTCAGGCAAAAAGGTCGGAAACATTTTATGCTAACACTACATCAATGAGGCTTGTTATGTTCAACATAGCAAAGCATCAATGATTTGTCAAGAGTTATCCAAAATAAAGTGTTCATCATTGAACTTTTGTTACATTAGTTAAAAAATCTTAATGGTTTGGTGATTACGATAACCATTAGAAACCGTGGTACGAACTTTCATCACCTAAGTCTTGCTGTCCGAATAGAGGGTATCGGATAAGATTCTTTATCTAGCATCCTGTATTTTACGGGGAGCCCAGCCGCCCTTGTCCCCAACTTGTTCTTTACCTCTAGCTTATGCGATTTGTCATCACCGGCTTACAAAGCTCTTGAACTAATCAGCAATTTCGTTTGTTTGTACTTTTTCATACAAACTAAAAATAAAATTTTCGTCATAACATTTTAAATAATGAATTTCATAGATAGTCCAACCTTCACTAATTAAATAATCGTGTCTGGTTTGGTAATATTCTTTTAATTCACCATCTTGAAAATATTGCCCTTCTTTATAATGTTGATTACCATTCACTTCAATAGCAATCTTTTTACTAACAAACGCAATATCTAATGAATAAGAATGTTTCCAATTACTATCAGTATATTCTTCATCAAAAGTTATGTTTTTGTTTCTTAACAAAGTTTTCAAATGTTCACAAGGTTTTGATGGTTGTTTTGTTTTCCAATAATGTTTATCTGGATTGTTTTTCAACCATTCACTTTGTCTTTGTCCTATTTGTTTCTTTTCTTCTTCAGTCCATTTAAAATTTTCCGCATGTCTTCTTTTTGAACAAACTTTAATATGTTTTCTTTTGTTATCATATTTTTCACCACACAATTCACAAATCTTTGATTTGTTTCTTGTTTTTAAATTGTGTAGTTTGTGCCTATGATTGTACATATCATTTTTTGTTTCAAAATGTTCATTACATTCAGGACAAACCCAACCACCTTCTTTTTTCTTTCTTCCTTTGTTTCTTCCTGTCCAATTACAAACATGATTTTCAAGTGGTTTTCTATTTGGATTCAAACCACATATTCTTTCGTGTATTGCTAATCCGACAAGGTCTATTGTATTCTTTGTTACAATATTTGCATTTCATAGTACCCGGGGTGAGACTTGAACTCACAGGCGCAGATTAGAAGTCTGCTCGTTTATCCAGTTAACGGACCCGGGCTTAATATCATTTATAATCTTATCCAAATTGAACTAGATTATTTTAAAAGCTATTTGTGCTAGAATGGTTACTAGCATCGCCCGCGGAGTAATCTTGATGTTTATACTATACTGTTGCCGCTGGAGTACTAAGGATAAGTGCTACCAACACTTACTCATTTATACTAACAAATTAAAGTCATTTATTTTTTCCACAATATGTATCTGTCTGAGCATGACAATTTGGACAAAGTAATCTTAAATTAGATAAAAGATGATTGTGTGGATTACCGTCTATGTGGTCTAATTGTAGTGGTATTGGTTTACCATTCCATTCTGTATTACCACAACATTCACACTTATGTTCTTTTATTCCTTCATCTAAAATTCTATTGTGTAGTTTGAATGTTTGATATTGTGGATATTTGCCATCAAGAATATCTTTTAATTCAATTTTTCTTTCACTTTCTTTGTTGGTTATATCTTTCCAACGAAGATTTAATTTCTTCGCTCTTCTCCACACTGAAACAGTAGTTGAATTTAATTTTGCTGCAGTTTCGTGTAAAGTAAGTCTATTATCATAACATTCTTTTAATTCTTCATCTGTAAATATAATTTCTCTTTGTTTCATTTTAACCTCTAATTTATTTATATAATTAGAGAATTAAAATCCATATAAATTACATCGTGGGTTGGGTAGGATTTGAACCTACAATGTTTACCCAACGGGACCGGTTTTACAGACCGGTGCAGAACCAAAACCATCCCTGCAGCCAACCCAAAAACTTTTGTAGGTTTAGGAGAGTTCCTACTTTCTCAGTGGGCTACCACCTTTAGCAATATTCGTCTTTATTGTACCTAACTATAAGGGTGTTCTATACAATAACTAGAACAAGACGAATTTTAAAAGCTAACCCTTTCTGACTGGATTTATGTGGCATACACCACCACCCTTCGTACCGGGGGATTTGTATTGCCGTTTAGACTTTCACTAAACCTATTATGGAATTTGCTTGACCACAATACAATCTATCCAAATCCTAGTGAATTTACACACAAATTCAATGTGTGATGATTTGGAAATTTAATTTTTATCGGGGTAGCCGGATTTGAACCGATGACCCCAATGAGGCAGGAGTTTTAATCTACCACCTTTGCGTTATAAATTCATAAAAATCTAAAAACAATTCAATTTTATCTTTAATCATTTGTTTTCCTTCATTCGTGTTTATTTCATTCCAAGCAATACGATAGACAAAATATCCTTGTTTTCTTAAAAATTCATCTCTTATAGTATCAGATTCTTTTCTGTCTTTATATTTGTGTTGTTTACCATCAATTTCTAAATCTATATTTCCTATAACAAAATCTAAAAAGTATTTTCCGACTTTCTTTTCACGATTATATTTTATTTTGTTATTGTTTAATACAGTTTCAAAAAATCGTTCAGCATAAGATTTTATATTTCGTGTAGTCCAACCTTTATGTGTTCCATTTTGAACTTTTTCAAGTTGAATTTTACGAAGTTTTTCTTTTTGAATATCAGAAATTTTCTTATGTTTTCTACAACATATTTGACAATATCCAGTACTATTTCTTCTTTCCAATTTGGTGTGACAATCTAAACAAAATTTATCTTGTAATCGTTTTAATTTCCTAGATATTTTCTGTTTTTGCTCTTCAGTGTGTTTTCTTGTGTTTGCACAACTTCTTGAACAAAATCGTCCAGAACCAAATATTGAAAGTATTTCTTTTCCACAACATTCACATTTCATATTCGTCGGGATAGCTGGATTTGAACCAACAATTTCTCGGTCCCAAGCCGAGCGACTTAACCAGATTAGCCTATACCCCGGTTTCCATATTGCCAAACTATCCTGCATTTTTCGTAGCAGCGACGGTGACCTTCTCTTTCACATATAGGTGGGCGGAGGGCGAATCATCTACTTAGTGGAATCATAGCCTAACACCTCGCTTAGTTTGATTTTTTCAAAAATTGAAGGTTTTCAAATATTATTCGTATGAGGACATAACATTTTAGTATTTCACCTACAACATCAGTAGAAGCAACCTAGAAACATCTACGAACACACTAAGACCCGCGATAGTAATAATGTGTTCTTTTGGTCTAGCTATTTAACCAAGGTTTATTTTGTTCTCAACACCGCGACCCGACAACCGGTGTTATTTGCTATATCTTCACCAAATCGTAGCTTTTAACAATCCACTGAAGAGCTTGTCTATGCCATATTACTACTGGCGAACAAATTCCACTCTGTACACTAGCTTCCTTTGTTTGTGTTCATAATATTGCTATTTTTGAACAAAACTTACGGTTGAATCCGTAAGAAAAATTTTTCGTGGATTTGGCGGGGCTCGGACCCGCGACTCCCATCTTAAAAGGATGGTACTCTACCAACTGAGTTACAAATCCATT
>Ga0265299_10006644_pt1 | contig 10501 bp, 11 predicted proteins | sample AusTroGonzalo_MG_4_FD_193485 | JGI IMG/M metagenome (GOLD analysis project Ga0265299, IMG submission 193485) | Bovine rumen microbial communities from tropical cattle in Woodstock, Queensland, Australia - Gonzalo_02 | ecosystem: Host-associated > Mammals > Digestive system > Stomach > Rumen ...
TTCAGTTTTCAATGTCCGTAACGCCCCCGTTTTTGAGGCGCCCGACAATAATACCACCATTGAATTATCGTGTCAAGCACTTTTTTGAGTTTTTGCAGAAAATTTTTCAAGATTTTTAAAAGAGGCGTATTGGCGGTAATTTAGGGAAATTTTGATGGTGAGGCGCGTGCGGCGGAGGGAAAGGAGGGAAAAGATTTTGAAAAATCTTTGGAGAGAGGGGGCTTGGCGGGGTTGTTTTTATTGAAAAAACATTGGCGATGTGGTTTAATTCACTTGGCGGTTTCGGGACGGGTTTTGCCGGCAAAGAGACTGCGGGTTATACATATATGAATTAAGGAGACATTGGCGGTTATGAAATATGATTTTTCGGAAATCAGGAAGCACAGCGAGGGCAGGATTGCGTCGAAGGTGCTTGTCGGGTGCGGAAACAGCGTTAAGATTAACGGGGAGACGGTCTGGGAGAATTACTTCGGATACTCGTCGCTTGAGAGTAAGAAGCCGGTTAAGGCGGATTCGATTTACAGGCTTTGCTCGATGTCCAAGCCGATTACGGGCGTTGCCGTCATGCAGCTGGTGCAGCAGAAGAAGGTTGACCTGTTTGACAGTGTTGCCAGGTTCGTGCCGGAGCTGACGGGTTTTGGAATCGGGGCGCTTGACAAGGACGGAAATTTTGTGCGCGTTGCCGATGCGGAGCGCGATATAACCGTTTTCGACCTCCTCACCCACTCGAGCGGACTTGCGCAGGCTGATTTCGGCTTCCAGATGTCCGGCAAGGTTATCCAGGAAAAGTATTTCAAGCAGGGAGCGACGCTCAAGGACGTTGTTCCGAAGTTCATTAACATTCTGCTCGACTGCCAGCCGGGCGCGGCAATGGGCTACGGCGCGATCATGGCGTACGATCTCCTTGGCTATATCGTTGAGGTCGCTTCGGGAATGAGCTACGGCGAGTACCTCAAGAAATACATCACGGGGCCGCTCGGCATGGTTGACACGACTTTCCACCCGACGGAGGAGCAGATGGAGCGCGTTGTCGATCTCTACGAGGCGACGGGCGACAAGGTAACTCTCATACCCAAGAGCTACACGGACAGCATGCTCAGCATTCCGCAGTCGTACGAGGCAGGTTCGGCGGGTCTTTTCGGAACGCTTCCGGACTACCAGATCTTTGCGGAGATGCTTCTCAACTTCGGCGAGTACAAAGGCACGAGAATTCTTGACGCCAATCTGGTCCGCCTCATGAGCACTCCTCTCACAAGGCCCGACACGATCGGCTACAACATCGGACAGGTCTGGGGTCTCTCGATGCGCGTCATCAACAACCCGGATCCCAACGCGATTCCTCCTGCAGGCACGTTCGGCTGGAGCGGCGCTTACGGCACACACTTCATCGTCTGCCCGCGTCACAACCTCTCGGCAGTCTACGTCACCAACCTCACCAATGCAGGCGGCTCCGGCGCTTACACCGCTTTCGAGTTCGAGCAGGACATCTTCAAGGCGATCAAAGACGCCAAGGACTGACGCCGAAATAACCAATGAAATAGAAAGCTTGCGCCGCTGCCCTATCGTTCTTAAGGCAGCGGCGCGTTTCATTACGGCAGTTTTATAGCGGTTTTACAGCGCCGTGAGGCCACCGTAGCACAGCTTTGACAGTATGTCTATGTACTCATCAAATCTCGGCCTCGGGTCTGAGCTGTACCAGCGCCTGCAGACCTCGATGCAGCCGGCAATGACAAAATCCGCCGAAAGCTCAAGCTTTCTGTCCTTGAACCCGTACTTTTCGGCAATGACGCGCCTTGTCTCGCTGCGGACCGAGTCCATTATCGCCCTGCTCAGCGCGGAGCTTTCGCGGATTTTGAAAAGCAGCCCGTAGAAGTCCATGTCGCTGTTCAGCACGTCAACGAGCGCCCTGAAAAACATGTTGGGCACGCCGCTCTCCGAGGCGCTTGCGCGGTTCGCCTCGATCGACCTTCTGAAGGCCGCGCCGATCTCGGCGGCTATTGACTTGTCGAGTTCGTAGATGCCGCCGTAGTAGTTGTAAAAAGTCTTGCGGTCGACGTTTGCCCTTGCCGCCAGGTCCGTGACGCTTATCTCAACGGGGTTCATGCCCTCGCTGAGCATCGACGCGTACGCGTTCCTGATTCTCTTGAGCGAGTCGCGGGTGCGCTTGTCGGGTTTGCCGCCCTCCTGCGTTATGAGATTGAGTTTTGCCGTAATTTCGCGGCGTTTTTGGCTTGGCATCGGCGGCCTCCTGTTTTAGTGCGATTTCTCTCAAAATTGTTCTACATTATTCTTGTTTTTGTGGAATAATCCTCACTTGTGGATTATATATCGCCAATGCACCCCTGTCAACTTCAAATATTTCTTTTAAGGGCGCCCCTTATGTAGTAAAATTAATGCACCTGTTAAACGGATGAGGGACGCATTGGCGGTTTCCTTTCCGGGAATATAAATCGGAGACGGCTTGAATTTACCGCAACGCCGAGTGTAACTCATGAACGGAAATACTGTTTTCCTAAGATGCATGACATGCGAAGATACTCCCGAACGAGTGAGTGCGAGGGAATATCTTCTTATTCCGTTGTCAAAAACGGTCTACGTCGTTCTGGCTGAAGGGGCCTCCCCACGCGCCGTGGTTTCGATCTGCGAGAGCGTTGCCGGCAGTGTTTCGGGCGATTTTTCGATCTATGTGTGCTGCAGCCGCGAGAGCGGTATCGGCGACGTCGTGAGGGAGCATTTCGGGGAGAACTCCCCGGTGAGACCAATCGTCATCGGGAACAAGACGGGCATGTACGTGAGCGCGGCCGACGTGATTTTTTCGGCTTACACGGAGGCCGACAGGAAACCGCCAATGCCCGAAGGCACATTCAGCAGGGTTTACAGGAGCATAGGCGCGGCGATAACGGCCGCGAAAAAGTTTATCGCCGCGAGGCGAAAAGCGGGCGGCTGCGCAGGCAAAACAGTCAGCTGAAACTTTCAGCTGAGACAGCCGGCTGAAGCAGTTACATATAACAGTCTTAAACGACAGTCAGGAGAAGAGCGGGTATGGCCACAGCCACACTGAACGGAAAAATATATGCCGAGATGATCAAGGGCGGCGCTGCGATGCTGAACCAGAAGCGGGACATCGTCAACGACCTCAACGTCTTCCCGATTCCCGACGGAGACACGGGCGACAACATGTTCATGACGATTGAGTCGGGCGTGGATTGCATTGGCGGCAACGAAACCGACGACCTCGGAAAAACCGCCAAGGTCATCGCGACAGGCATGCTCAGCGGTGCAAGGGGAAACTCGGGCGCGATACTTTCGCAGATTTTTGCGGGTATTTCGAAGGGTTTTGAGGGCGTCAGCGACGCGGATATTTCGGCGGTCTGCCACGCTTTCGAGTGCGGCGTCCACCAGGCATACAAAGCGGTCAAGGAGCCTGTCGAGGGCACGATTCTGACGGTTTTCAGGGAGGCGGTCTCATACGCCAACGAAAAAGCCAATGACAAAACCTCGCTCGAGGACTTCTTTGACGACCTTATCACGGAGCTTTACGCCTCGCTTAAGAGGACTCCGGACCTTTTGGCGGTGCTGAAGGAGGCGGGCGTTGTCGACAGCGGCGGCGCGGGCTTCGTTTACATTGCCGAGGGTATGAAAAAGGCGCTCACAGGCGACGTTCCGACTTACGAGAAGGAGGTCCGCAAGGAGTCTGCCCCCAAGATTGACATTTCGACTTTCACCGAGGACAGTGAGCTGAAGTTCGGCTACTGCACCGAGTTCCTGCTCAGGCTGCAGAATAAGAAGTGCGACGTGGAGAATTTCGACCTGAAGACAATCTCGGACTACCTTGACAGCGCAGGCGATTCGGTCGTGGCGTTCATGGACGGCTCTGTCGTCAAGGCGCACGTTCACACGTTCAAACCCGGCGAGGTTCTCAACTACTGCCAGCAGTTCGGCGAGTTCCTCACGCTGAAGATCGAAAACATGACGCTTCAGCACAACGAAACAACGATTCAGAACAATTTCGAGCAGGAAAGCGGCTCAGCTTCGGGCTCTTCGCAGGCCGAAAATACCGCCAATGATTTTGAGATGAGGACAAAGCTCCGCAAGCGCTACGGGCTTGTCAGCTGCGCGGCGGGCGAAGGCGTGAAAAACCTCTTTATTGAGAGCGGCTGCGACGTTGTCGTTGACGGCGGGCAGAGCATGAACCCCTCCGTAGGCGATTTTCTCAAAGCTTTTGACGAGGTCAACGCGGACACGATTTTCGTATTCCCCAATAACGGTAATATAATCATGACCGCGAATCAGGCGGCCGAGCTTTACGAGGCCGCCAAGGTGACGGTGCTCCCGACAAAGAACATCGGATCGGGCTACGCCGCGATTTCGATGTTCGACCCCGACGGCGACGAGGCGGCAGTGCTCGAGGCGCTTCAGGAGTCTGCGGACGCCTCCCTGACCGCCATGGTCTCGCGCGCCGTCAGGGACACCGATAAAGACGGCGTCAGCGTGCTCAAGGACAGCTTTATCGGCTTTGTCGGGAGCACGATCTACTCCAGCGCCGCCGAAAGGAATGAGGCGGCAATGCAGATGTTTGAGAAGCTGGACGTTGGCGATTACGGGCTGCTGATGGTGCTGCGCGGCGAAGGGGCATCGGAGGATGAGCTTGCCGGTATTACCGAAAAGATAGGTGAAAAGTACCCTTCGCTCGAGGTCATTCCCTACGAGGGCGGCCAGCCTGTCTTTGACTACATTTTCATTCTTTTGTAAAAATTCCGGCGGATTCAAGGCGCCCTGCGCCTTGCCTTAAGCCGCGGATCACATTGGCGGTACCATGTGCCGCACACTACATGCAAATAAAACTTTAGGAGTTTAAACAAAACGGAGGAGAGCTATGTTAGTACTTTTTACAGACACCGATACTGATATGACACCGGAAGTTGCGGCGAAGTACAACTACAACCTTATCAGTATGCCCTACAGCATCGACAGCAAGACGACCTACCCCTACGTTGACTTTGACGTTTTTGACGCCAAGGCCTTCTACGACGGTCTCCGCAAGGGCAACCTGCCCAACACGAGCGCCATCCCGATCGAGCGGTACGTCGAGTATTTCGAGCCCCATTTTGCGGCCGGCAACGACATTTTCTACGTCCACTTCTCGCGCGCAATGACCGCGACCTTCGACAACATGGACAGCGCCCTCGCAATCCTCAAGGAGAAATATCCGGAGCGCAAGTTCTACGAGGTTGACACCAAGGCCATTACCACGCTCAGCTACTCGATCGTTGTTGACATCGGCGAGCTTTTCCTTGCCGGCAAGACAGCCGAAGAGGTTCTCGAGTGGGCCAAGGTCGAAGTCGACAAGCACACGATGTACTTCATGGCGGACGACCTCAAGTTCTTCAAGCACAGCGGCCGCGTCAGCGGTATTGCGGGCACCATGGGCAACCTTCTCGGCATCAGACCCATCATCTACATGAGCGCCGAGGGCAAAATGGTCTCTATCGGCAAGGAAAAAGGACGCGCCAAGGCCATTGCCCGCCTCATTGCCTACATGGATGAGCTTGGCGATGACGTCAAGAACCACCGGATTTTCATTGGCCATACCGACGCGATGGCTCTCGTTGAAGAGCTCGTTGTCGCGCTCAAGGAAAAACTCGGCGACGACGTTCAGTACGAGATTGTAAACGTTAACCCCACGGCAGGCAGCCACTGCGGACCCAACGCAATCGGCCTCTGCTTCCACTCAATTCACAGATAACATGATTGAAGTAAAACCCGTTCAAACTTCAAAGGAAATCAAGGAATTCATCGAATTTCCGCTGAAGCTCTACAAAGGAAACCCGTACTTTGTGCCTCCTCTTTACGGCGACGAAAAGAAGATGTTCAGGAAGGGTTTCGTATACGAAGACACGTGCGAGTCCGTCTTTTTCAACGCGTACAAGGACGGCAGAATCTGCGGCAGGATTCAGGGCATCCTCCAGAAAGCCGCCAATGAGAAAAACAACGAAAAGCGCGTGCGTTTCACAAGATTTGACGCGATTGACGACAGCGAGGTCGCCGAAAAACTGTTTTCCGCGGTTGAAAACTGGGCACTCGCCAAGGGCATGGACACCGTTGTCGGCCCTCTCGGCTACTCCGACCTTGAGCGCGAGGGCCTCCTCATCGAAGGTTTTGACCAGCTTTCGACGTTCGAGGAGCAGTACAACGCCGAGTACTACGGAAGGCTGATCGAAGGCATTGGCTATAAAAAAGAGGTCGACTGGGTCGAAAGCCGCCTCCGCTACCCCAAAGAGGGTTTTGACGAGCGCATTTTCGTCCTTGAAGAGAAGCTTCTCAAGCGTTTCAGACTCCATTTCAGCAGCGCCAAAAACGTCAACGACTTTCTCGACAAGTACGTTGACATGTTCTTCGAGCTTCTGGACCGTTCCTACGCCAATATCTACGGCACCGTCCCCTTCACCGCCCGGATGAAGAAGATGATGGTGGATAACTTCAAGCTTATCGTAGATCTGCGGTTCGTCACCGTTCTCCTTGACGAGAACGAGAAGGTGGTGGCCCTCGGGCTGTGCTTCCCTTCCATCGGCAAGGCGGTTCAAAAATCCGGCGGCAGGCTCACAATCCCGACGCTTCTCCGCCTCATCAAGGCGATTAAAAAGCCAAAATCCATCGATCTGGGACTCATTGGCGTGGAGCCGGAGCTCATGAACCTGGGCCTTGGCACGGCGATAGTCGCAGAGGTAGCGAAAATTCTCAAAAACACCGGCGTGGAGTATGCGGAGACGAACCTGAATCTGGAAGACAACACTGCAATCCGCTCGATGTGGAAATACTTCGATTCAACCGAGCACAAGCGTAGAAGAAGTTACGTGAAAAAGCTGATTTAAGGCTCTTTACGCAATTTAACGGAGATTTTTATGAAACTTATCATTGACTGCATGGGCGGAGACAAGAGCCCGGGTGCAAATGTTGAAGGCGGCCTTCTTGCCCTTGACAGGTACGAAGACCTTTACCTGATTTTCAGCGGCGACGAGGCCGCCATTAAAGCTGAGATTGACAGGCTCGGCGGAGGGCGCGGAAGGTGCGAGATACTGCACGCGCCCGACGTTATAACGGGCGAGGACAAGCCGACGGACGCTATAAGGCTGAAGCGCGAGAGCTCCATGATGAAAGGGATCAAGCTGCTGCGCGAGAGCGATGACATTGGCGGTATCGTTTCGACAGGCGCTACAGGGTCGCTCGTTGCCGCGGCCACGCTCAGGATAGGAAGGCTCGAGGGGGTCTTCAGACCTGCGTTTTGCCCTATTCTTCCGACAATGAGCGGCGGTATCGTTGGCGTGTGCGACAGCGGGGCCAATGTGGACTGCCTGCCTCTGCAGCTGGTTCAGTTTGGCGTCATGGCAAGCGCTTACATGGAGAAGGCGTTCGGGATTGAGAATCCGAGGGTTGCGCTGCTCAATATCGGCACCGAGTCAGAGAAAGGCGACGACCTGAGGAAGGAGGTCTACAAGAGGCTGAGCAGTCTTCAGGGCATCAATTTTGTCGGCAATATGGAGAGCCGCGACCTTCTCTCGGGCAAGTACGACGTGGTGGTTTGCGACGGATTTTCCGGAAATGTTCTCATCAAGACGACCGAGGGGACCGCGCTCCAGCTTCTCAAGAAGATCAAGACGGACATCTATTCGAGGACAAAATACAAAATCGGCGCCCTCTTTATGAAGAAGATGTTTGCCGAGGAGAAGGAGTTCATGAACTACCAGCGCTACGGCGGAAGCGTGCTGCTCGGAACCGAGAAGATCATCGTCAAGGGTCACGGGGCAAGCGACAAGGTTGCCGTGGCAAAGTGCATCGAACAGGCGCGCAGCATGGTCGGGAGCAATCTGAACGGAGTCATTGCCGAAAGGATTGCCGCAATACCGGAAGACGCGCAATAAAACTTTCAAATTATGCGGACGCACAGTCCGGAATCCAAATAACCAATAAATCAAAGGGGAAAGATTATGTTTGAAGACGTTAAAAATCTGCTTATCAAAGAGCTCAGACTGAAGGACGTTGAGGTCACGCCGGAGTCAAGGATTAAAGAGGACCTCCACGCAGACTCGCTCTCGGTACTGACAATGCTCATGACCATCGAAGAAGAGTACGATATCACGATTCCCGACGAGGAACTGGCAAGGTTCAGCACCGTCGGCGACATCGTTAAGTTCCTTGAGGGGCTGAAGAAATAAGCCGGGGAAAAATCAGCAGCGAAAGAGCCGGGGCGCCTGTGATGCAGGCGCCCCGGCTCTTTCGCATAATCCTATAACCAAGCGTCAAAGGTATATTTCGCGAAGACCTTTCGGAAGTTTAACCGTAACGATCGCGGCTTCGATGTCTACCGAAAGCACCACGTTCTCGAGGACGGGGATCAGTATGTTTTTGCCCTCGCCGCAATCCACGTCATATATGTCGCTTCCGGCTCCGGGTATCACGTCCGTGATGGTTCCGAGCCTGTCTCCGTTGTCCTCAACTACAAGGCAGCCGATGAGGTCGCCGATGAAGTACCGGCCCTCGGGCAGCTTAATGGCGTCCTTTCGCTCAACCTGAAGCTCGATGCCTCTCATCTTGTCGGCAGTGTCGCGGTCGTCGATGCCGTCAAACTTTAAAATCACGAATTTATTCGAGAATTTAACGCCTTTGACTTCGACCTCGCGGCGGACGCCGCCTGAGAAGAGCAGCACCTTTTTGAGCTTGCGGAAGCGGTTCACATCGTCGGTGTCAGGTATGACCTTGACCTCGCCGCGGACGCCGTGGACGTTGACTATTGTTCCGATGGTCAGATAATCGAGCATGCGGGACACTCCTTGGGATCATTCAATATCAACGTAGACTTGCTTGCCGCGGTTCTTTGCGCCCGATCTGATGATGGTGCGGATCGCCTTGGCAATTCTTCCGTCCTTGCCGATTACTCTGCCGGTTTCTTCCTCAGCTACCGAAAGTCTGAGGTAGATGCCGTCGTCGGTCTCCTCTTCGGTGACTCTGACTGCATCCTTGTTGTCGACGAGCATCTTGGCAATGTTTTCAAGAAACTCTTTCATGGTTTAATTTCCTTTCAGCAGGCGTCGTCAAGCTTTAGCTTTCTCGATGATAGCCTTAACTTTGTCAGTGGGCTGTGCGCCTTTTTTGATCCAGTCCTCAGCTTTTGCGAGATCGATCGTGAACTCTGCGGGATCCTTAAGGGGATTGTATGTTCCGATTTCCTCAACGAAACGTCCGTCTCTTGCAAATCTTGACTCTGCAACTACTATTCTGTAAAAAGGAGCCTTCTTTGCGCCGATTCTTCTTAATCTGATTTTAAGCATTTGTTTTTACCTCCAAATTTATGAGCTTTTATTTGAAAAGCGGTTGCGGACTTTGCCGCGTGCTCGCTCTTTTCAACTGTTAAATGTCTTCCGGACCTTGGTTACCGCCAATGCGCCCCGCCCGTCAGAACTTGATTCCGCCTTTTCCGAAACCGCCAAGCTTTCCGAGACCCCTTGGCCCCTTCCCGCCCGACATCTTCTTCATCATGTCGCGCATCATTTCGAACTGGCGCATGAGTTTATTGACGTCCTGGACCGTCGTTCCGCTGCCGTCCGCGATTCTCTTTCGCCTGCTTGCGTTGAGAAGTCCCGGATTTCTGCGCTCTTTCATGGTCATCGAGCAGATTATCGCCTCGGTCTTGACCATTCCCTTCTCGTCAATGTCCTCCTCGCGGATTCTGCCCGCTACGCCCGGCATCATTCCCAGAAGCTTTGTGATACCGCCAAGCTTTTTGATCTGCCGAAGCTGCTGCAGGAAGTCGTCAAGCGTGAACGTCTGCTGCCTGATCTTTTTCTCAAGCTCGCGCGCCTCTTTTTCGGAGTACATCTGCTCGGCCTGCTCGATGAGTGTGAGCACGTCGCCCATTCCGAGGATTCGGCTTGCCATTCTGTCGGGTTTGAACGATTCGAATTCGTTCATTTTCTCGCCGACGGAGGCGAACTTGATGGGTTTGTTTGTCATCTGTGCGACTGAGAGCGCCGCACCGCCCCTCGTATCCGAGTCGAGCTTTGAGAGGATTACGCCCGTGATGTCGAGCCTGTCGTTGAAGGCCACGGCCACATTGGCGGCATTCTGACCCGTCATCGAGTCGACAACGAGAAGAATTTCGGAAGGATTCGTGGCTTTTTTGATCTCCTCGAGCTCCTCCATGAGCCTGTCGTCAATTTCAAGACGGCCCGCGGTATCGATGATGATGACGTCGTTGAGCTGTCTGACGGCTTTTTCCTTGGCGGATTTGGCGATCTGGACGGGTTTTGTGCCCTCGGGCATCGAGAAAACCGGAACCTGAATCTGTCCGCCGAGAACCTCGAGCTGCTTGATGGCTGCAGGCCTGTAGATGTCGGCCGCAACGAGCATCGGGTTCTTGCCCTGTTTCTTGAGCATGAGAGCGAGCTTGGCGGATGCGGTTGTTTTACCTGCACCCTGAAGACCTGCCATCATGATGACGTTCGGG
>Ga0265299_10006646_pt1 | contig 10499 bp, 9 predicted proteins | sample AusTroGonzalo_MG_4_FD_193485 | JGI IMG/M metagenome (GOLD analysis project Ga0265299, IMG submission 193485) | Bovine rumen microbial communities from tropical cattle in Woodstock, Queensland, Australia - Gonzalo_02 | ecosystem: Host-associated > Mammals > Digestive system > Stomach > Rumen ...
CAGAGAGATAACCAGTGATGGGCGTCGGCGCACCCTCGTAAGTGTCGGCCGTCCAAAAATGGAAAGGAACCAGTGAGAGCTTGAAAGCCAGACCGCTGAAGAAGAACACAAGGCCCATAATCTGCAGCGGCGATGCCCAATAATTTCGACTAAGCACGTTGGCAATATCATCGAAGTAGAGCGTACCTGTAGCAGCGTAGATAAACGAAATACCGTAGAGCATCACACCGCTCGAGAACGTTGCTACCAGCACGTACTTAGCGGCAGCCTCTGCACTCTTTTTCTTCCACTTATCGAAAGCCACCAGACAAGCCATTGGCACTGAAGCAGTCTCCAACCCGAGGAAGAACAACAGGAACGAGCCGCTGGACATCATAATATACATACCTAATAAGGTAGAAAGTACCAACAGGTGGAACTCACCGGCATATTTGCGGGCTTCATTCTCCAGCCACGGCTCAGCCATCACAACAACGATAAATGTACCAAAAGTGAGAATGAGCTTCATGACTTGAGCAGCCTGCGATGCGACATACATACCACCGAAAGCCTCGGCAGGAGCAACAGTGGTAAGCATGATAGTCTGGCAGAGCAACAAGGCAGCGGTCAACTTGCCCAGTACGCCAACCTTACGCTCGCTCTTATGCAGACAGAAGTCAGCAAAGAACACGATAATCAATGCGAGGACCAAAAGTGCCTCGGGAATCATATTTAGGAATTGTCCGTAATTCATATCTTTCGTCCTCCTATATTAAATGATATTAGCGAGAATTGGTCCTACAGCATCACTGATGACATTGCTTGCCCACAAGGGGAACAGACCGAGACCGGCCACACAAGCAATCAGACAGATAACAGCAACGCGCTCGTCCCAGGTAGCATCAGTAAGTTCCAAATAGTGCGGGTTCTTAACCTCGCCATACAGAATCTTACCGACAACACGCAGGATGTAGACTGCCGTGACGACAATCGACGTACAAGCAATGATGGTCGCTACGCGGTGGAAGGTATCAGGATTCTCGAAAGAACCCACGAAGATGCTCATCTCTGCAATGAATCCTGAGAAGCCAGGCAGGCCAAGGTTGGCCAGACCAGCCACAACGTAACCCACAGCGAGGAAAGGCATAATCTTCATCAAACCATCCAGATAGCGAATATCACGAGTGTGAGTACGTCCGTAAATCATACCGATAAGGGCAAAGAAGAGGGCCGTCATCAAACCATGTGACAACATCTGCAGGATAGCACCTGTGCAAGAGGTCTTGGTCATCATCAACAGGGCAAAGAGCACCAGGCCACAGTGTGACACCGACGAGTAAGCATTGATATACTTCAGGTCGGTCTGTACACAGGCCGAGAAGGCGCCATAGACCACGGAGATAGTGGTGAGAATCAGGAAGATCCAAGCCAACTCATTAGCAGCATCGGGCAACAGATACATAGCTACGCGGAAGCAGCCATAGCCTCCTAACTTCATCAACACACCAGCATGGAGCATTGACACAGCAGTAGGTGCCGAAGCATGACCGTCGGGTGACCATGTGTGGAAGGGGAACAGAGCACCCAGCACACCGAAACCGATGAAGATGAAGGGGAAGAACAACTTCTGTGTTGCGACGGGGATGTTATGCATGGCAGCAATCTCGTTGACATTCATCGTCGTGGCACCACTGAAGTAGTAGATGCCAAGAATACCGAGAATCAAGAGGGCCGATCCTCCCATCAGCATCAGCGTCAGCTTCATGGCAGCATATTCCTTGTTGCCAGAACCCCAGACACCAATTAGCAGGTACATAGGAATCAACGCCACCTCATAGAACATGAACATGGTGAACATGTCGGTGCAGATAAAGAAACCATACACACCCGTAGAAAGCAGGGTAAACCAGAGGAAGTATTCCTTGGTCATGGGTTTCAGCTGCCATGAGGCAAAGGTTCCGGTGAAAACGATAATACTAGACAGGAGCAGCATGACAACGGAGATGCCATCTACACCAACAGAATAGGCAATATTAAGAGGCTTGAACCAAGGTGTAGAAGCCGTCAACAGCATTACGTCGGTATTACCTGCTGCACGCTGCTGAACGAAATAGATGGTCAGCCAAACGGACAGGGCCAGCAGACACGAAGCGCCAACCACCATCACGCCACGCACCTGATTCAAACTCTTGGCCAGCCAAAGGCCGAGGAGCATCAGGGCGGGAATTACTACGAATAATGTTAATATACTCATAATTGTACTTTCGATTTAGATTGCTAGCAGGATTAACGTTAATGCGACAGTACCGGTCAGGAACCAAACGGCATACTGACGGACATCGCCACTCTGCCAAGGACGCAGACTCTCACCAGCCTCGTTGGCACCCCAAGCCATGAAGTTGAACGTGCCGTCAACAACGTGACGGTCAAACCAAGCAACAGGCTTGGAAATACAGCGGAAGATAATGCGGTGCGTGACATACTGCCAAATCTCGTCCTGATAGAAACGCTTATATGCTGCACGATGCAGTTTGGGGAACGCTTTGTATAGACGGTCGGCAATAGGCTGACTTTCACCCTTATAAATATAGGTAGCCAGACAGATGCTCAGAATGGCAATAATCGTACTGGTAGCAGCAATCTGCGTGTCGAAATGGATAGTGTAGTTGGTACCTTCAGCGTTGACGAACTGTCCAAAGCTGCCACCCCACCCTGCAAAACCGGCAATGGTAGAGTAGATACCTACACCCATCGTAATCACGCAAAGCACAATCAGAGGGATGGTCATCGTAGCAGGAGCCTCGTGCGGTGTATGATGCTCGTGAGCCTCCACATTCTCCGTACCCCAGAAGATGCCATAGTACAAACGGAACATGTAGAAGGCGGTCATGGCAGCAATACCTGTCATAATCCAACCAACCACAGGACTGTAGGCAAAGCAGGCAGTAATAATCTCATCCTTCGAACTGAAACCCGAGAAGAACGGAATACCTGCAATAGCGAAACAACTGATGAGGAACGTAATGTTTGTAATCGGCATGTACTTACGCAAGCCACCCATCATGGCCATTTCGTTACTGTGAACGGCATGGATGATACAACCGGCACCGAGGAACAGACAAGCCTTGAACATTGCGTGGGTAAACAGGTGGAACATACCAGCCATGAAACCAAGCTGTGCGTGGTTGTCGAGTACGCCGTGGTGACCTGGCAGCGATACGCCCAATGCCACCATCATGAAGGCAATCTGCGAAATCGTTGAGAAAGCCAGCACACGCTTGATGTCACTCTGGGCACAAGCCACGGCTGCTGCATAGAACGCGGTGAAGACACCTACCCAGACCACGATGCTCATCTGAGGCTGAGCATACTCAACCCACAAGGGGAACATACGGGCAATCTGGAACACACCAGCTACCACCATCGTAGCAGCATGGATGAGTGCAGAAACAGGTGTCGGACCCTCCATAGCATCGGGCAGCCAGATGTGCAACGGGAACATAGCACTCTTACCAGCACCACCGATAAACATCAGCACTAAGGCCGTTGGCAGGATAAAGCCTGCAGCGGCAACTGCCTTGGCAGCATTGCCAGCGATGAATGGAGTCGTACCCTCGCCCATCACGATATTGCCAGCAAACGAGAAGCTGAACGAATCAGTGTAATAACCGAACATCAGGATACCGATGAGGAAGAACATATCAGCGAAGCGCGTCACGATAAATGCCTTTTTAGAGGCAGCAATGGCAGGCTTCAACGGATAGTAGAATCCAATCAACAGATAAGAGCTGACACCCACAAGTTCCCAGAAAGTGTACATCTGGAAGATGTTGGTGGCAAGTACTAATCCCAACATTGACATAGTGAAAAGACTCAAGAATGCGTAGTAACGCTGGAAGCCCTTCTCACCGTGCATGTAACCGAACGAGTATATATGAACCATGAACGACACCGTACTGATGACAATGAGCATCATCACTGAAATGGGATCAAGCAGGATACCCATATCGAAGTGCAGATTGCCCAGTGGCAGCCAGGTGAAGTTATAGGGAACGATAGTTGCGTAAGTGCCATCAGCAAGACGGTCGGCGCCAAAATAGGCGAAAGCCGTCAGGTAAGAAAGCACGGTAACCAGTCCCAATGAGGTTGTGCCGATAAGACCAGCGGTCTTATGCGACATCTTCATACCAGCGAGCGCAAGAATCACGAATGACAGCGCAGGCAGCAGAAGAATCAGAAATGAATAACTATATATTTCCATAATTTTTCACTTTTACTTTTTTACCTTAGCTTACCATTTCATGTTCTTGATACTGTCAACACTATCGCTGTGGAAGTTGCGGTAGACATTAATGATAATAGCAATAGCCACAGCCGACTCAGCAGCTGCAACACCAATCACAAAGAGCGTCATAAACATGCCTTCCATACCGTTCGGATAAAGTAGACGGTTAATGGCGGCAAAGTTGATATCGACGGCGTTCAATACTAACTCAACAGAGATGAGCATGGCGATCAAGTTGCGACGCGTCACAAAGCCATAGACGCCAATGAAGAACAACAGGGCGCTAAGCGCGAAATAACATTCTACAGGTACCATAGCTTACTCCTCCTTCTTTTCTTTACGTGCAACAACCAAGCCACCGATGATGCAGGCCAGCAGGAACAGTGAAATGAACTCGAAAGCGAGCACATACTGATACTTACCGGCACCAACGAGGGCTGTACCAATCTCTTTCATAGGAACCTCTACATTGGCGGGAGCCAGCGTGAAGAAGCCTGTCTTCAGAAGAATCAGACTGACGACGACCAGTCCAGCCAAAGCAACCAGGCCACCACCAATCATCTTACTAGACTTCACGCGTTCCTCCAAACCTTGAAGGGTACGCTTGCTCACCAACTGGATAGCGAACACATAGATCATCGTAACACCACCGGCATATACTGAGATCTGAGCGGCGCCCAGGAAGGTGTAATCGAGCAGGAAATAGATACCTGCTACACCGAAGAGCACAAACAACATGAATGTTGCGGCTCGCATGATTCTCGTTGTGGTAACACACATCAGCGCCGAGCCGATGATGAGCACCGCGAGAATGATAAACATTACTGTATTTGCCATAATGCGTTACTTCGTTTTAGTGTTAAACTTACCGACTTCCCACTCGGCACCGCCTTCAAGAAGGTTAGGCAGCGAACCACCCTTATACTCTTCCTTGTCAAGGTGAAGCACCAAATTAGAACGGTCGAACACGGCGTTCTCGAAATCATTCGTAAACTCGATGGCATCGAAGTTGCAGGCGTTCGTACAGAGCTGGCAGAACATACAGTCGCCCAGGTCGTACTGATAATCGTCGAGCACCTTCTTCTTTTTGCCCGTCTCAGGATCCTCTGCCATGTGGCTGACAATCTTGATGGTTCCGTTGGGGCAAGACTTCTCGCACAGTGTGCAAGCCGTACACTTATAGCTGCCGTCCTCGTTGCGCTTGAATACAAGGCGACCACGGTGACGCTTAGCCACATGGAGTGTAGTCTTGCGGTTCTCGGGATATTGCTCTGTTGACTTGTTGGTGAAGAAGTCCTTGAAATATTCCTTCCAGGAGGTCTTCATGCCCACAGCCAGCGTTTTTAAGCCGTGCCCGATTTCTCCGAAATATGTTTTGTTATCTTCCATATCTTTATAGTTTTTCTAGGATATCCTATGACTTCCTAGGTACACCTATTTAATATATAAGCCTAAAGCCACTACTACAGTCATAATCACCAGGTTGAGCAGTGCCAGCGGCATCAGGTACTTCCACTCCAATTTCAGAATCTGGTCAATACGCAGACGGGGGAACGTCCACTTCACCCACATCAGAATCCATACCAGGAAGAAGGCCTTGCCCATAAACCAAACGATACCGGGGATGTAGTTCATCACCTGATCGAAGGCCTCGACACCGATGTTCACAGGAGCCCAACCACCGAGGAATACCGTAGCGGCGATACCTGCGATGATAAAGAGGTTCAGGAACTCTGCAAGGTAGAAGAAGCCGAAGCCCATACCAGAATACTCGGTATGATGACCGGCAGTCAATTCACTCTCAGCCTCAGCCATATCAAACGGACCACGGTTAGCCTCAGCATTTCCTGCAATGAGGAATACGAAGAAAGCAATGATGGCAGGGATATGTCCCTGGAAAATAAGCCATTTCCAAGGACCGGTCTGTGCCTCGACGATACCCGACATCTGCATCGTACCAGTCAGGATGACAGCGGTAATCAGACAGAGACAGAGCGACATCTCGTAAGAAATCATCTGCACAGCGCCACGCATGGCCGAAACCACAGAGTACTTGTTGTTAGAACCCCAACCTGCGAGGAAGATACCTACCACACCTATCGAAGAGACAGCGGTCAGCAGGAACACGCCCACGTTGAAGTCAAGCACTGTAGCACCATTGTTCCAAGGCAGGAACGAGAAAGCACCAACAGAGCCGATAATCACAAGAAGAGGAGCCACGAGATAGAGCAGCTTATCGGCACGGTCAACAATGAAAATCTCCTTAATGAGCATCTTCAGCACGTCGGCAAACACCTGCAGCAGGCCCCAGTAACCTACTCGCATCGGGCCCAGACGGCACTGGAAGTAGGCACAGACTTTACGCTCCATAAATATCAGTACGATGGCGATAAGGGCATATCCCACGAGGATTCCCACACCCACCAGCACGCACTCAATCAATATCGACAGAAAATCTCCTAACCCTAAGGTTTCTCTCAGGAGAGCGTCGAACCATTGTGTAACAATACTAAAATCAAACATAATCCTTCGCTTTTATCTGTCAATATCAGGAATTACAACGTCAATAGCGGCACAAGTAGCGATGAGGTCGGCAATCTTCTGACCACGCAGCATCGGGTCGAAAGCGCCCACCAGCGAGAGACCCATTGGACGCATCTTCATGCGGTACGGGCTCTTGTCGCCACGAGAGTCGAGATATACACCAAACTCACCAGCCACACCCTCAACAGAGTAGTACCACTGTCCCTTTGGGCACTTGATGATGGGCTTCTGCTTTACATAGAAGTCACCCTCTGGGATATTGTCTATTAACTGTTCAATAATGTTCAGGCTCTGGTACATCTCATTGATGTGAACGAGGTAACGATCCATAGAGTCACAGCCGCTGAGCGTACACTGTTCCCACTCCACCTTATCGTACATATCGTACGGGTGGTTCTTGCGCACATCGTTTTTCCAACCGGAAGCACGTCCGGCAGGGCCTGTCACAGCGTAGCTGATACAATCCTCAAGACTCATCGGACCACAGTTTTCCAAACGGTTGTGAGTAATAATATTGTCACCGAAGATGTCCATATACTCCTGAATGGTCGGACGCAGGTACTTCACAAGATCCTTACAATTTTTGACGAAGTTAGGATCGATATCGTCCTGCAAACCACCAATACGATAGTAGTTCTGAATCAGGCGACCACCCGTGGTTTCTTCCATGCAGTTCAGCACGTGCTCACGGTCACGCATACCATAAAGCATACCTGTCAGAGCACCAAGGTCCTGAGCCACACACGAGGTATAAAGCAGGTGTGAATCAAGACGCTGAAGCTCATCCATAATAGTGCGGATGTACTTGATACGATCGGTCAATTCTACCTCCAAAGCCTCCTCTATAACACCAACCAATGCATGGCGATGTTGCATGGCTCCCAAGTAGTTAAGACGATCTGTTAAAGCCAAAGTTTGTGGATAGGTCATACCTTCCCACATCTTCTCAATAGCACGATGGATATAGCCAAGATGCGGATAAACTCGCTTGACAGTTTCGCCGTCAAGAACCGTTTGTAGTCTCAACACACCATGAGTTGCAGGGTGCTGAGGACCAATGTTAATCACATAGTCATCAGAACCAAAGAGACGGTTCTGCTTCGACTGGAGATTGCCATCCTTGTCAATGAAATACTCCAAACCATAGTCTGGCTCTACATCATCCTCAAGGGTGTACTTATCGTTGAACTGCCAGTCCTTACGGAAAGGATACCCTTTGAAATCAGAACGCAGGAACAGGCGACGCATGTCGGGATGACCAAGGAAAACGATGCCATAGAAATCGTAAACCTCACGCTCCAACAAGTCAGCTACTCGCCAGATGTTTGAAACGGTAGGCAGATAAGCTAACATCTGTCCGTCTGTCTCCCCTGCCCCATTCGAGGCAATACCGTCACCACAAACCTGGCTTTTGGCAATCATCTTCACGCTGCAACGCTCATGCGTTTTGGTGTTCTCAAGAATATAAACGCAACCTAATCCCTCTTCGGGGCCAAAGTCTTCGCCTACGATAGTGACAAGATAGTCAAAGCCCTTCTTGTCCTTCAAGTTCTGCATTTCCTGTGCGAACTTGTCAAAATCAAATGATAAGAACTCTAACTTCATGCCTTCTCCTCCTCTTTTACTGTTTGCTGCGATTCAGCCGCAGCAGACTTCATTTCTTCTACAAATTCTTTAGGCACATCCGTTACCACGATGGCCTCTCTGCGATGGTCATTGTGCTTCGAACGGAAGGTAAGTTCCTCGTTCGATACGCCAAGAGCCTTCTCCTCTGCAGTCTGTTTGTGGTTAGCACCTCCGAAGAATTTCTCAATCTTCACCTTACGCTGCAGCTGCATCATGCCATACATGATAGCCTCCGGACGTGGGGGACAACCAGGAATAAACACATCTACGGGCACGATTTCCTCGATACCCTTCACCACATGGTAGCTCGACTTGAACGGTCCACCGCTGATGGCACAACCACCGACGGCAATCACGTATTTGGGCTCAGCCATCTCGTCGTACAGACGCTTTAGGGCGGGAGCCATCTTATGCGTGATGGTACCGGCACACATAATCAGGTCTGCCTGACGGGGAGAGTTACGTGTTACCTCAAATCCGAAGCGTGCGAAGTCATAACGGGCACAGCCGCAGGCCATGAATTCTATACCACAACAAGAAGTTGCAAAGGTCAGAGACCAGAGAGAGTTGCTGCGGCCCCAGTTAATTAACTGGTCCAGCGAACCCGTAATCACATTGACGCCGCCCTCATGGAGCTCGTCAACAATCTTCTCCAAAGAAGCATTGTCGTTCCATTCTTCATATGGAATCGACTTGATGTGCGGCCTAAGGCCGCCATTCTTCGACTTGGTAGTCGAAGCGGGCGTTTTTACTTCCATTCCAAGTCTCCTTTCCGCCAGGCATATGCCAAGCCTAACACAAGAACTACCAGGAAGAAGCCGATGCTCAGCAGGGCCATCGCGCCGAACTCCTTCACGACTACTGCCCATGGATACAGAAACACCGTTTCTATATCAAACATGAGGAACAAGATGGCAAAGAGATAGAATCCCACCGACATTGGCAGCCAAGAGCTGCCTCGCGTGGGGATACCACTCTCATACGGCTCACCTTTCACCTTCGCATAGGACCTTGGTCCTATCAGCTTGGCTACAACGTAAGCCGCTACCACCAATGTAATAGCCGTCAACAAGACGGTAATTAACAAAGTAAAGTTCATAAAAATACTTTAATAATATTAGATTGCAATCGAAATTTCATGCAAAGTTACAAAAAAACTATGGAAATCTTATCTTTTTCAGAAATATTTTGTATTTTTGCAGCAGAAATATATAATTAGGCTTCTAATTTTGATAAAATTAACTGCCTAAACGAACAATAATTACAACTATAAAAGCTTATGAAAAAAACATTATTACTCATTAAAACTACATTATTATTAACAATCTTTGGCACAAGTAATTTATTTGCCCAATACGTTGATGTAACTTCTCAGTACATTTCCAATGCAGGATTCGAAGAATGCGAAGCGCTGCCTGTTGTTGTATATCATGACAACCAGAAGGATATCGATATCAATAAGATTGAAGTCTGGTCTCATTGGAATACGGCCAAAGGCACAGACTATGAGTCTACCGGTTGGAAGTTGGTTGAGCAAATGAAAAATGCCAATGGTGGCGTCGTTGTTTACGGCGTCAACATACAATCGGGACAGTATGCCACTGCCGGTGAACCTGGTCCCACTCAAGGTATTACAGGTACAAAAGGTCTCTGCTTCTGTGGCGCTGCAGGTCTAGTTTATCAACAAGCCAATGAAATTACGTTGCCAGCAGGAACTTATCGGCTGACCGTTAATCTGTATGCCCGTAATGGTCAGACCACCAATCCCGGCCCTACGCAGCAGGTGAACAACATTAAGACCGGCTTTATGCCGACGGGTGGTACTGAGGACGATCTCATTCCCGCCAAAAGGACAAGTAAGCAGTTTAAAAGCAATGCATGGGACACCGAAGTGCTTGATATAGAACTGACACAGTCCACTAAAGGCCGTTTCCAGATAAGTTATGGTTCAAGTTACTTTGTTGTTGTTGACGATGTGAAACTGGAATATCAAGGTGGTGTGGTTACCACTGCGCTGGCAAATGTCGTCACCAAAGCAATAGCCCTGAACGTCGAGCTCAACAAT
>Ga0265299_10006652_pt1 | contig 10496 bp, 9 predicted proteins | sample AusTroGonzalo_MG_4_FD_193485 | JGI IMG/M metagenome (GOLD analysis project Ga0265299, IMG submission 193485) | Bovine rumen microbial communities from tropical cattle in Woodstock, Queensland, Australia - Gonzalo_02 | ecosystem: Host-associated > Mammals > Digestive system > Stomach > Rumen ...
GGACGGCCAGTGGGAGAACGCCCACTTCGTCGCGAAGGAGCTCGGAGGCGAGGGCTTGACGCCGGACCCGGAGTTATGATATAATAGGAACCCGTTAGCCCAAGTTGGGCAAGGAAGGAAACCAAGTGAGTCAATGATTACGCTGAAGGAATGGCAAGTCCCGCTTGCCGAGCACCAGACGAAGGTGCTGCGCGAAGGGAAGGTGATGCTGTCCGCCTGCCACACGGGGAGCGGCAAGACCTACCTCGCATGCCAGACGATCAGGGACCTCAAGATGCCCACGCTCGTCGTGTGCCCCAAGGTCGCGATCTCGCAGTGGAGGCACGTCGTGGAGGGCATGGGCTGCCGACCCTACGTCATCGACGTCGTGAACCCCGAGAGGCTCGTCGCCGGCAGGAACCCGTACTACAACAACGACACCGGCTGGGCGTCGCTCGACGGAAACCGCCCGTGCCTCCTGGTGGTGGACGAAGTGCATCGTGGCTGTAGTGGCGCGGACTCGAAGCAGACCCTCATGGCGGCGAGGTGGTGCAACAAGGCCCACCCGCTCAACAAGGAGCTGCTCATGTCCGCGACTCCCTTCGAGACCCCGGAGAAGATGCGCCTCATCGGCTATCTGATGGGCTTCCACCGATTCGTCAAGTCCAGCTTCTACGACTGGATGCGGACGAAGAACTGTGGGTTCGTCGACATCGGCTGGGGCGCCCGCAAGCGCCGCGTCTTCCGGTTCACCACGAACAAGAAGAAGGCCGAGGAGACCATGCGCCTCATACGGCACGAGATGGGAGACCGTTTCATGTCGATCACCCCCGAGGAGATTCCGGGATTCCCGGAGGAGACGCGGGAGGTGGTGCGCATCGACCTCGCCAAGACCGACCACGACGCGCTCGTCAGGGCCTACGAGGAGATGCCAGAGCGCATCCAGAACCTGTCGCAGGACGACATGGTGAAGGTGCTGCGCCTGCGCCAGCAGGCCGAGTTCTGCAAGGCGGAGGTCATGGCGCAGATGGCGTGCGACCTCGTCGAGGACGGCAACAGCGTGTTCGTGATGGTGAACTTCACGGACGCGAGGAAACGCGTCGAGGCGTACCTCGACAAGAAAGGATTGAGATATGCAAGCATCTACGGCGGCCAGAAAGAGGCCGAACGGCAGCAAGGGATCGACGAGTTTCAGTCAAACCGTGTCTATGTCATGGTCGGCATGGCTGCTGCATGCTCGGTCGCGCTTAGTCTGCATGACGAAAGACATGAGAGAGCTCGCGTGTCTCTTATCAGCCCCGGATATTCCGCTTCCGAGTTCAGCCAGGGGCTCGGTCGCATCCGACGCGTTGGAGGTACGACGGCTACTCAAAAGATTGTTGTCGCGGCTGACAGCGTAGAGGAGAAGGTGGGCATGGCAATCGAGCGGAAGATGAACAACCTCTCCGCTCTCACAGACAAGGACCTGATGAGATGAACAACACAAGACGCAAGGAGATCGACAGGCTCATGGAGAGGGTGCAGTCCCTGCTCAACGACTTGTCGGACATCAAGGACAGCATCTCGACCGTCCAAGACGAAGAGCAGGACTACCTGGACAACATGCCGGAGTCCATGCGGGACGGCGAGAAGGCGCAGAAGGCGCAGGAAGCAATCGACTCGCTGTACGAGGCGCAGAACACGATCGAGGATGCCGAGACGTACCTCAACGACGTCAACAACAGCCTCGAGAACGCGAAGGCGTAGGAGACGCGATGAAAGTCAAAGTCAAGTTCCGGGACACGGAGTTCGGGCTCTTCGAGCCGAGCTTCACGGTTCCCGCCCTCGGGACCGCCGATCGGTTCCGGGGGATATACCTCGACTTCGTGGCGAACGGCGTCCCCTGGTCGCAGCTCGTCCTCGACCACTCGATCCTCCGGTACAAGGTGCTGGACGACACGTGGTACGAGAGCCCGGTCTTCGCGTCGGCGACCGACAGGGTGTACCAGATCATCAAGAGGATACTGATATCAGACTCCGGCCGCAAATGCGGCGAGGAGATAGAGATCGAATACGAAGGAGAAGACATGGAAGAGAAGACGATAGCGGTGCCTGCGGGCACTGACAAGGTGACGCTGAACATCGAGCGGAAGAGCGAACGCCCCGAGGGGATGACGCTCCGCCAGGCGCTGCTGGCGACGCCGTCCGACAGGGCGGTCGTCGTGCGCGTGGTCGACTGCCCGATGGTGAACACGAGGCGGCTGGCCTGGGACATGTTCCTGCCGGCGATCGACGGAAGCGACTCCGACGAGCGGCGCCGGGCCCGGACGACGCAGTTCGCGTCGTGCGAGCTCTGCGACGTCCCCGTCCTGCTGGACGAGCGCGAGGTGAGGCGCGTGGACATCCGGTACAACGCGTTCGGGACGGACTGCGTCGCGTTCGAGGTGGAGAATGACGCCTGATTTCGTGAGGCTCACGAGCCGTGAGGCCGGCGGAGGCGACCTGTTCCTGAAGAGGAGCATGATCGCCGCCGTCGGCTCGTACTGGAACGGCAAGCAGCAAGTCACGCACGTGACGCTGATAAACGAAGACATCGACTACGAGGTGAAGGAGAGCGTAAGGGACGTTCTCCGCCTCATAACGGGAAAGGATGCAGATGGCATACCAGGTAAGGAAGATAAGTCCGTCGGCCTTGCAGGCCACGGAGACGTGCCCCAGGTTCCGGCCGAACGGGGAGACGAGCGCGGTCGCCGCCGCAGGAACGCTGTTCCACGAGGCGATGGAGAAGCTCATGGGCGTACCGAAGCCGGAGTGGGCTTCGTACATAAGGAGGCAGGACGTCTCCGCGGAGCAGCGGGAGCTGATGGAGAAGGCGGCGGAGGCCGTGGCGGACCTCGTGACGGAGGGCATGCCGGTCTTCCCGGACCGTCGGCTCAAGATGCGGGGCGGCAAGCCGCGCAAGTCGCCGCTCGCTGAAGGCCTGTACCCGGAGCTCGAGATCGAGACCGGGCCGGGCCGGCACGGCTACATCGACCTGCTGATCGTCGACCGCGGCGGGTGCGCGCACATCGTGGACTGGAAGTCGGACTTCGTCGAGCACGACCACGAACTCCAGCTCGCGGCGTACGCGGTGAGCCTCCAGAGGCTCTGCCCCGCGCACAAGACGTTCGACTGCCTCATCGTGGCGCCGCGCCTCGGCGAGGACAACGAGCGGCACATGTGGTCGGCGGACGAGCTCGAGGGGCTCGCCGCGCGCATCGCCGCGATCGAGCTGCGGGCGGACGACGCCATGTGGGACGACACGATCCGGTCGTGCCCCGGCGAGTACTGCCAGTACTGCCACGCGAACGGCCGGTGCAAGGCGCAGGCGCTGAACGCCATCGACGCCGTGCCCGTCGACGCGGAGCCGCCGGTCCCCAGGCCGACGCTCCAGTGCCTGATGAACCCGTCCACGCCGGAGCTCCGGGGCTACCGCAGGGCGTTCATCAAGCCGCTCGAGGCCGCGATCGCCGCGTGGAAGAAGCAGGACGCCGAGTTCCTCGAGGAGCACGGGCGGGCAAATCCGCTCGTCATCCCCGGGTTCAAGGCCACGTGGGCGAGGAAGCCGAGCCATCTCGACCGCTCGCCGGAGGCGCAGCCGCGCATCAGGAACGTCCTGATGGGCGAGCTCGGGCTCTCCGACGTGGAGCTGATGGACTGCTCGCCCGTCGACCGCAAGGCCGTCGTCGAGCTCCTGACGCGCACGCCGGAGCAGGGCGGACGCGGCATGACGGAGAAGGAGGCGAAGAAGCGGCTCGAGTCCGCGCTCGGCCCGTTCATGATCCGCGGCGAGGGCGACTCGCTCCGCGTCGTGGCGGTCGGGGCGAAGACGAGGGAGCTGCCCGTCTCGGGAATCGACAAGGAGTTCGTGTGATGCCAAACGACTACGAACTGATGCCGCAGCATGACGCCCGCAAGTCCTTCTACGGGAAGGCGCGGGTGCGCGTGGACGACCACGGGAACAGGTTCCTGATCAGCTACGGGACGCCCGTCATGTGGTGGGACGCGAAGACGAAGACCCTGCACAGGCTGATCGCGGGCTGGACGGACCCGAAGGGCAAGTACGTCACGTGGTCGAGCACCACGGGGCGGCACGTCGCCGAGTTCTCCAGCCAGATGGAGGGCTGCGTCGCGGTCACGAAGAAGGAGTGGGACGCGATGGAGGTCGAGGCGCTTCCGCACCCGCTGTGACGACGATGTCCCCCGTCCCCGGGTGGGGGCGGGGGCAGACACGAAAAGACACGAAACAAACCGAAAGGAAACAATGAGCAACGGAAAGAAGGCCGCCGAGGCGGCCACGCAGGAGAAGGTCGCGGCGGTCGTCGCGACGGACGCAGAGGTGATGGACGACGCGAACGACGGCTCGCCGTCGACGGCGGTGGCCGTCCGCGAGGACACGGTCCCCGCCGGCGGGCTGGGCGTGTTCGCGTGCGAGGGAGGGCCGACGGTCCTCGACTGGACGTGGGTGCATCTCAAGTTCGAGATGTCGCAGAAGCGCCCGGACGGGAACCAGGGCGAGTTCTACCTCGGGCGCGACTGGGAGGCGAAGCTCTGCGACAAGGGCGGAAGCCTCGGAGTCGGCCAGATGCCGGACCCGAAGCGCCGCTTCGAGTTCGTCGTGGTCGGCCGCAAGGACGGCTACAAGCACTACGTCACGCAGCAGGAGTTCGCCTCGGGCGTCATGGCGAAGCGCTACTACGTCGACCCCTCGAAGGGCGCGAAGGGCTGGCAGCTCGCCAGGCAGGCCGCGCTCGACGCGGGCGAGACGATCGGCGACTCCGCGTGGCGCGACGGCGACCCGGCGAAGGGCGAGCCCCGCCGCGTCGGGCCCAGCGCCAGCGAGTTCATGCAGCTCATGGTGCTGGTGAAGAAGCCGGAGGACCTGGACGCCGGGCACGAGCTCTTCTCGGTGCCGCTCGCGGGCGAGTTCTACGCCCCGGCGTACTTCGAGTTCGACAAGCTGAACTGGCGCAAGGCGTACGGCTGCATGCAGGCGGTCATCAGCGCCGAGGTCAACCGCAGGCGCGTCGACCCGAAGTACGAGCCCTGCATCTTCGACAAGGTGTTCTGGGGCTACTCCGCCGCCGTCAACCGCAACGGCAAGGTGGTCACGACGCCGATGATGACGCGCGCCGTGGTCGACGGCAAGCCGCTCTCGCTGCCGAAGGAGGCCATCGAGGACCTCCGCGCGGTGGTCCAGGGCGCGGCCGCGGCCCCCGACGACGCCGAGTTCTGACGGAGGAGGCCCCTCGTCCCGCACCGGGACGGGGGGTCTTTTTTCCCTCCGGCGGCAAGGGTGCGGAAAAGTTGAATTTTTTTCCGCATACCCGTTGACAACGCCCCGGGGATGTGGTATGATACGCGCCGCCATGAGGGGAAAGACACCTAACGAGGAGCTCAAGAGGCTCAAGAGGGGCGGCGCCGGGATGCGCCGGCTCCTGCTCGACGACCTGCGGGAGGAGCGCCAGGACGCTCCGCGCCCGCTGTCCCGCAACCTGGAGGGGTACATGGACGGCGCCGAGCTGCGCCCCCTGTACGGAATCCACAAGGCCGCGAGGCTCGCCGAGCACTACCTGCACAGGACGCGCTACGGGCGCCCCGCGAACCGCCGGTTCGCCGAGGCCGCCGACGCCCTGTACTTCGACGTGCGCCAGGCGGTGGCCACGCTCGTCCACAACTGGAGGGCGGGGGCCCCGCTCCCGAGGTCGACGTCGAAGGTCCTGCGCTCGAAGGTCGCCGCGTTCTCGAAGAGGCTCGCGGCGTTCGGCGCGACGCTGTGCTCCGTGCGCAGGGCCGAGTGCCCGTGCTGCAAGGGGACGGGCAGGATATTCGGGGAGGCCGGGGCCGACAGGGCCGTCGTCGCCGTCCTCGAGGACGCGGTGAAGGCGGGCAGGCTCGCGTACGAGCCGGGCCTGGGGTACTACGGGATCGGGTGATCCCGGAGACGGAACATATACGAACGAAGCAGCACGGACTCGGTCCGCAGAAAGGAAAGAAGCGAAATGGTTATGAAGAAGTTCCCCGACGAGGGGGCCGTGGCGATAGACTACGAGACGTTCTACGACACGAAGGCGAAGTACACGCTCGGATTCGTGAAGGGCAGGGGGGAGGACCCGGACTTCCCGGGCATGTCGGCGGTGAGCTACTGCCGCGACCCGCGATTCGATCCGTATCTCGTCTCCATATACGGGCCCGGCATATCCGATTCGCTCCCGACGGACGAAAACGGGTGCCAGCTCTACGTCGGGAGGCCCGAGGCGTTCGACTCGTGGCACAGGATCTCGCACCGCATCGTCCTCGCCCACAACGCCGGGTTCGACGAGGTCGTGACGATGGAGTGCGTGAGGCGCGGCCTGATCCCGGAGCTCGTCGACGTGCAGTGGCAGGACACGATCGACCTCGCCCGCTACCTGATGACGCCGGGGTCGCTCAAGGACTCCATGAAATACCTGTTCGGGCGCGAGATCTCGAAGGCCGTCCGCGCGGCGATGGACGGGCGCACGATGGGGGACCTGTCGCCGAGGGAGCTCGAGGACCTGCTGAAGTACGGCGGCGACGACGCGAAGGAGTGCTGGGAGATATGGCACGTGTACGCGAAGTACTGGCCGGAGAAGGAGCGCAAGATCTCGTGCCAGCTGCGCGAGTCGATCATCCGCGGCATCCGCATCGACAGGGAGTACGCGGAGAGGGCGCTGAACTCCCTCAAGAGCTACCAGGACTCGCTGCTCGCCGACCTGCCGTGGTACCCGCAGGAGAAGCCGGCGTCGGTGCGCGGGTTCAGGGACGCGCTCATCCGCATGGGGCTGACGCCCCCGAAGTCCGTCGCCAAGAACAACCCCGACTTCATGGAGTTCATGCGGGAGCACGAGGACGTGCCGTTCATAAAGGCGCGCCTCCGCTACGCGGCGACCATACCGCACGTCCGCCGGCTCGAGGTCCTGCTCTCGCAGCTCGACGACCAGGACTGCTCGCACCCCGGGATCAAGTACTTCGGCGCGCACTCCGGCCGCACGTCCGCCGGCAACACCGACGCGGACTCCGACGGCAAGAACGTCAACATGCTCAACATGACGCGTTCCGCCGTGTTCAAGGGGGTCCCCGAGATAATGGGCGGCGAGGGCATCGACATGCGCGGGCTCAACATAGCGAGGCCCGGGCACAAGTTCGTCATCTTCGACTACTCGCAGATCGAGGCCCGGTTCTCCCTGTGGCTCGTCGGCGACGACCACATGATGGGCGCGCTCAAGGAGGAGGGCAACCTCTACCAGGCGAACGCCGTGGCGATGGGATGGTGCAAGCCGAAGGCCGACATAAAGCACAGGGAGCCCGACCTCTACCGGCTCGCGAAGTGCTGCGTGCTCGGCCTCGGCTACCAGATGGGGGCGGCGAAGTTCATCGACTCCTGCCGGGCGCAGGGCCTCGACTTCCCCGCGCTCCCGAGGGACGAGTGGCCATCGCTCGACGACAACCTCTTCTACCTCCGCAACATCGCGGAGATACCCGACCCCAAGAACCCGAGGTACGAGCACCGGGTCGGCCAGGTGTTCAAGGCCCGGCAGATCGTGGGCGACTGGCGCCGGGCGAACGCCAAGATCGTCGACCAGTGGCGGAAGTACCACGACGCCATGTACATGGCCGCGGCGGCGAAGAAGGACAAGTTCGTCATACAGTTCAGGTCCGGGCGGCGGAAGATATACTTCAGCCCCCGCATCGTCCGCGAGGTGAAGACGCAGTACGACGAGAAGGGCGTGGCGCACCCCCGCGTGACGGAGGCGCTCCAGGCCGTGACCGTGCTCGGCAAGCCCGCCAAGTTCTTCACCGGCGGCAACATCATGGAGAACGTCGTGCAGGGCACCTGCCGCGACCTCATGAACTTCGCCGCGGTCGAGATAGAGGAGAAGCACCCGACGTGGAGGTTCGTCCTCTCCGTGTACGACGAGGTCGTGTTCGAGGTCCCGGACGCCGAGACCGCGGAGGCCGAGAAGGCCATCCCCGAGATCATGTGCCGGGGCGACTACATCAGGGACTGGACCGAAGGGCTCCCGCTCGAAGTCGAGGGGTGCGTCTCCGACCGCTACGTGAAGTGAGGCGGCCGAGATGTACTTCTCCATACCAAACCTTGCCGCGGACGTGGTGACTCCGGTCGAGAGGCCGTGGGAGTACCGCGTCCCCGAGGACGTCCTCTCGATGGACCCGAGGACGTTCAAGACGTCGTTCTCCATATCGGCGACGACCGAGCACATGTTCCTGTCGTTCGCGTGCGGGCAGAACCCGGCCCACCGCGTCACGAAGGAGAACGAGATCGCGGAGCTCCACGGGTTCTTCGGCGACTACGACGGCGTGTTCACCGAGGACATGATCGAGCGCCTGCGCGTGAAGCCCCCGTCCCGGCTCCCGCCGACCTGGTGGGTGCGCACGGTGTCGGGCGGGCTGCGCCTCGCCTGGGAGTTCGAGACGCCGGTCCGCGTCTCGGGGAACGGCCACGCGGCCGACCTGCTGAAGCACGTCGCCGCCGTGACGAAGGCCGCGAAGTGGGGCTCCGACTTCGACCAGAAGTCCAAGACCGGGTTCCAGTACATGGACGTCGGGCGCGAGTGGCGGCGGTTCTCCGAGTACAGGATCCCGCGCGACCTCGTGGAGGCGTGGTCGGTGGAGCTCGCCGTGAAGCGCGCGAAGGTGTACTCCGGCGAGTCCGTGAGCATACCGTTCGACACGGTGAGGACGCTGTGCTCCGACCGGTTCGGCGACGCGCTGCCGCGCAACTTCGCCGTGGGCGCGCGCTGCCGCAGGTTCTGGGACCCGCTCTCCGACAACCCGAACGGGTGCGTCGTGACCGAGGCGGGCGTGTACGTCTTCGTCCCGCACGACAAGCCGTTCATGTCGTGGGCCGACATCCTCGGCCGCGACGTCGTGGAGGAGTACGTGGCGAGGCAGGTCTCCCCGATCCTCCGGCAGTGCTTCTACTGCCCCGGGATCGGCGGCGGGACGTACTGGAGGCTGCGCGAGTCCGACGGCGTGTTCGTGCCCGCCACGAAGACGACGTTCGTGGACGACCTCCTGAACCTGACCGACATCTCCCCCGACAAGCCGAAGGGCGGGACGCGCTCCCCGATGGACGAGTTCCTCTTCAAGGTGCGCGAGGAGAAGCCCGTCGACTGCGCGGCGCCGATACTGTACGCGCCGGCCGGGGCGATCGAGCTCAACGGGCAGAAGGTGCTGAACATATCTCGCGTCGTCGCGATGGCCCCGGCGCCGAAGTTCCCGGCGGAGCTCACGGAGACGGACAGGGCGGAGTTCCCGGACGCGAGGCCGGAGTACCTGGACAGGCCGGACACGTGCGCGTGGGACAACCCGTTCGTCGTGCGCCGGTTCCCGCACATCTACCGGTACATGACCGCGCTCTTCGTCCCGACGAGCCAGACGTACGGGCGCTGGGCCGACGCGGGCTACCCGCTGAAGGACATCGAGGACGACGACGGCAAGCCCTGCGACATCCTGCGCAGCCGGCAGCTCATGCTGCTCATCTCGTGGCTCTCGTACTTCTACAAGCAGGGCGTGTTCCGCCGCCAGCTCACGCAGCCCGGCCAGGCCCTGATCCTCGCCGGCGGCGTCGGCATGGGCAAGACGTTCTTCGCCGAGCAGATCGTCGGGAACCTCATGGGCGGCACGCAGGACGCGTCGGACTACTTCCTCGAGGGGACGCAGTTCACCGACGACTTCACGAACAAGCCCGTCCTCGTCATAGACGACAAGGCGTGCGACACCGACACGCGCACGAGGGCGAAGTTCACGACGCGGGTGAAGGCGCTCGTCGCCAAGGCGAAGATACGCCACCACGCGAAGTTCCAGACGCCGGTGGAGGTCCCGTACCGCGGACGCCTCATCATCTGCTGCAACGACGACCCGCAGTCCCTGTCGGTCCTGCCGAACCTGGACGCGGCGACCGCCGACAAGATCATCATGCTGCGGCTCGGCCGGGCGAGGTACGCGTTCGACTCGTTCGAGCGCAACGCCCAGTGGATCGCGCAGGAGCTGCCGTACTTCGCGCGGTTCCTCATCGGGTGGGTGATACCCGAGGAGCTGCGCAACGACCGGTTCGGCGTGAGGGCGTACCAGCACGAGTCGATGAAGCAGGCCGTCGCCGAGTACGGCGTGGCGCACACCGTCGTGGAGATTCTCTCGAAGGTGTTCGAGGAGATGTCGGCGTGCGACGAGCTCGGCGAGGACGGCTCGTTCACGGGCACGGCGACCGACCTGATGGCGACCGTGAAGGCCGCGGGGCAGGCCGGGCCGGAGTACGCGAGGGAGATCGGGAACATCGCCCGGCTCCGCTACGCGCTCAAGCAGCTCGCGAGGGCGTTCCCGGCGGTCCGGCGGTCCGTGGAGCACCGCATCGAGGTGTGGACGATACCGTACAAGTTCGCGGAGAGCGCCCCCGAGGGGCCGGGTCCGCTGTAAGGAGAACGACATGGAAGGAAATGAAGCCAAGACGGGCGGGA
>Ga0265299_10006657_pt1 | contig 10493 bp, 8 predicted proteins | sample AusTroGonzalo_MG_4_FD_193485 | JGI IMG/M metagenome (GOLD analysis project Ga0265299, IMG submission 193485) | Bovine rumen microbial communities from tropical cattle in Woodstock, Queensland, Australia - Gonzalo_02 | ecosystem: Host-associated > Mammals > Digestive system > Stomach > Rumen ...
GCCCCCTCCCAACCTCCCCCAAAGGGGGGAGGAGAGGATAAACATTGGCCCACGCCCCTGTTGCGGCCTCCCCCCTTTTGGGGGGATAAGAGGGGGGCTTTATGACATGAACTATTATAGCGATCATCCTGAGATCGGGTTCTACTTGAACCACCCCCTGATGGCTCGTATCGTTGAGCTGAAAGAAAAGGGTTTCGCTGATGCGAAAGAATATGACTATGCTCCCGTTGACCTGGGCGATGCTATCGAGAACTACAAGCAGATTCTCGACATCACTGGCGACGTGGCTGCTAACATCATTGAGCCTAACTCTGAGAGCGTTGACCTCGAAGGTCCGCACCTCGAGAATGGCCGTATGATCTACGCCTCAAAGACTTACGAGAACCTCGACGCCACCCGTAAGGCTGGTCTGTGGGGTGTATCAATGCCCCGTCGTTACGGCGGTTTGAACCTGCCTAACGCTGTGTTCTCTATGCTTTCTGAGATGATTTCAGCTGCTGATGCTGGTTTCCAGAACATCTGGAGCCTTCAGAGCTGTATCGACACGCTTTATGAGTTCGGTTCAGAGGAGCAGCGCCAGAAGTACATCCCCCGCGTTTGTGCTGGTGAGGGTATGAGTATGGACCTCACAGAGCCCGATGCAGGTTCAGATCTTCAGCGTGTGATGCTGAAGGCTACCTTCGACGAGAAGGAGAATTGCTGGCGCCTGAACGGTGTGAAGCGTTTCATCACCAATGGTGACTCTGATATCCACCTCGTACTGGCTCGTTCTGAGGAAGGCACCAAGGACGGACGTGGTCTGTCTATGTTCATCTACGACAAGCGCCAGGGCGGTGTGAACGTACGTCACATCGAGCACAAATTAGGTATTCATGGTTCACCCACCTGTGAGCTAACCTATAAGAATGCCAAGGCAGAGCTCTGCGGTAGCACCCGTCTGGGACTTATCAAGTATGTGATGGCCCTGATGAACGGTGCCCGTCTGGGTATTGCTGCACAGAGCGTAGGTGTTGAGCAGGAGGCTTACAACGAGGGTCTGGCTTACGCCAAGGAGCGCCAGCAGTTTGGTGATAAGATCATCAACTTCCCTGCTGTCTATGATATGCTCTCTCGCATGAAGGCTAAGCTCGATGCTGGTCGTGCATTGCTTTACGAGACAGCTTGCTACGTTGATATCTACAAGTGCCTCGAGGACATTGAGCGCGACCGCAAGTTGGAGCCCGAGGAGAAGCAGGAGCTGAAGAAGTACCAGCGTCTGGCTGATGCCTTCACCCCACTGGCTAAGGGTATGAACTCTGAGTACGCCAACCAGAACGCTTACGATGCTATCAGCATCCACGGTGGTTCAGGTTTCATCATGGAGTACAAGAGTCAGCGTTTGTTCCGCGATGCCCGTATCTTCTCTATCTACGAGGGTACCACGCAGTTGCAGGTTGTTGCAGCTATCCGCTACATCACCAACGGCACCATGCTCCAGAACATCAAGGACATGTTGGCTGGTCTCGAGGTGAGCGATAGCCTGAAGAACCTGAAGGCTCGCGTTGAGAAACTCGTTCCCGTCTATGAGGAGGCTCTCGCCAACGTCAAGGCTCTTGAGAATCAGGATGCACAAGACTTCCTGGCTCGTCGTCTGTACGACATGACGGCCGAGCTCGTAATGTCGCTCCTTATCCTGCGCGATGCCACTAAGGCTCCTGAGCTCTTTGAGAAGAGTGCTAACGTCTATGTTCGCATGACAGAGGAAGACGTTTATGGTAAGTCGGCTTACATCAAGGCTTTCCAGGTAGAGGATCTTGAGAGCTTTAAAGCCAACGACGAGGCTGAGGCATAACAATTATGACTGATCTGGAATTAGACGAGCGCGTTCAACGCGCAGTTGACAATTTCATGGCCGGATATGGCTGCTGCCAAAGTGTGGTGGCAGCCTTTTCCGACCTTTATGGTTTAGACGACACACTGGCTAAGAAAATTGCCGCAGGCTTTGGCGGTGGTGTTGGTAGATTAAGAATGATGTGTGGTGCCGTCTCTGGCATTGTGATGCTCGTAGGTCTCGATTGCGGTCAGACCGAGGGTAGCGATCGCGAGGGCAAGTCGGCCTGCTACAAAGTGGTACAAGACCTCCTTGCGCAATCCAAGGCTGAAAACGGTAGTCTTATCTGTGCAGAGATCTTAGGCTTAAAAGGTTACGAGAAAGCCAACAACAGCTACGTAGCCTCAGCTCGTACGGCAGAGTACTACAAGACTCGCCCTTGTGCAGCTAAAGTAGAGAGTGCCGCAAAGATCTTCGCCAACTATCTGAAGAGCAAAGAAACTGTTTAAACCACAGATTCCAATAAGATTTCAATCAAACGGGGTTTGGCGTAATCGTCGAACTCCGTTTCTTTTATCCAGATATAGTCATCGGGGAGCGTTGGGCGCTCATCGACATCCCAGAGATAAAAGTCGGCCAGCAATATGCGATGGGTCAAAATATGCTTCACCCTCTGGCGCAATAATACGGCGCCAGCTGGAGCCTCGTCGGCAAGCCAGGGCTCCCAAAGCCCTTGCCAGATATCCCCTGCCCCACGACGATGAATGGCCATATAGCCTTTGCAACGCACATATATATAAATAAGGTGGCGCTCTTTGACCTTGAGTGTTTTCTGTTTGACGGGAAGCTGTGAAACCTTGCCTGTACGCAGAGCCTCGCACGATTCCATCAGGGGGCATTCTGTACAACGAGGGGATTGTGGGGTACACTGTATCGCTCCGAAGTCCATCATGGCTTGGTTGTATTCAGAGGTTAGAGAATACTCTGAGGCATCAGAGACAGGAAGAAGTTCTTGCGCCATTGCGGCAAAGAGTTTCTTGCCTTCAGTGGAGTTGATAGGTGTATCGATGCCGAAATGACGAGCCAACACACGATACACATTGCCATCCACCACAGCAGCAGGGAGTCCGAAAGCAATGCTCCCAATAGCAGCTGCGGTATAATCGCCCACCCCCTTGAGCGAGCGAAGACCTTCGATGGTACGAGGGAATCCTCCCATCGCCACAATCTGTTTCGCAGCAAAGTGCAGATTGCGCGCCCTACTATAATAACCCAGACCTTGCCACTCGCGAAGCACTTCGTCTTCAGTCGCCTCAGCAAGATCCTCCACCTTTGGCCAATGGCGCATAAAGCGCTCCCAATACTCCCAACCCTGTTTCACCTGCGTCTGCTGGAGGATGATCTCCGAGAGCCAAATGGCATAAGGATCGTGCGTCTGCCTCCAAGGCAAATCACGACCATTCTCGCGAAACCACCGCAAAAGGGTTAAGGCGAAATCAGAGTTTGCCTTGGTCTCCAAGATAGCTATCCTTAAAACCTAAGAAATAAAGCACACCGTCGAGTCCGATGGTATTAATGCTCTGCTTGGCATTAGCCACTACACGAGGCTTGGCATGGAAGGCGATACCGAGTCCTGCCTCGCTGATCATCGGCAGATCGTTGGCACCATCGCCCACAGCAATGGTTTGGGCGAGGTTTACCTTCTCTACCTGTGCTATCAGTTTCAGCAATTCAGCCTTGCGATGACCATCTACAATCTCGCCCACATAGCGCCCCGTCAGTTTGCCATCCTCACCAATTTCCAGTTCGTTGGCATACACATAGTCGATGCCGTAGCGATGTTGCAGGTACTGGCCGAAATAGGTAAATCCACCACTGAGGATGGCAATCTTATAACCACAGGTCTTTAGAATCGACATCAAACGATCGGCACCCTCCGTAATGGGCAGATGTTCGGCAATATCCTGCATCACACTCACGTCGAGACCCTTCAATAATGCCACACGACGGGTAAAACTCTCCTTGAAGTCGATTTCACCACGCATGGCACTCTCGGTGATGGCTCTCACCTGCGCTCCTACCCCATTGCGCTCGGCCAGTTCGTCGATACACTCCGTCTGAATCAGGGTAGAGTCCATATCGAAACAGATCAGACGGCGCATCCTGCGGAACATATCGTCCTTCTGGAACGAGAAGTCCATCTCCATCTCAGCAGCCAGTTTCATCAGCTTCGACTGCATCTCTTGGCGATCCTGAGGTTCGCCACGCAGTGAGAACTGAATACAGGCTCGGGTATGGGTAGCAGGGTTCTTAATGCTCTTACGACCCGTCAATCGCAGGATGGAGTCGATGTTCAGACCTTGGTCAGCAATGATACGTGTAGCAGCCTCTATCTGGCGAGCTTCGAGCGTACGTCCCATCACCATCAGGATATAGCGGTTCTTTCCCTGATGACCTACCCAGTCTTCGTATTCATCGTCACTGATGGGCGAGAAACCGATGTTTACCCCCAGTTCGGTGGCCTTGAAGAGCAACTCCTTCATCACCTGTCCCGAGTGTGTCTCATCCATACGGATCAGGATGCCCAACGAAAGCGTTGAGTGGATATCAGCCTGTCCGATATCGAGAATCTGTGCGTCGTACTTGGCAAGAATGCCCATAATCGAAGCCGTCAGTCCAGGTCGGTCCTGACCTGTAATTCTGACGAGTATCTGCTCTTGTCTGATGTCTTTTTCCATTCTTTCCCTTTTTTACTTTTTTGCCTTTTACCCTTTTACTGTTCAGGGAACTGCTGATAGATGCGTAGGTCGAAGTCAGGAGCCTTTGCAAAAATATATTCCATCACCTCGCTGGTATCATGCTCATAGTCCAGCGCATTCTGTGCCTTCAGCCAGAACATGACCTCCACGCAGCAACCAGCCTGTGCAGCTTCGGCCTGACGCACGAGTACGGGCTTTTCTGTGACCACCTTCGGATTCTTTTTCAACCACTCCTCTATGTGCAGACGGAACTTCGTGATATTAGCCACCCCGTCGTCATCCACCTTCAACGATCGGAAGTCGAAATAGATCTGTCTCGTCTGCTTGCGACCCTCGTTCTCCAACATGCCTTGCCAGTTTTGGAACGAACCATCCACGAGTGCCTGAGGCGAAACGGTAACCACCGTATTATCGAAATTGCGCACCTTTACCGTTGTCAGACTGATCTCCTCCACCTTACCATTGGCTCCTGCACTGGGTACGGTGATCCAATCGCCTATGTGCAACATGTTGTTGGATGCCAAGCGGATACCCGCCACCAGTCCCTTAATGGTGTCCTGAAAAGCGAGCATCAGGATAGCCGACACCGCTCCGAGACCTGCCAGAAGTGTAGAGGGATCCTTATCTACAATGATAGAAATAACGACAATGGCCGCAATAAAGATCATTAATATTTTCAGCACACCACAGATGCTGTAAATATACTGCTGGCGCGACGAACGGGTATCATGTTCCAGCTCCTTAAAAGAGTTGATAAACACGATCACCGTCCTTGTCAGCATCACCGTAAAATAGATGGCTGTCAATCGTCCCACGATCTCTTCCACCTTCGGATACTCATAGAACACATGAGGCAACAGAATCCAAATGACGATGGCAGGAATGATACGACTGGCTGATGTCAGCACTCGCTGGCTGAAGAGCACATCGTCCCACTTCGCATCGGTTTTACTGGTAATCTTCAGAAACATTGGCACCAAGAACCTCCTGCAAGCCCAACCCGCCAACCATGCCAAAAGGAAGGCGAGCACGACGAGTATCGCATATCTCACTACGGGCACATAGTCACTTGACAGTCCCGTCAAACTTATCATCTTCTCCAAATATATCTTGATCTGTTCCATATAATTACGGTTGAGTCATGATTTCACACACCTGATCCTGGAAGTTACGGCCTTCAGCAATCTTCAGCGTGCCTTGGTTCATAATACTAAACACCAGCATGTGGCCGTTGAGCGACGCGCAATAGCCCGCCAACGTGGTGACACCCGTCACCGTACCCGTCTTCGCCCTCACCCTACCGTTGGCAGGCGACTTCACCATGCGCTTCTTCAGCGTACCGTCTTGTCCGGCTACAGGCAACGTGGGGAAGAGTTCTATATAGATGTTACGATGGCGGTAGGCGTAAATCAGCAGCTTCACCATCAACTCTGGCGTCACGTAATTATAAAGCGATAACCCACTCCCGTCGGCTATTCTATATTGAATATCCTTCACACCAGCCCTACCCAGAGTCTCCTTCACGGCTTGGCGCCCATGAGCAGCAGTAGCAGGGCGCGAAGCCACCGTCGAGGCTGCCTGATAGAACACCGACTCTGCATAGAGGTTGTCGCTATCCTTCATCATAGGCAACAGGATATCCCTCAGCGAGTGACTACGTGCACAAATGGTGAGCGACTCCTTAGGCAGGGTACCCGTCGTAATAGGGGCATCCACCTCCACGCCAGCGGCACGCAACATCTCCACAAACTTGCTCATAAACTCATCCTTTCGCGATACGAGCAATGGTGTTAACTGCGGATTATCATCATCCCAACACCAACCCTCGCCCAGCAACAGGGTGTCCTTAAACGAAGTCACTGCTACGAGATTGCCTCGGATGGTCTTCACTCCCAGCCTCAGCACACTCTCCACAAAGGCGTTCATGTCGATGATCTCAAACATCGGGTCCATGCCTCCCACACAATACAGATTACCTGTCAGCACGCTATCCACCACCTCGCCCGAATAGCGCAGCGAGGTACGAAACTGATAGCTACCGCCCAATTGATCGAGGGCGGTGATGGCCGTCAGCAACTTCATCGTCGAAGCTGGGCGCAACGTCTGCTTCTCCCCACGATGATACAACACCGAGTCGGCCGTCAGGTCATACACCAGCAATCCCAATTGTGAACGCTCAAAGAGTTCATTCTCTATCAGTGTGTCCAGTCGGTATTGCAGATTCTGAGGCCAAGGCAGTTTCACCTCCGCCGTATCCATCAACACACTCTCGGTCTGCGCCTGCAAACCGAGAAATGAACACCCCGCAAAAATAAAAGTCAGTATATGTTTCTTCAATTTCAATTATCAATTTTCAATTATCAATAATCCTAATTCCTCCTATACGTCGCCACCAGCTTCTGGATTGCCTTGTCGAGCGACTCCGAAGGTTCTATGATATTATACTGGTCCCAGTAGGTGGGATCCAAGAAATACTCCACTTTATCGTAATACGCATCACGCGAGTCGAACGAGCCTCGGCTGGCAATGGGCTGTACGTTCTCCGACTCACTATCCGTCACCACCATCTCACAGGTAGCCGTAAACGAGGTGGCAAAGAGGCGCTTCTTCCAGTCGCAGTTAAAGCGGAACGTGTTCCTCAGATAACTGATGCGCGTCACCCCGTCTTCATAACGGTAGTCCACCACACTCGACAACTCCCTCGGACGGAACCTCACGCCGATCGGCTTCTTCACCAGCATCGTCTGCGTGGCCTTGCCCCTGTCGCTCATGTCGAGGTCGAGTTCTATACGGGTAAAGGCCAGTCGGTCCATGTCGATATAGAGTTTGCCATGATAGAGGGCATAGCTAGTCGATGTCTTGGGCTCCATTCTCACCACATACTGCGGTCGGTCGTTGATATACTCAGGCACCGCCATCGAGAACTGGTAGTAGTCCAGTTCCTCTTTGTTCAGCAGGAAGTCGCGATTCTTCACCACGTCCATGATCAGAGCCTGTACGGGGCCACCCATCACCTTCACGCCCAGAGTGTCACCCTGCTTCTGACTCAGCAGTCGGCGCCCTTTCACGATGGCCACCCTGTCGCGTGCCGTCCCTCGGGTGTAAGGTGTCTTATACAGATCCTCCACGCCCTCAGCCACATAGATATAGTGCTTGCGCTTCATGGCCGTCTCGCGGTAGAATCCCTTCAGCAGTTCGGGCACCCGGCTATAGTTCTCCGGAATCTTACTGATGGCAATGTCCACCAGTTCGCGTGGATCCTCATTAGTCACCACGATCTCTCTCAGCTGGATGGTGGTAGGTATCATTCTCACCTTCAGTCCCTCCGTCTGTCCCTGCATAATGCTCACCAGTCGCGTCTTATATCCCAGATGCGATATGCGCACACGCTCTGGCTGCTTATCCAGTTTCAGCGTAAAGTCACCGTCTTCGTTAGTCACCACGCTTATCTTTCCAACCGATACACTCACCTGCCCCAACGGAGCCCCGGTCTTATCATCTACAACTTGTCCACTGACCACTACTTGCTGTGCCATCACAGCCAGCGGAGCCAACATCATGATTATTATACACAGTCTTTTCATCTTCGTCTTGGTTTTGGTTTTGCTGCAAAGATACAAAAAAATCGTCAAGATGCAAAGAATATTCGAAAAATTAAGTAATTTTGCACCAGAATAAATAATTTAGGCATATTAGTATGGTTTACAAATATGATTTCCTCGTGATTGGAGCAGGCGTGGCCGGCATGAGTTACGCCCTCAAGGTGGCCCGAGCAAACAAGGGTAAGATATGTATGATCTGCAAGACATCGCTCGAAGAGGCCAACACTTCGTTTGCCCAGGGCGGCGTGGCCAGTGTGACCAACCTCGAGCTCGATAACTTCGACAAGCATATCGAGGACACGATGATTGCAGGCGACTATATCTCTGACCGCGCTGCTGTCGAACAGGTGGTGCGCATGGCGCCTGAGCAGATCAGGGAGCTCGTTAACTGGGGCGTCAACTTCGACAAGAAGGAAGACGGCTCGTTTGACCTTCATCGCGAAGGTGGACACTCCGAGTTCCGCATCCTCCATCATGCTGACGACACTGGTGCCGAGATCCAGCGTGGCCTCATGGAAGCCGTGCGCCAAAATCCCAATATCGACATCAAGGAGAATCACTTTGCCGTCGAGATCATCACCCAGCACCATCTGGGCGTGCGCGTCACCCGCCGTTCGCCTAACATCCAGTGTTATGGTGCTTACGTGCTCAACCCTGACACTGAGAAGGTAGATACCTATCTCTCTAAGGTCACTGTCATGTGTACAGGCGGTTGCGGTGCCGTTTACCTCACCACGTCCAACCCCGTCATCTCCACAGGCGACGGCATTGCCATGGTCTATCGTGCCAAGGGTACGGTGGCCGATATGGAGTTCGTGCAGTTCCACCCCACAGTGCTCCACAATCCCAAGGAGACGCACCCCGCCTATCTCATTACCGAGGCCATGCGCGGCTATGGCGGCATCCTCAAGTTGCCCAATGGCGAAACCTTCATGGAGAAGTACGACGAGCGCCTCTCGCTCGCTCCGCGCGATATCGTAGCCCGAGCCATCGATAAGGAAATGAAGATCCACGGCATCGACCACGTCTGCCTCGACGTCACCCACAAGGATCCCGACGAGACGCGCCACCATTTCCCCAACATCTACCAGAAGTGCCTCTCTATCGGTATCGACATTACCACCGACTATATCCCCGTTCGCCCCGCAGCCCACTATATGTGTGGCGGCATCAAGGTCGATCTCAACGGTCAGACCAGCATCGAGCGCCTCTATGCCCTCGGCGAGTGCTCTTGCACAGGTCTGCATGGTGGCAACCGACTGGCCTCTAACTCGCTTATTGAGGCTGTGGTCTATGCCGACACCGCCGCCAAGGACTCCCTGCTGCATGCCGACCTCTACGACTTCAACGAGCGCGTGCCTCAGTGGAACGACGAGGGAACGATGACCAACGAAGAGAAGGTGCTCATCACGCAAAGCGTTCGCGAGGTCAATCAGATCATGGCCAACTATGTTGGCATCGTACGTAGCGACCTCCGCCTCCACCGTGCCTGGGATCGCCTCGACATGCTCTACGAAGAGACCGAGCGCCTCTTCAAGCGCGTCAAAGCCTCGAAGGACATCTGCGAACTTCGCAACATGATCAACGTCGGTTACCTCATCACCCGTTGGGCCTTAGAGCGCAAGGAGTGCCGAGGCCTCCACTTCACCACCGACTACCCCGTCCACGCATACGACAAATAACTAATAAGCCCCCCCCCGAAACCGAGGGGCTTACTAGTTTACGTCTGGATAAACAACACACGGGGGACTACCCTCCGTGAGTGTTGCTCCTTGTAGGTTTTTCACTTTCTCACTTTTGACATTTTTGCAAAATGTGGTATACAGCTATGCGGGTAATCAGCTAATCATTAGGATTTTTGGAATTATGCTTAAGTGGTTTCTAATTATATATATCTAATATATATTATATATAATATATATTAGATATATATAATCTATTTGAGTATTTCTTGATTATCGATTTTGCAAATGATTAGGTGATTAGGCGATGAGGCGATTAGCTTGCATATATGCTGAAAATTTCATACATTTGCAGTGTCAAATGAGAGATGTAGCAACAGTGGGCATTAATCGTAAAAATTGCAAGGATTAAATCTAAAAATTGCGCGCATTAATCGTAGCAATTGTGAGAATTAACAACCCTCCGAAACTGCTCTTTCAGGCGACATGGAGAGAATTGTCAAAATTATTTACAAACAAAACAAAAAAAACTAAACTAAACAAGTATGGCTATTATTCATGGAAGGGCTACGATGGTGCCAAATGTGCTCCAGGGGAGAGTCTGTTGGTAGGCTTCTATGGCGGAAGCGGGCACGGGTAG
>Ga0265299_10006658_pt1 | contig 10490 bp, 17 predicted proteins | sample AusTroGonzalo_MG_4_FD_193485 | JGI IMG/M metagenome (GOLD analysis project Ga0265299, IMG submission 193485) | Bovine rumen microbial communities from tropical cattle in Woodstock, Queensland, Australia - Gonzalo_02 | ecosystem: Host-associated > Mammals > Digestive system > Stomach > Rumen ...
CACGCCTACATCGGCAGAGCCAGCGATGAAGAGGTCACACTTTACAACGACGCTATATCAGCCGATTCGATAACCACACCGAGCGGCCAAGTAGTCCTTGGCGGTTTGGTGCTCTTCGATGAGCCTTGCCACGATTTAACAATCACCGGCACCACAATAATTGAAAGTGGTGTCAATTTTGCTGTTTTAGCACCTACAGGAGAGTGCGAGCTCAAAGGGCTCAAGTACACTCACACGGTCCGTCAGATCACACGTCCGGAAATCATCGGCGACGTAACCGACGACAACAAGGCAATCGTGGAGCAAGCAACGCTCGTTTCGATTGCAAACTCGGAAAATGTAGCGGACCGCCTCGCGAACTACTACGGAAGCGCGAAAAAAGTCACTATAGACATCGTGCAGGGCGAAGAATCAACCGGAGATGCGGTCACATTCCTCGACCCGTTCAACGAGCAAACAGAAGGGCTCATATCCCACCTCGATATGAGAATATCGGGGATATTAAAAAGCAAAGCCGAGATAATAGCCGATTACGACCCACCGGACATCGGCAACTACTACGATTCAGTAGTGCTGCTCACGGGCAACACAACTTGGACTATCCCCGAAGGGAATGACAAGGTAAGGGTCGTTTTAATCGGTGGTGGAAGTTCAGGACATAAGGGCGAGGACGGACAAGATGGGCAAAGTTCTTACCACAATACGAGCTTTATCCCACAAGGCGGCAACGCGGGCACGGCAGGTAATGGTGGCAGAATCCTTATCAAAACCCTTGACACAACCGATATTTTATCCGTATCTGTATCGTGTGGAGCAGGAGCGACTGACGGCGATGGCGGTGCAGGCGGGGCAACAACACTAAACGCAGGCGGCACAACATACACATCCGCAGACGGAACATCATCGTCAATTGGATTCGTTGAGATATTTTCAGGCAATTCCTATGGGATGCCGGGCGAGCCGAACAACACAAAAGCGGGAAATGGCGGTAATTGGAGCTCAAGCACAAGCGGCGAAAACTACACCGATTCTTTCGGCACATGGTATGGCGGCGCAAAAGGCGCATACAAAGAATGGACTAATCAAGGCGGACAATTCATCGAATCTACAGGCGGATGTGGCGGTGGTGCGGCGCACGGGATGAATGGCGAAAGCGGCGCAGACGGACGAAACGACACTTTGGGCAGACCCGCAAACAAGGGCGGCGACGGTGGTAATGGCGGTAATGGCGCAAACGCGATTGCAACCAACTACGGGCAAGGCGGTCAAGGTGGATATGGCGGCGGCGGCGGCGGTATGTCGGGTCGCCGTTGGTACGATGGCGACGAACATTTTTCTGTAGGAGATGGCGGCGCAGGCGGTCAAGGCGGCCTTGGCGGTAATGGAGCCGCAGGATGTGTGTTCATTTATTACAACGATTAGGAGGTAATCATGGCAGAATTAGAATACATAAGCCAGTACGAAGGAACCGAAATTGACGCATCTGTCGGATTCGGAAAAGCCCCCGATGCTACACCTACGCCGGGATCCCCGCGCGGAGCTGAGTCGGGCGGTATAAAAAACTATGTAGACGGCTTAATCACAGACGTAAGAAACGACTTCGGGGCGAACGGAGCCGGAGCTCACAACGCGATTTACCGCGGTAAGTATCTCGGTAGCTCCGTCACGGCGGCGCAATATGCGGCAATCTCCGCAGGCACATTCGAAGACCTATACATCGGCGACTATTGGACTATATCCGGAGTCAACTGGAGAATAGCAGACTTCGATTACTACTATCACTCCGGATATGACGCAGACAACCCCGACGGGCATTACGGCGAGTGTCTCACCCATCATGTGGTTATCGTACCGGACCGTCCGCTCGGAAACTACAAAGCGATGAACTCGACTGACACCACCGCAGGCGGATACGTCGGATCAGAGATGAGAACAACCAACATGGCCGACGCAAAGGGCGTTATCAAAGCGGCATTCGGAGAAGCGCACATCATGAAGCACCGCAATCTACTCGTGAATGCGGTCTATAACGGATACCCGTCCGGAGGCGGCTGGTTCGATACCGACATCGAGCTCATGAACGAATATATGGTATATGGCGCGCCGGTATTCCGCCCTATGTGCGACGGCTCCAGGATAGTATATAACTACGAGATTGACTGCAAGCAGCTGAACCTCTTTAGGCACAGACCGGACTTCATTTATAGCGACGCATGGCGATTCGACTACTGGCTACGGGACGTAGTCTCCGCCGCGCGTTTCGCTCTTGTCTACTACTGCGGCTTTGCGTCCTACGCCGGCGCGTCTCGTGCTTTTGGCGTTCGGCCCGCTTTCTGTCTTATCGCTTAATCTTCAATCACGCGCCTCCCACGGCGCGGCTCAACACGTATGTCAGTAGTAAAATCTAAAAGAAAACCGAGTCAATTTGAAGTCTTTAACAATTACACAAAACTCCGGAAGGAAGTCACAGCGCTTATGCTTAACAACTTCGGCTACAGCAAAGACCGCGCCGAGAAGCACCTCCAAAGGCAAGCCGGCGGAAAGACCTACGACGAACTAACACCCGAAGGAAAAGTACGCTATGACAAACTGAAACAAAAGCTCGAGAGCTTCGCAGCGTGGTTCATTCCAAGCGAGCGAGACGCCGTAGCGGACTGTTTGCGAGAGCTGACAGCCTGTATATACGGCGCAAACTCCATATACCCAACCTGCACCGAAGAACTCATAGAGCGCAGAATATTACAAGACAAAGCCCTTGGTCAGTGCTACAGGCTCACCCAAGAGCTTCAATACACAATCGAGACGCTTCCGGTAGACATCGAAAAGTACACTCGGTTCGCTGAAATGATTGAGCTACAGATAACCCTTATAAAAGGCTGGAGAAAAGCCGACAACAAATTCAAACGGGTGATTTCTGAATCCGCCGCGAATTTCGCTAATGTCAACAACAACGGCAATGCGAACTACAACGGCGCGTCTAATGCTAATGGCGTTCGGCCCGATTTCGATGCTCTGTAAATAGCCAATTGAGCGTAGCAGAAGCAAAGAAAGGAGAGATCATCCTTCCATTATGGTAAATACAAAACACGACGCAGGCGGTTACGACCGCTCCTGCTATAAGCGTGAGATATATGACGGCAATACCCTCTATGAAGCCTACCTGCGAGCGAAGAGAGGTAGCGACTGGAAGCCACAAGTGCAGGCTTTCGGCATGTTCTACCTCTTAGAGCTTGCACACATAGAGCGAGAACTTAAAGACCGAAGCTACGAGTTTCGACCGACAAACGAGTTCATCTTGAGAGAGCGCGGAAAGATAAGGGTAATTAGAGGCGAACAGATTCACGATAGAGTCGCCAAGCACACTTTGTGCGACAACGCTCTCATGCCGGACATAGAAAAGTATCTCATCTACGATAGCGGGGCGAGCATAACCGGCAAAGGGATAACCTTCACGCGGAACAGGCTCCTGGCACACCTTCGGAGGTATTATGCGAGGAACGGAACGAATGAGGGCTATATACTGCTTATCGACTTCTCCAAGTATTACGACAACATCAGGCACGACAAACTCAAGAAGCTGCTCAAGCAGTACACGAAAGACGACGACGCCGTGTGGTTAATGGAAAAGACGATAGATACAGCAAAGGTTGACGTTTCGTACATGTCGGATGAGGAATACGAGCGCTGCGAGGAAACATTGTTTAACTCGCTCAAATACCAAGAGATAGACAAAAACCTATTAACCGGCGAGAAGTTCATGGCAAAACACCTGAACATCGGCGACCAGCTCGCGCAAATAGCGGGCATCGCCTACACCATACCGATAGACAACTACGTCAAAATAGTAAAAGGCGTAAAATACTACGCGAGATATATGGATGACAGCTACGTCATTCACGAAAGCAAAGAGTTCCTCGAGGAGCTCCTGAAAGAGATAAATATAATAGCAGCGAGTATAGGCATAACAATAAACCTAAAGAAAACTCGAATATGCAAACTGTCAGACTACTGGCGGTTTTTACAGATACAGTATTCACTCACCGATACAGGGAGAGTGATCCGGAAAATCAATCCGAAACGGCTTACGAACATGCGCCGAAAGATGAAGAAGATAGCCTCAAGACTTACGGAGGACGAGTTCACAAACTTCTTTCAGGCATGGTTCCGCGGCCATTATAAATATATGAGCAAGCTCCAGAGGAAGAACATCGAGGAGCTGTTCGAAAAATTAAGGAGGGAAGAATGTACACAATCACACTCGCAGACGGAACCAAAATCGAAAACCTCAGAAAGAACGGCAATAACTACGTGAGCCCGGTCGCAATCGACGAGCATGTCTTTACCGGCAACACCGCAACCGTCGTTATCACAAACGACGAGGACGAGCCGGAACTGACGCTCAACAACGCCGAGCTCATTCAAGAAATGCTCATTGTTGGCGGAGCCGTGGCAAACGAAGCGGAAGAACCGCTCGAGTTCCCGGACGGATGGTATCTCACGTTCAGAGAACTGTCCGATGCCGAGCTTCTTATGGCGCAGGTCACATATACAGCACTCATGACAGACACCCTGCTTTAGGAGGCTGAATGAAGAGACTTTATATCAGCCAGCCAATAGAAGGAGAAACCAACGACGAAATCAAGAATAAAAGAGAATACCTCGCGCAAAGGGCCGAAGCTCAACTCCGCGAGGAAGTTGAAGTTATAGAGAGTGCCTTCCTGGGTACACCGCCAAGGAACAGAGCACTGTGGTATCTCAGTAAATCCCTCGAGCTTCTATCAATAGCAGACGTAGTTATACTCGATAAACGCTGGCAGCACTTCAAAGGATGTCGCATTGTAGAGGCTTGTGCGAGGGAATACGGAATACCGATTTTAGATGAATAGGAGGAGAAATGTACAACAAGATTAAGAAATGGTACGATGCCGGCGTGTGGACCGCTGAAATGGTTCGCCAGGCATGGCTCAAAGGCAAAATCACCGAAGAAGAATACCACGAAATTATAGGTGAATAGCATGAAAGAAATTAAACCCGAAACCAAAAGTGAAGACAAGCTCTTCAAGGCTATACAATCAGCAATAGGCGCATATCCGAACGGAATCATAGGAACGCAGACTATGTCCGACATCGCGATCAGACTGCAGGCGGACTGTTTTCCGGTAACGCTCAAGCTCTACGGGCACCCGACTATCATCGCTAATGATATCATCCCGTTCTCGCCCGAAGAGCCGCTCAAAGCCTATGCGAACTCATTGAGCGGAAGCTTTTCCTTCAACAAGGCTCCGTGCTCTATCTTGGTAAGCAGCGGAAGAACAATCGGCGAATCAGCCTGTCACTCCTTTTTTAATAAGCCTGAAAGCGTACTGTACCGCACAGCCGACTACATCGGCATCAAGCGGTGCAAGTACGCCTCAGAGCTCCCTATGGGGGCGAAGTGGGCTGTCGGCGGTATGGGACTGCTCGACAACTACGATCCGGCGGCGGAAGGGTTCACAGGCGCCTATGCGGACGTGCTCCGGAAGACCAACCACACGGTCCTCGGAGAGAAAGGCGGCAAGCTCTATATGATATACTTCGCAAACATGACTGCAGAACAGATCAACAAGGAGCTCCGCGAAAAGAAAATATGCGACAGAGCCATCCTCCTGGACGGCGGACACGTCGCAGCCATAAACGGAGCGGAGAGCTTCGCGAAGGTAAATACCTACCAAATCCAATATTACGCGCTGCAAGCGAAATAGGAGGGCAGCATGAGCATCACGACACGAATCCACCTGCAGACAGGCGATACATTCATCTGTCAGCTCAAGGAAGAATTACACCTCGCCAAAAACCTGCAGGTTTGGGAGGTAGCAAACAACAAAGCGGTAGACGAAGAGATAAAGCTCGAAATATGGCCGAAATCATGGCTGCTCTTCGAGCTCTTTCAGTTCGTCCGCGACAAGTACGGCAAGTCAATCACAGTCAACTCCGGCTACAGGACTAAAAAGTTTAACGCTTCACTCCCGACCGCGAGCAAGAACAGCTTGCACCTTTTACTGTACGCGCTCGACATCGATATACCGTACAAGGAGCAGCCAAAGTTCATAGACTGGGTGTATCTCTTTTGCATCCAGCACGGCGTAGTCGGTGGAGTAAACCGCTACGAGCGTTATATGCACATTGACATCGCGGAAGACCAACTCGGATACAACAAGTTCGTCATTCGCGACTACACAACCGGAATCACTTCATTCAGAGACTTATAAGGAGACAAACAATGGTTACAGCAGAATTTATCATCACATCAGCAATAACTCTCGTCGCAGCGGTATTTGCGAGCGGCATCGTGAATATGCTTATCACTCGACACTTCACGATGGAAGACAAGAACGACATCGAACGCAAGGCCCTCAAGTATCTTATGCGAGACTCACTCACAAGATACCTTCGCGAGCTTGTCGCCCAGGGCGAAGCATCCGACGCAGACAAACAGTATGCGGAAGAGTGGCATCAACTGTATAAGGAGTTCGGCTGGAACGGTCAGCTGGATCCTCTTATGAATCAAGTGAGAAACCTACCAATCGAAAGGAGAGACCAATGAAAGAGAAATTAGCAAAGCTTATCGACGTAAAGAGCATCGCGACGCTCGCCGTAATCGCCGACCTCATTTTCCTTGTCGACTACTGCGTAGTGACTGGGAACGAGTCGGCCGAAAAGCTGGTGATTCTGTTCACTAACGTAGTGACAGCGATTGTCACATACTTCTTCACGAAAAAGAAATCGGACAACAACGCCGATTAAGTCCTCCTAAGTGGCAGCCCTGTAAAGGGCTGCTTTTTTATTTGCATTTTTTATGGTATAATGGAGGCACCTTAAAGTTTCCTTCTAAGCATACCTTAGAGGAAAAGCAGCTCCGATTCCGGGGCTGTTTTTCCTTTTTGCTCCACAAAAATTCCACACCAAATTCCACACTTTAGGTGTGGAAAGATGTGAAAAGGAGTGAATTAAATTACAGAAATTAGGAAAAACGAGCAAAAAGACAACCCCTCGAGAACATTGAAAAATCAATGCTTTCAAGGGGTTTTAGCTTTGGTATCCCCGCGCGGAATCGAACCGCGAACTACGCTTTAGGAGAGCGATTGTGTTTGCAGTATTTTCAACGCTTTGCGGCTTCGTTTCCACACCCTATTCCACAGTGGAATTGATTGATAAGAGCTGCGGCGTTCTGAAAAGCCGTCTCTGAATGGTGAGTGTAGATTTTGGCCGTAAGCGAAATATCCGAGTGCCCCATGAGCTCCTTTGCCACGTTGATAGGCACTCCTGCAGACTGCAGATCGGTGCAGAAGGTATGCCTGAGACAGTACGGAGTAAGGTCAGGAGCCACACGATACGGCGGCACCACTTTATTCCTGTAGACCTTACACCCAAGCTCTACGTTCATTGCGTTTTTGAAGGTCCTCCACCAGCGAGCCATAATGCCCGTGTTCAGCTGGTGTCCTTGTGCGGACATGAAGAGGTACTCGAACGGTCCCACGTGCGGGAGCTTTGCAAGGAGCACATCAGGGATAGGCACATCCCTCACGGCGTTCTTGGTCTTTGTACCGGGCACGTGCAGAATCTTTGCGCTGCGGTCCACGTGGCGCCCTTGGAGCAAGGTCGTCTCATGCGGACGGAGCCCACAGTAGAGCATGACAAGCACCCAGGCACCGCGAGGGTTTGTTTCCGCCACCTTCAGGATGGTGCTCCGCTCCGCCTCTGTGATAGCTCTGTGTGAACCGCCACTCGCGAGCGGAGTTGTCAGCCGTTCCGTCGGATCCTGGAGAACGAGCTCGTTATCTACCGCTGCCTTGAAAATCTCACGCAGGATGCCGCGCACCCTCTTAAGATGGTACGAGGTGCATCCGTCAAGGCTGTTCAGGACGCGCTGGCAGTGCACCGGCTTGATTGACTTTATAGGCATCTGCCCGAGCGCCGGATTCAGTGTGGAGTGCACCACTCCGGCAACGGTTTGATAAGTAATCGGCTTCACGGCCGGTTTTTTGTATGTAAGGAGCCACTCCTCCGCCCACTCTCTAAAGAGAGAGCTCCCGGACACAATGCGTTTCCCTTCCTCAAGGTCCCTTTTCCGCATAGCGGTTTTGATTATAAGCTCCTCTTCGGACTTGGCGGTCACTTCATACCGCCTGCCCTCAAATGTAAAGGTCTGTCTGTATCTCTTTTCCATAACCCACCTCCTATCCGTTGAAGATAATGAGTTCGTCGTGCATTATCTGATCCGCATACTTATCTATCTTACCTTTCTGCATTTCGTAGATTTTTAGATGCGTCCTTCCGGAGTTCACTGATGTTTTCCTCGCGAACGTATTACACCTTTTACGAGCCTCGGCATTATTGACGCCAAAAACAAGTTCCAAATCAAGAGGCTCCAATCTCCCTAAAACCTGCTGCAACCTATACACCGAGTATTCAGGCATAAGAAGCTGCGCCGCGAAGAAGTTTGCTTCTACTTCGGAATCCCTGTCGTCTTTAGTGTGTCCCATGTAAATATGGCCGAGCTCGTGTGCGTAGTCCCAGTTCAGCCTGGAGCCGGAGACGCTGTCTGAAACCAAAATTACATACGTCTTTCCCCTTCTGACCAACACACTCTCGGTCTCGCCTTCGACTGTTTCGGCGATATCGAAGCCTGTTATAGCTTTGTACTTGTCGAAGGTGGTGAACCTGATGTCCTTGCCATTGAAGCAAAGGTCCTTAACAGGAAGCACGATCTTCTCTAATAATCTTGAATCTTGCGCTGCTAACAATTCGGCCGCAAGCCGTTTTGCTTTTTCAAAGTCCGGTGTTTTCAATTTACATTATCCTTTCCGTCCGTTGCCGCTAAAAATAGGTCTATGCTCTTCTCGAAGATTTTCACAAGACGTTCTTTAGTTTGTGGACTTTCTCCCGCGAAGTTCCGATACAAAAGGAGCAAATTCTTTTCATTCGAATCCCTCGCCACTGCTTCGTCCCTGGTGTCCTCTCCGGTCAGTAAATACTCCATAGGCTTGTCGAAATACTCGGCTAACTCATACAGTCTTTCGGCCGGGATTTTAGACCCTTTAGACAGGGACCCGTTGCTGTAACCCATTTCCTTCTCAAGCGCGGAAAGGGAAATCCCCTTTTCCTTGCACAGAGCCTTTATAATCTCCAAATTTGACATGATATCCTCCATTATTCTCGAAAAATAACTTTTTTAGAAAAAATTCAGAACTTGTGCTTGACTTTTGAGAAAATGTTCTATATAATGAACTTGTGATTGAGAACATATTCTAAAAACAAGCAGAAGAATTGCGAAGTTCTTCTAAAAAACGTCGCTTACGTCTATATATTAGAATATATTCTACAAAAAGTCAATAGCGCATAGAAAAAATAGGAGGTGCAAAATGATACTCGACAATATACGTCAAGCGTGTGAAGCAAAGAACATGAACTTCACGCAGCTCGAGAAATTAGCAGGGCTGGGTAATGGCACCATTGGGAAGTGGGAAAGGGTTTCGCCAAGACTTAATTCCCTTTGTGCTGTCGCAAAGGTTCTCGAAATACCGGTTGAGTCGCTAATCGAGAAGGAGAAATAGGAAATGGATAAGCAAAGCTTAATTAGGTCGATGCAGCAAGCGAACAACGGAGCAGGGCTCCTGACAATCAAACAGATCGCCCAGTTCCGCGGCGAGCACATCAACACAACGGCCAAGTTCTTGAAGGGACTGGAGTATTTGCCATCCGGCAAGAAGAAGCTCTACTACGTAGGCGACGTCGCTTCGAGAATCATGGAGAAAAGGAACATCACATAGGAGGTAAGGAAATCATGCTATCAAACACAAAAAAGGCGATTGAAGTGCTCAACGCTTACGACACCAACTTCGAAGGCTACACCGGCGAAGAAATTGCGGAAGCTGTCAACATAGCGACCGCAGCGCTATCGGCCAGATGGATTTCCGTGAGGAAGAAGCCGCCGAAAGAGGGAGAGGATGTTATCTTCTGTGACATTGATGGAGATATAAAGATTGGCCACCGCGTAGAGGACCGATTTTACGAAAATGGCTCCTGGGACAGAATAAAGGATGTGACAGCCTGGATGCCTCTACCCGAAGCCTACAACGATTAAACGATTAGGAGGTAAGGAAATGAGAATGGAATTAGGACGATGCAAGTATTGCGGCGAGGAGCTTGCCCTCATGGCAGACTCGCAGGAAGAAGCCGACGAGGAAATCACGGAAAGATGCAACTGTAGAGGAGCCATCCGGCACCGACGCTTCGAAAAGGCGCACGATATCCTGTCCTGCATCGAAGCAGACCTTAGAGCCAACGGAAACACCGGAGCGGAGTCTGTCAGGACTATGTGCGAGGAGCTCACCAAGCTCGAGAAGGTGCTGGCATGACATACAAGGAATACAGGAACCTTGAAGAGGCTTACGAAAAACAATCTGACCGAATACACGAACTGCTCAAAGGGCAGCTTGCCCCGACACTTG
>Ga0265299_10006660_pt1 | contig 10486 bp, 6 predicted proteins | sample AusTroGonzalo_MG_4_FD_193485 | JGI IMG/M metagenome (GOLD analysis project Ga0265299, IMG submission 193485) | Bovine rumen microbial communities from tropical cattle in Woodstock, Queensland, Australia - Gonzalo_02 | ecosystem: Host-associated > Mammals > Digestive system > Stomach > Rumen ...
CATCGGCGGCGCCAAGGTCTCCGGCAAACTGGAAGTCCTCAAGTCCCTGATGAAGAAGGTCGACACCATCCTCATCGGCGGCGGCATGGCCTACACCTTCCTCAAGGCCCAGGGCCATTCCATCGGAAACTCCCTCTGCGAGGATGAACTCATCGACACCGCCAAGGCCACGCTCGAAGAAGCCGCCAAGGCCGGAGTCAAATTCCTCCTCCCCATCGACAACGTCGCCGCCGACAAGTTCGACGCCGAGGCCAACACCCAAATCGTCGGCAATGACATTCCCGACGGCTGGATGGGCCTCGACATAGGCCCCGCCACCATCAAGGCCTACGCGCAGGAAATCGCCGCTGCCAAGACCATCGTCTGGAACGGCCCGATGGGCTGCTTCGAGATGGCCAAGTTCGCAGACGGCACCATGGGCGTCTGCAAGGCCGTCGCCGACTCCGACGCCGTGTCCATCATCGGCGGTGGTGACTCCGTCAGCGCCGTGAACAAGAGCGGCCTGGCCGCCAAGATGTCGCACATTTCCACTGGCGGTGGCGCCTCCCTGGAGTTCCTGGAAGGCAAAGTCCTGCCCGGCTGCGCCGCCCTGGACGACAAATAATCAATCGCACTTTCCCATAGGAGACAAACAACCATGTCCCGTCGCAAACTCATCGCTGGCAATTGGAAAATGAACATGACGGCCGCTCAGGGCGCCGAACTGATCCAGAATATCAAGGCCCAGTTCGCGGACTGCGGCTGCCAGGGCTGCGCCAACGGCCCGGAAGTCCTCGTCTGCCCGCCTTTCACCACGATTTCCGCCGTGGTCGAGGCCGCCAAAGGCACCTGCCTCCAGGTCGGCGCCCAGAACATCCACTGGGCCGAAAAGGGCGCTTTCACTGGCGAAATCTCTGGCGCCATGCTCAAGGAGACCGGCATCACCTACGTCATCATCGGCCACAGCGAACGCCGCCAATACTTCGGCGAGACTGACGAGACCGTCAACCAGCGCGTAAAGGCCGCCCTGGCCAATGGCCTCAAGCCCGTCATCTGCGTCGGCGAAAACCTCACCGAGCGCGAGAAAGGCGTCACCCTGCCCGTCATCGAAAAGCAAGTGCGCTGGGACCTCAGCGACCTGACGGCCGAGCTGATGGCCAGCGTCGTCATCGCCTACGAGCCTGTCTGGGCCATCGGCACCGGCAAGACCGCCACCGAAGCGCAGGCGCAGGAAGTCCACGCCGCCATCCGCAAGGTCCTCGCCGACCTGTTCGGCGCCGCCACGGCTGACTCCGTCCGCATCCTCTACGGCGGCTCCATGAACGCCACCAACGCCGCTGGACTCCTTGCCCAGCCCGACATCGACGGCGGACTCATCGGCGGTGCCGCCCTCAAGCCCGCTGACTTTGCCACCATCATCAAAGCCGCCAAATAAGGCAGAAATCCTCGGGGTGGCTGGGCATTCGCTCGGCCACCTCGAGCCCCTCGCCCATGCCAGATAACCAGGACATCAGCGACCAGGAACTGATACGGCGGACTGTCGCCGAAAATGACCAGGCTGCCTTTGAGCAACTGGTCAAGCGGCATTACACTCGCGCCTACCAGGTGGCGTACAGTGTCTTGAACAACATTGAAGACGCTGAGGAAGTCACGCAGGACGCCTTCTACCGCGTCAGCCGCGCCCTGCCCAACTTCCGAGGCGACGCCGAGTTCACGACTTGGCTTCATCGCATCGTCATCAATTTGGCGAGAAATAAATTCCGCTGGAACAAAATTCGAGGCATCGGCTCGAATTTCAGCCTCGACGCCCCATTGGAAAATGCCAAGGGCGACGGCGAAATGACCGTTGATGTCGCCGATGAAAAACTCCCACCCGACCAGCAACTGGCCTTCGATGAACTCAAGAACGACACCAGGAAGGCCATGAGCGAATTGCCGCCCGCCTACCGCGAGGCCGTTATTCTGCGCAATATCAAGAACCTCACCTACGAGGAAATTGCCGAACTCCTGGATTGCAAGGTCGGCACCGTCAAGTCACGCATCGCCAGAGGCCGCGAACTTCTCCGCGAATCCCTCCACCTCGACGACTGAACTATAACGTGGGAGAGTGCGCCTCCGTGCGCACCGTCGTGCCAGAGAGAAAATAGATTTAGGGTTAGCGGGTAGAGGTGAAAAGGCCGAGCGGAACGTGCCCATTTGCCGACGCGGAGCGTCGGCAGCAAAACCTAGGTCGTGAGACAGTTGGCCAATTCCGAGGGAGGACATATTTCTCCAAGGATAACAGCGGCGCACGGAGGTGCGCCCTCCCGTGCATTTTTCCCCGGATAACGTCGGCGCACGTTTTGTCCAGTGCGCCGACGTTTTCGTCGGCGAAATAGTGGACGCGCCCTCCTGCACGGTGGCATCCCGCCCCCATCTTGCCTCATTCGTTCGGGAAAATCTGGAATCCCGAATAGGCATCGTTGCCATGCTCCACGATGTCAAGCCCCTTGAACTCCTCTTCAGGGGTGACGCGGAAGCCAATGGTTTTCTTGATGGTAAAGAACATCAGCAATCCCAGGCCAAAGGCCCAGGCAAAAGTGCAGAATGCCCCTAGAGCCTGGATTCCCAACTGATGAAAGCCTCCGCCATAGAACAGACCTGTATTGGCCTCGCCGACTTCCAGTACGGCCTCGGCATTGAACAATCCGCAGGCAAGCGTGCCCCAAAGACCGTTCATTGCATGTACGCTGACGGCACCCACGGGGTCGTCGATGCCCAGGCGGTCAAGAGCCATCACGCTGAAAACGACCAGGCATCCTGCTACCGTTCCAATAATTATTGCCGCCACAGGCGTCACCGTGTTGCAAGGCGCGGTAATCGCCACCAGTCCTGCCAGGGCACCGTTGAGGGTCATGGACAAGTCAGGTTTCTTCATGACTATCCACGCCACTGCCATGGCCGTAATCATCCCCGCGACTGCTCCAAAGTTCGTAATCAAGGCAATCCGCCCGATATCGCCGACACCGGCAGTCGTGGAACCGGGGTTGAACCCAAACCAGCCAATCCAGAGAATCAGCACGCCTAGTGTCGCGATGACGAGGTTGTGCCCAGGAATCATGTTCGGCTTGCCGTCAGGATTGTATTTGCCGATACGCGGTCCGAGCATAATCGCACCCGCCAGAGCCAGCCAGCCGCCGACACTGTGCACGACATTCGAACCGGCGAAGTCTGTAAACCCCAGGTTGCCAAGCCAGCCGGCCGCTTCGGCATTGAACAGGCTTCCCCACGCCCATTTGCCGGAAATCGGATAGATGAACGCGCTGACAATGACGGAGTACGTCAGGTAGGCGGAAAATTTCGTCCGCTCCGCGACTGCCCCCGACACGATGGTCGCCGAGGTGGCGGCAAACATCGTCTGGAAGAACATGAAAGTCCAGTCCCAGCCCGCAGCGCCATGCAGCGAACTCATCAGCCAGCCGTCCGTGCCGATAAGACCGTAGGCTGTCTTGCCAAACATCAAGGCAGAACCGACCAGGAAGAACGCAATGGAGCCCATGGCAAAATCCATCAGGTTCTTCATCATGATGTTGGCCGCGTTCTTGGCGCGCGTCAGCCCTGTTTCCACCATGGCAAAGCCAGCCTGCATGGCAAAGACCAAAATGCCGCCGAGTATCGTCCAGACAATATTCAAATTGACTTGCACCTGGGCAGCAGAGCCGTTGCCCTCCGCCGCCCAAAGTCCTGTGGTGCCGAAGATTACCAGAAACAAAATTCTCATTGGTATTTTCATGTTCATAACTCCTATCCAATCGCCTCGCTGCCACGTTCTCCCGTGCGGATGCGGATGCAATCTTCCATCGGCAAAACGAATATCTTGCCATCACCGATATGCCCCGTCCGCGCCCCTTCGCAAATGCCCTCGATGGTCGTCTCCACGAAATCGTCATTGACCGCGATGGCCAGCCTTATCTTTTTGAGCAGGTTGACCTCACGCAAAGCACCACGCCAGACATGGACATACCCTTGCTGCTGGCCACATCCCAAGGCATTGGTCACGGAAATCTTGAAGACCTTGCGGGCATACAACGCCTGCTTAACGGGATTCAGCCGGTCAGGCTGAATATACGCGATGATTAGTTTCACGACTGTCTCCTTGCGATTCAATGGACCTGGCAAACACTCTGCATGCCTGAAGGAAATTCGTCAATCTCATTTCCCAATGACATGGGATTGACAGTCGCATAACGCAAATGCCATGCCAATTTTCTGACCATCAAATCACCATAAACGGCGCATATATTTTACATCTTTTGTATATATATTACATACCATGAAAGATTAATACATATTATGTAAATATCATCGCCACGGCACACGTCATAAATACCGTGCGTGCGCCAACATGGGCCACGGTGGCGCGCCCCTCCCCTTTGACGCGCGTTTTGTCCAATGCGCCGACGTTTTCGTCGGCGGAATAGTGGACGCAGTGGCGCGCCCTCCCGCGCCTTTTTCCACGGAATACGGCTATTTTTCCAAGAGTATGTTTCGAAGCGTTTCCAGGTTCTCGGGTGTGAAACCAAGCGAGAAGACATATTGTTCGACACGCTCCCGCAGGGTTTCTCCTGGATAGTGGTCGAAGACCTTTATCAGTTTATTGAGGTGCGACTCGTGGGTGTATTGCGGATGATGGAAGGTGAAGGCAGTGGCCTCCCAGTCGCGCAAAAGGTTTTCTTCCGAGACGCCAAGCAAGGCGTTGATGATGAATATGATGGTGCCTGTACGGTCCTGTCCTACCGCGCAGTGGACAAGGATGGGGTAGTTGGCACGATCGAAGAACAGTCGCAATGCAGAATTGCACTGCTGGCGGCCCCATTCCTCGACGATGTGGGCATAGTCGGCGCCGGAGACATTGAGGTATCCGGTCGGCGGGCTGGGCAAGGCGTCTTCAGGTCGGCGCAAATCCAGTTCCATTTTGAGGCCGAGGCGATTGACCAGCCAGTCGCAATTCTCTTTGGTGGGGGCGTAGGCCGCGCTACGGTAGACAAGTCCTTGGCGGACACGCTTGCCGTCGAGCGTTTTCCAGCCGCCCGCATCGCGGAAATTCAGGATGTCCCCGACCTTCATCATCCGTGGCGGAGTGTCGGCGGCGCGGAAGGTGTTCAACATCTCCGCCTGGTCAGAACCGACTCCCCAGCGGTAGGTTGTGCCCGGTTTGAAATTGCGGATTTCACAGCCGAGATTGCCTGGGAGCATCGTGATGTTCAAGTATGGCGCGGGATGCGGCTGGTTGTGCTCGTCCAATTCCTCAATGGCGACTGTCATTCCCCCAGGCAAGGTGTCTTGCAGGTCCCAGCGCAGGATGAGCGGCTCCGGTGTGCCGCCGATTTTCGACAGCGCGAGGCGTGGCTCGGCCTCTGCGAAGCGCCTTACGCGCTCCTCGCGAGGCTGCAGCAGGAACTCGTGTTGGGGAACGGTCAGGATAGGGACGACCGCCCCGTTGGCAGGCGCAGAGAGCCCCGTCGGTTGGGCGTTGAGAAGGCAACTGGCCGTCAGAAGCGTGGCGAGGAAAATGCTGAAAGAAGTAGTTATGCGCATGGTGATTAGTGGTTAGTGGTTAGTGGTCAGTGATTAGTGATTAGTTAAAAGGTTGTGGGAGGGCGCGCCTCCGTGCGCGCCGTCGTGCACGTGGGAAAGGTTGCGGGAGGGCGCGCCTCATTGCGCGCCGTCGTGCACGTGGGAAAGGTTGCGGGAGGGCGCATTTTGTCCTGTGCGCCGACGGTTTCGTCGGCGGAATTATGGCCGCGCGCCCTACCGTTATTCTTCCCCGACAATCTCGAACATACGCGTAATCGGCTGCGTGTTGTTCCAGCGGTATTCGCGGATGGCGGGAGCGTCCGGCAACACAGGCCAAATCTGCCGCATCTTCTTTCCTTCTGGGGCCTGGAAGGCGCATTGCCGTGCCTCCCTGCTGGAATGGAAACCAAGATATTGCGCGCAGGCGTACACGCCAATATTGTCGGTCGAATACATCGGCACGCCAGCCTGCGTCGCGATTTCGCGCAAAATCTGCACGGGCAGGACAGGCATCATCGCCAGATAGACATTGCCTTTGCGGACGACCGCAGGCTCGTCGCTTCCCGCGAAAGTCGCCAAGACTTCCTCATATCCAGAGACAGGGCGCGCGGCGAGGAACTGCCGTTGAGCCACGCCAAATTCGCTGCCAGCCTTCAAATCGCCAAAGGGGCGCTTGGTCGTAAAAAGCACCTTGCGCGGCTGCTCGTCGACAGTGAATTTCATTCCCGTCAGCCGTTCGGCAGCAGTCGTGTCGATGCCCTGGTCGGTAACGAGGCCAGGCGTCGAAGCGAAGAGGATTCGCACATCAGGCGTCTGGGCAAGCGCCTCTATCGCGGCAATTTGCTCTTCTGGCAAAGAATAGGGATTGAGGAATACATACAGTTTGTAGGGCTTCAGGTCCTGGTTGCAGACATCGAATTGCACGTATTCGTCCGACGGTGCGCCGACGCGGAAGATTGCCTCGCGCTGCATGATGGCGTCATTGTTGACGACGAACGGCGAGGAGGACTGGTTCAAACGGCACTGCGCCTCGTCGTCGAAAAACAGCGCGATGTCGCTGACGGAGCGCCTGTCGCCCTTCACGGCCTTGTCGCTGATTAGCGTCAGGTCGCGGATGTCCTCGATGGTTTCAGGATCGTCGAAGAAGCACACGCCGCTTTCATTGAGCGGGAAGTAGTAGAAGCCAGCGCGGGCGCAAATCGCCTTGATGGTTTCTCGCGCGAGCTGCTGTTTCAGCAGTTCAGGCGTCCGCACGGAATATGCGTATTCGGCAGGGAAGGTCAAATGCGTACGGAGGTCGTTTTCATTCATCCAAATCTTGTTGTGCAATTCCAGCGAGCCAGGCGACGGCATGTCATAGCCGCCCGGATAACCGACGTCGCGAAAGCGGTGGCTGTAGGAAATCGGCCCGTAGTAATAATCGACGTATGGCGTTTCAATCGGCAGTTTCTGCCGTGCATAGCCTGTCTGCTCGCCCAGAAAACCACCGCCGAGGTCCATCAAATGGCCGTAGGCCGCGCCCGTCAAGGCCTTGCCACCGCTAACTTCCTTGATGATTTTGGCATAATAGACAATGCCTTCCGAGACGGCATCGGAAAGTGCCCTGCCAAAATCCATTGCCTTGCGGTCTTTCGGCAAATCTCGGAACTGCATAATGCCGTGGGTGCGCTCCTGCCGAGTCGGAATCATGGCTGTGTCCAGCGTGACAGTCGGTTCGTTCCAACTCTTCTGCAAAGCTTCGTCCGTCTGGTATTCGCGCTTCAGCCATCCCCTGAAATACTGAAGCATGGCGGGACTGTAGTCCGAAAGCGTTCCCGCGGCCGCAGGGTCGGAGCCGCCCCAATAGTGCATCCACTGCCCCTCCTCGCCCTCGCTCGGGAAATAGCCAACGCAATGGTCGGCATACGGCGAGTCTGCCACATGCTTCACAAGCCCCCGCAGGTATTCGCCGACAAATTCCTTCCAATGCCAACTGCCAAGCGAAACATGGCTGACCTTGGCGCCGTTATCGAATGTAACCGTCTCGTCGGGATATTTTGAAAGGTACCACGACGGCTTGCCGTCGCGCATTTCAATCTTCACGCAGAACAACGCCTCAGGATCGCTCTGCAAAAGGCTTTCGGCTATCGAATCCATGCTGACATAACTGACGCTGTCTGGCGTCGGCCAATGGGGCGTCAGATAGACATGGTAGAGATGCAGGCCTGACTTGGCGAACTGCGCCCCATGTTGCGAAAGCAGTTTGGGGCCGCGAGCGGAGAAGATGCTTGAGTAAGGCTGGCCGTTGACGTACAGCGTCGGCACGCCGTATCCGTCCTTCTGAATCTTAGCGTCTGGCGTCGGCGCACGACGGGGATTGACGACATTCACGCTCTGCACATCGCAGGGCTTGCCGTCTGTCCCCCTCGCCTGATAGCCAGAAACAATTATTCTCGCCTCGTATTCGCCTGGATAGATGAAATTGCTCAATTCAAACGAGAACGGGAAGGAGAATTCTTTTTGGCCCGCGGGCGCGATGCCGAGTTCCCATTCGTGGAACGTAGTGCCGTCGCGCGACAGTTGCAGGCGGACTGGCGTCGGCTCCTGGCAAGGCGTTTCGACCTGGAAATTCACGACCTGCTCGTATTTTTGCCCCGCCTGAATCGTCTGGGGGAAGGCAGGTGTCAGCAGAGTTATCGGCAAACGCGGGGCGTTCATGCGATATTTCACCGCCCCCCACGCACACAACGGCGGCACGCCCAGTTCCACGCAATTCGCCAATTTCGACGAATCGAAGTCTAGAGTCTTCCAGTCGGCTGGCGGCGCCACATGCTTGCCACCCTCGGACTCCTGGAGTATTTCACTCTCGGACGGGAAGTATTTCCAGGTCTTGTCCGTCAAAATCTTCTGATGTGAGCCGTCCGCAAAATAGACATCGAGTTCGCCGAGAAAACCAGCCGCATAGCGCGCCTGACGCACATCGACCGTAATCAGATTCTTCCCTGCCCGCAACTTTTTCGCGATGTCATCGTTGGGTGGCGTGAAACGCCCTTCGACATTCCGCTGAGGCTGTCCGTTGAACTCCACGGATGCGCCGTCGTCCGCCGCGCACTGCCACATCGCCTTGACAGGAGCCTCCTTCAACTCAAACTCCTTGCGGAGATGAACCGTTATCATCTCCACACGGTCTCGCGTGAACCAAATCCAATTCGCCTTCCAATCCTCTTCGGGGAAGACCGGACGCGAGATCTGCACGTCATCAAAGCGCAACGCTCCCGCGACATCAAAGACCAAGGCCAATTTGCGCCACATCGGCAGAGACGCGACGTCCAGCAGATAGCCACGCGGAACTTTTCTCACGACGACAGGCCTCAATTCCGCATATTCCTCCTGGCCTTCCTGCCAGACGGCGGCGAGAACGTCCTCCAGCGTCTCGTCCGTCAAAATCTGAATCGCGAAGGCATGAGCAGGATCCCTCCGCATGATTTCCAAGCGGCAGACGTCTGGCAGTCGCTCAAAGGGAAACGCGTTGAGATTTTTGTTCAACAGCGTAATGTTGCCGTATTTGAAGATATATTCGCCCGTACATTCACGTCCTGGAATCGGCAGGGGATTCTCCACGACTTTCGTCTGAAAATTGCGGAACCACGCCTTGCCGACGGCCTCCGCCGGTCCGCAGGCAGGCTGAATCATGATTTGGACATGATGCGTTCCCGCAGGCCATTTCTCTGCAGGTATCTCCACCGCCAGTGTCGCCCAGTCCTGCGTGCCGAGAATCGTGTTGGTCCCGAACATTTCCGTCCGTTCGCCCTTGTCATTGAAAACCCAAACATAGCACTGCGTCCTGCCGTTAGTGACGTCCTCACAGCGCGCGTCGATGGAAAAACGGAAAGCATTAGACGGATCGACGGGAATCGCCTCGCTGACGATATACGACCCGCCCTTCGGGCTGGGGTCATCCAAGAATAGGCTTCCGTCTTCGGCGGTCGTCAATTTCATTCCCGACCATTGAAGGCCGAACATATCCGCGAAACAGAACGAACTCAACAAAAGCAACAGCAAATAGCGACGCATGTTTTTCCTTACAAAAAATAGTTAGTTATTAGTGGTGCGGGAGGGCGCGGCTCCTTGTCACGCCGTAGCTTCAGCGAAGGCGGACGTCCGCGCCGTAGTGCCATGGAGAATTTGTGTCAACGCCGAGGGGGGGCGTCGAATCGTCAATCGTTGCCCGCACATCGCACTTCGCGCAACAAAAAGCGAAAAAAAAGCCGACAGGGTTTGTTCTGTCGGCTTCCCTTCGTATGATTTCAGTTTAGTTGGGGTACATTCCGCCATTTTCATCAAAGAACACAGCCAGATTGTACCAGGTGTCGCCACCAACCGCTCCAATCGGAGCCGACATGTTCCTGACATGGCCGCCCAAGTAGAGGACATTAAACTTGTTGCCTCCATGCGTCGATTTCTTGCCGGAATTCCAGAAGGATCTCGGCCAGACCACGTCGCCGACGATGGCATTGCCTGGATTGTCGCGGGAGACTATGCAGCGACCGCGCGTATTGTCATACCTGGCTTCAGGAATAAAGCCTGTCGCATCCTTATCCGCAATATTCATCAGATAACTTGTATTGACATGGTCGTTTGAAGCCTGGGAATTATTCTGATAGAGTGTAGAATCGGCAGGGCATTTGAGCAGGATTTTCGCGATCTTATCCTTTTCATCAATTGACTGCGGCGGTGGCGCCCCCGCATAACCAGTGGCAATCAAAGTGTCAATCGAATACACTCCCTGAACGGAGAAAGATTTGTAGCGAGCGCAACTCTTGGTCGCCCTGCCTGTTTGAGTAAGCATATAATTGTTGAAAGGCAGCCAGTCCTGATAGTCGTTCGCATACATCAGAAAGCCTAGCCCCAACTGCTTCAAGTTGTTGGTGCAACTGGCGCTCTTGGCCTTGTCCTTCGCCTTGCTCAACGC
>Ga0265299_10006663_pt1 | contig 10485 bp, 7 predicted proteins | sample AusTroGonzalo_MG_4_FD_193485 | JGI IMG/M metagenome (GOLD analysis project Ga0265299, IMG submission 193485) | Bovine rumen microbial communities from tropical cattle in Woodstock, Queensland, Australia - Gonzalo_02 | ecosystem: Host-associated > Mammals > Digestive system > Stomach > Rumen ...
AAAGTCTTCCCTGGTGATTCAGGATTAAAACTAGGATCAGGCAGCGCAAACGGACAAATCACATTTAATATCAATAGTGCCGCACAAAACAATATTGTGAAGGTAACAATAGGAACAACTTCCTATAAAGGAAATGGCACATATACAGTTAAATTAGGCAATGACACCATTGGAAGCGGATTAACCGCAGGTGTTTTGTTCACTAAAGATTTGCAAAAAGTTAGTGCCACAAAGTTAACAATTACTAGTGGAGGTAGAATTTATTTAAATTCTATTACTTTCGAAATTGAAAGTTCTCAATCTTCTTCTAGTGAACCACCAATATCTAGTAGTATTCCACCATCGAGTTCAGAAAGTAGTTTGCCTCCTAGCAGTAGCGAGCAATCTTCTTCGAGTATTATTTCTTCGGAATCTAGCTCTATTTCAAGCAGTAGTATAGAATCTTCCTCATCAATAAGTTCTGAATCAAGTTCATCGAAAAATAGCAGTGACGTGTATTCATCTTCGGATGATGTTTCATCAATTTCTGGTGTTATTTCTAGTTCAGAAAGCGTAAGTGAATCATCGTCTATTGAAAGTAGTTCTATTACTCCATCAAGCGAAGAAGTATCATCTAGTGAACAACAAGTTAGTTCTTCTGAGCCAACAAAAAAGAGCGGTGGTTGTCACGGCTCAATCATTGGAACCATTTCTTTAACAGGCTTGACCGCTCTTATTGGTTTAATATTTGTTTTAAGCAAGAAGAAATAATTATTTCTTAACTTCTTGAAGTTTATAGCCTTCCAATTCCCAATCTGGGTGGGCGGCAACAACTCTATCTAACGCTTCATTAAAAAGCATGATTTCTGTTGATTGTCTATTTTTAGGCGTGTGTTTGAAGGCACGATAAACATTATTTAAAGCAATAATACATTCGCTTCTGGATCTATCTAATAATCCAGACATTAATAAGTAAGCACGAATAGACGCCATAGAAACATCGTTAGAAATCTCTCTTCTTTCAGAAACTGGTACTTCTTTTTCATAGTATTCTTTAGCTTCTTCGATGTTTTTGGTCATTAAATTGATATAAATCTTTTGTGCTCTTGCGCGAATATAAACCTTTTCAGAAACTTCTTCTTTAGCAGCAATAATCTTATCTAAGATTTCTTCTGCTTGAGCATATTCTTTTTTATCTAATAAGGCATAAACACGATTTAAATTTAAATCAGCGGTAAAGTTAGTGATTTCATCAAATACTTTGATTTCGACATTGTCATCGCCTTTTGCGATTAAGTATTCCACTCTTAATAATTCGTTAAAGGCGGCTTTATTCTTCGGATTGCTAACCATTGTTAAACGATAACCGTCGGTCATGGAATCAATCTTTAATGGCAAAATATTGTAAACCAAAATAACAAGACCGATCGCGCCGATTGTTAATAAGGCATAAGCCACGTCTTTTAAACCAGCATCTTCTGAATTTCTTAAAACAGAGAATAGAACCATGACCGCTACTGCTTCCACAAGGAAGAATAATGAACCAAAGAATAAATATGGGTATGGATTTGCTTTATCTTCCATTCCTTCTTTAGGAACAATTTTAGTTTCTCCACTTAAACCATCAAAGGAGGAGAAACGGAATTTGAATTTATCATCATCATTTCTATAAAAGCAGAAGCCAAGAATATTACAACTAATGATTTTATATTTGCCGATTTTAGCGCCAATAACATGGGCTAATTCAAATAAAACAGCATTAATAATGACGCCTGAGACAACCGCGCCAATAATATAAAGAACGTATGGGAATCCACTTAATGAACTCTCTGAAAGGTGTGTTTGTAAAACTGCAAAACCATAAACTACCGCTAAGGCGATAATAATAAGGTATACAATCAATCCTGTAACATCTTCTTTTTTCATATAAAGCCTCCTATAAGCAACTATTGAATATTGCTTTTAATACATTGGCATCCATGTCTTTAACATGGAATGGAATGACTTTTTCGCCATTATTTGTTATTAAATTAACAAGACCATCAATGTTTGGTTTATCAATTCCTAAATCTTTAAATGTTTTTGGCATGCCTAATAATGCAAAGAGTTTTTCGATTTCAGCAATGCCGGTCTTCGCATTATCTAATTTATTTTTATTATGCAAATTGAATACATTTGTGGCTAATTTATTAAATTTATCGGTGTCTAAACCAACATAGTATTTAGCCCAAGCAGGGAATAATACCGCTAAACCAGCTGCATGAGCTACTTCTGGATACATACCTGATACAGCGTGTTCTAATTGATGAACATAGAGGTATTTGCCTTTGCCAATACTTGTTAAATCGTTGTGTGATAGCGATGACATTAACATTAAGATAGCTCTAGCATCATAATCAGTAGGATTCTCAATTACAGTTTTAGCCGCTTTAACAATAGAACGTAAAACTACTTCTGCAAATCCATCAGCGGGTTCGTTAATAGATGAAGCATTAAAGTATCTTTCTAATGTATGCATCATGCTATCAACAATGCCATAAGCTGTTTGAACTTTTGATAGGCTATAAGTGAGTTTTGGATTCTCAATTGCAAACACGGGTCTAATCAAATCATCATTAAAGCCTCTTTTTATTTGTTTTTCATCATCTTGAATAACGCACGAATTTGATAGTTCACTACCAGATGCTGCGATTGTTAGAATAACGCCTACTGGTAAGGCTTTTTTTGGTTTGACTTTATGCATATTAAAATCAAAACTATCGCCTGCATAGAAATAACCAACTGCAATGTTCTTGGCGGTATCAATAACTGATCCACCACCAATGGCCAAAATAAGATTCGGGGTAAATATACGTGCTTCTTCGATGCCTTTATGACATAAATCGATAGTTGGATTGACGCGTACACCTTCCAAAATATAATATTTGATATTTGATTCGTCTAAAGACGCTAAAACGCGATTTAATAATCCGGTTCTTTTAGCGGATCCTTGACCGATAACAATAAACACTCTTTTATATTGACCTTCTAAACAGATATGACCAATAAGTTGTTCTTTATTGTTGCCGAAATATATTTTTGTGGGACTAATAAAATCAAAGTCAATCATGATTTCTTCCTCCATCTATAATCTAATAAATCTAGTATTTCTTTTCTCATGTTTTCATCATTCTCAAAAGAGAAACATTCCAACATATTAGATAAGCTTTTGCTTTTGTGTGTAGATAGATAGTAGACGATGCTATTAGAATAGGCAAAAGCACGGAATCTTACAATGTTTTTCTTATCGTTTATATTAATTCTCTTACTTTCAGAAAGATTATTAATATACCTCATAAAGCATTTATAACAAATGTTATAAACAAACTCTTGGAAAAGATCTTTCCCGGCGGAATTAAGAGTGCCTTCGATAAAAGAACGATTCTTTTCATAATATTCGTAAATAACCGTTACCATTTCTGTTGAATCCCTAGTATCATCTATCCCTTCTATTTTTTCATTTAAGAAAACAAGTGCTAACAAATCATAAATATCATTGAAATGATAATAGAAAGTTTGCCTATGCACTTTGCAGCGGCGTGTTAAAGCCGCTACCGATATTTCTTCTAACGGTAGTTCAGACATCATTGATTTTAAAGCTTCAGCTAATCGATGTTCTGTTTTCATTTAAGCTTGCATACCTCTTTAGCAATTTCAGCGCCTAAAGCGGCGTTATTTAGTATTAAAGCAATGTTTGATTCTAATGATTCTCCACCGGTTAAATCAACAACTGTTTTTAATAAGAATGGGGTTATTTCTTTTCCTTTAACACCTTGTTTGTCCGCCATTTTTAATGCTTTATCAATCGCATCATTAATGGTTTTATCATCCATAGCGTGTTCTTGAGGAATCGGGTTTGTGATTAATATACCGCCTTGAAGATTATTTTTCCTCTTTTCAAATATAATTTGAGCGGCTTCTTTTGGATCCTTAATATCGTAATCAACATTTAATCCAGAATGTCTAGAATAAAATGCTGGTAATTCTTTTGTTTGATAACCTAAAACTGGAACGCCCATTGTTTCTAAGTATTCTAAAGTAAGTGGCAAATCTAAGATGGCTTTTGCGCCCGCACAAACAACTGTAACGTTAGTTTTGCCAAGTTCTTGTAAGTCAGCGGATATATCCATTGATTCTTGAGCACCTCTATGTACACCACCAATTCCGCCAGTGACAAATACTTCGATACCAGCTTGATTAGCGAGAATCATCGAAGAAGAAACTGTTGTAGCAGCCCATAATTTCTTAGCATATACCACTGGTAAATCTCTTCTAGAGGCTTTGCCAATGCTTTTAACTTTACCGAACAGTTCTATTTCATCTGGCGTCATACCAACGATAGGTTCACCATCGATAATACCGATTGTGGCAGGTATCGCACCATGATCTCTAATAACTTGTTCCACTCTTAAAGCTGTTTCAACATTTTTAGGATATGGCATACCATGCGAAATAATTGTGCTTTCTAAAGCCACAACTGGTTTGTTATTTAATAAAGCTTCTTTAACAATTGGATTAATTTTCATTTTTGGAATCCTCTTTTTTAACAATATCAATAATTTGATAAACGAATAGATAAATAGATGCGCATACCAAGATAATGATGATTGTTGTTAGGAAGGCTGGACCATTCATTTCTAGATATGGGATTTGCAAAACAGGTTCAGTAATTTTCGCTGCAAACGACACTATCCCTGTAACTAATAAAGCAAGAATGTTAACGCTAGCAGAACAAATAAGGACTATGCGGCGATATTTACTTAATGGTGAACATACTTTATATAAGAAGACGGTACCCAAAACACTAAATGTTAAAATACTCATCGCAATAGCGCATTCTCTAGAATATATACCCAAATTCATTAGTCCGCTTCTTTGTAAAACAAAGAAAATGAAAATCAAACAAACACTACCCACTAGTAAAGCGGCGGCAGGTATGGCCTTTTTAAAGACATTAGAAAGGAATTTACCTTCGATTTTTTCACTATTTCTTTCTAACGCTAAGAAGAAGGCGGCATATCCACTAGTGACAATTTCCCAAAGATAAAGGTGATTGGTAATAAATGGGTATTGTAAGGTTGGATCTTTCTCAATAATCGAAGCAAGAGTAAAGATTAATGTAATCATGAAAGCAAAAATGGTTTTTGTCACAAATAAAGAGGCTGTTCTTTGTAAGTTATTAACTACACGTCTCCCCTCATCCACTACCGCAGGTAAACGAGCAAAGTTAGAATCCATTAAGATGATATGAGATATGTTTTTAGCAGCATCAGCACCACTAGCCATGGCAATAGAACAGTCAGAACGCTTTAAAGCTAAAATGTCATTAACGCCATCACCAGTCATTGCGACTGTCTTTTCAGATTCTTTTAAGGCAATAATTAAAGCTTCTTTTTGTTCGGGTGTAACCCTACCGAAGACAGTGTAATCATTAGCAATCATTTTAACCCTGCCTATAGGCATTCCTTCTAATGAGATATATTTGTGAGCGTTTGCAATGCCTGCTTCAGTAGCAATGGCAGATACAGTTCTAGCGTTATCACCAGAAATAACTTTGATATCTACGCCATTATTTTTAAACCATGCAAATGTTTCTGCAGCATCATCTCTAATGTGGTCTTTGATGATGATTAAAGCTACTGCTTCAAGAACACCAGAATATTTGTTGTCTTTGATTACATCATTTCCTTCACACAAAACGACTACACGGTAGCCATCTTTTGTAAATTCTTCGCATCTTTTAATGACGCCAGCTTTGTTGGAAATAGGCACGCATTCAGGGGCGCCAATAATAAATGTTTTTCCACCCTTAAATGAAGCACCAGAATATTTATTATCACTATTAAATGGAAGGGCGATATTTACTCCAGCACTTAATTCTAAATCAAAGTGTTTAAGCAAAGCAGTCGCGGTAGCGTTCTTATCGCCTGTCGCGTGTATGACATTACAAATCGCTTGAGCAATATAGCCATCTAAATAACTTGCCTTGAGCGGAATTACTTTTTTAACAATCAAATTACCATCGGTAATTGTGCCCGTTTTATCAACGCAAAGAGTGTCCACTCTAGCGAGCATTTCTACAGAGTAGAAGTCTTGTACTTGGGCTTTCTTCTTGGAAAGACCAATAACTCCTACTGCTAAAGCAGTAGATGTTAATAAATACAAGCCACTTGGAATCATTGCCACTAAACTACCTGTAATAGACTTAACGCCTTTTAAAAGTAATTCTTCGTTAGCGAATTTTCCTTGTAGCATAAAGGTCAAAACCATAAATATTGCCATTGCTATGACAGTCACGCCTATAACCAGGAACAATCTATTTAAAGATTTAAGGATTTCGGATGGCGATCTTTTAAATTTATTAGCTTTAGCTTGTAAGCTATTAGCTAGACAATCAGAGCCAATCTTATCCGCTCTAATATAGGCATTACCACTCGTGACAAATGTTCCAGAGAATACTTCTTTGCCAGGACCCTTAAAAACATTAACGGATTCACCAGTAATAAATGATTCATTAATACCAATCTCGCCTTGTAAAATAATGCCATCCACGCCTATTTGTGTATCTTTTTCAATTAATATGACATCATCTAGAACAATATCTTGAACACTTATTATTACTTGTTTTCCGTTTCTAATAACTGTTGCTTTAGGTTGTGTAATTAATCTTAATTTGCTTAATAAGCGTCTGGCTTTTAAATCTTCATATAAGCCAAGAATTGTGTTGCAAAGCAAAACAATAACAAAGAACATTCCCCAAATAATCTTTGGTTCATTATATCTGACCGCAAAATAGATCATAACGCCGGCTATGACATATAAAAGCACATTAAAAAAGCTAAACAAGTTAGAAATAATAATTTCTGTATAAGATTTGCCAAAAGCCTTTTTGCTTCTATTAAGTAACTTTTGTTTCTTTCTTAGTTCAACTTGCTCGTTAGAAAGGCCTTGATCAATGTTGGCATTAAAACGTTCTATGTTTTCTTTAATACTCATACGTACACTAACATGATAAAAAAACTTGGCAATTATTCCAAGTTTTTAATGATATTTTTTCTTATCTTTTACTTTTAAAGTAATCTTTGATGATTCTAGAACACTCTGATTCAAGAACACCTTTGACTACTTCAGGCCTATGATTTATATTTTCAGCATTCAATACATTTATTGAACCACCAAAAGCCCCACCTTTAAAGTCAGGTGCTCCATAAATTACTTTTTTAATGCGTGATTGGATAATGGCGCCAGCACACATCAAGCATGGTTCAATGGTGACATATAATTCAGTATCCACTAGTTGCCAATCATTTAGTAATTCAGATGCTTTTTTAATAGCTAAAGTTTCTGCGTGGCCTAAAGGATTATTCGTTTTATCTCTTTGATTGTGCGCTCTAGCGATAATTTTATCGTCCTTTACGATAATACAACCAACCGGGACTTCATCTTCTGCGGCAGCCAGAGAAGCTTCTTTTAAAGCTTCTAACATATATGTTTCATATTTTTCCATCATAATTTAAGAAACCACCGCACATGAATACAATACTTAAGGCTGCTACATTCCTGTCCTGACCTGGTTCGCAAATATTCATCGCGATGGCGAAAAGATTATACCATTATGAAACGAGTATTTAAATATCAACCGGATATTTATAGTTTCTATTCACTAATCCAGTGAGCGTATAACGACATATTACTGTCGGTTGTCCAATTATTAATAGAAGCTCCAGAAGCATCAGTCATTCTTTCGTCACCGTCTGTGAACCATCCATCAAAAACATACCCCGCTCTTTCTAAATCGTTAGGAAGATTGAATGGTTGATCGAAAGTAACTTGTCTTTCTTCGACATAGGCCGATTTGTTTGGACCATGTCCACCGGCGGTAGGGTCAACGAAATTGGTGAAATAGAAATATGAATTAAACGATTTGGTGGAATCAATACTGATGTAAAGAACATCACCTGGATCATAATTTTCTTCAGTAATTGTTATGTTAACGAAAGCTGTTGAACTAGCATTTGCACGTCCACGAATTTTGATATCTTTTGTGTAATTGTAAACAGACATAATAATAGGGTTAGATGAGCTCGCTACTCTGTAATAAAGGAAGAGGTTTCCTGATGTAGAGTATTTAGTCGGAATATATAAATATGCCGGACTGCTTGAACTGATTGTGGAATAACTAAACGAATAATATCTGCCATCAGAATTATAGGAATTTGGATTGATAATTCTTGATACTATTGCAGATGCTTTCATTTGTTGCCAACCAGCATAGACTGTTTTGTTCTCTGTTAAAGTAGCAGAGAAATCAAATAATGATGTTAATTCTTCATCGACAAACCAGCCTCTAAATACATATCCATCTCTTGTTGGGTCTTCTGGATAAACCAAAGCAGTACTGCTATTTACGGTTTGTGATTCTACTTCACTACCACCCTTCGAATCGAAAGTAAGCGTTTTTGGGTGTTCAACTAAAACATCTGGAGCATTAAGAGTTAAGGTGTAGTTTTTAGCTATCCATTTGGCAGTTAATGAAATATTGCTAAGAATAGGTGTATTTTCAAAATCAAATTCCACATCGTTGTAGAACCAACCACCAAAGGTGTATCCAACTCTTTCTGGATCGTCTGGTTTGTTTGCTTTTTCGTTATAGTAAATAGTTTGTGACGCAACACCTTCGACATTGAAAGAAACTGTAAACTGTGATCTTTCCCATTTTGCAACTAAAGTAATATCTTCTGTTACGACATAACCGAAAAACACCCATGGTTGGCCATTATACATCCAACCAGTAAAAACATAGCCTTCTTTTTCAGGCACGTCTGGTTCAATAGCCTTTTCACCATGTAAGACTAATTGGCTAGTTGTAGCAAAACCATTATCCGGATTGAATGTTACGGTATGTGTTTGAGCGTCCGCTAAACGGCCGTTAACTAAATCATCTAGCCATTCAGCTTCGCTCTTAGTGTATTCTGGATGGGCTTCTTTATATATTTCGTAAGCGGATTTACCATTATTGCCTGTATCGCCTGTGCCACCTTTTAAATTGCCTTTAAGCACCCAGCCATCAGTGGTTTTTAAATAGTAATTCCATGTTAATAAATCAATGTATGAGTCATTTACTCTTCCGAGAGTACTAGCTGGTACGCCTTCGCCAGTTAAAACAGAAGCACCAACATCGCCAGTTTCGCCTTTTTCACCCTGAGGACCTTGGGCACCAGTATCGCCCTTATCGCCTTTTTCGCCTTGAGGACCTTGGGCACCAGTATCGCCCTTATCGCCTTTTTCGCCTTGAGGACCTTGGGCACCAGTATCGCCCTTATCGCCTTTTTCGCCTTTTTCGCCCTGAGGACCTTGAGCACCAGCACTGCCAGTATCTCCTTTGTCGCCTTTGTCGCCCTTATCGCCCTTGTCACCTTTAGCACCAGTTTCGCCGGGATCCCCTTTTTCGCCTTGAGGACCAGCAATTCCCGGTTCACCTTGTGGACCAACCGGACCTTGCGTATTACAAGCTACAAGAGAAAATGAACACAAAAGTGAAAGTAATAATAACGACGTTTTCTTTTTCATAACTAAGACTCCTTATTGCATCTGCAATATTGAAATTAGGTATATTATAAAGCATGTCTTAGGCTTTTTTTACAAAAAAAGCGGATTGCTCCGCATTTTTTTGAAACAAATAATATTTATTATTTAATTGGTTTAAGAACTTCAAGCCCGCCCATGAATGGTCTTAATACTTCAGGAATAACAACTGATCCATCTTCTTGTTGGAATTGTTCAAGAATAGCTGGGAATACACGAGATGTTGCTAAGCCAGAGGCGTTTAATGTATGCACGTATCTTGTTTTTCCTGTGGCATTATCTCTATAACGGCACATAGTTCTTCTTGCTTGATAATCTCTTGCATTGCTAGCAGAACTAACTTCTTTATAGATGCCCATACTTGGCAAATAGACTTCAATATCATAAGTTCTCGCCATGGAGTGAGAAATATCACCAGCAGCTAACTTGCTAACTTGATAATGGAGACCTAAACCTGCGACTAAGGATTCAGCTTTATGAACTAATTCTTCGAAAGCGGCATCGCTATCTTCTGGTTTGGTATATTGAACCATTTCGACTTTGTCGAATTGATAACCACGAATCATACCTCTTTCTTCGGTTCTGTAACTACCAGCTTCACGACGATAGCATGGTGTATAGGCGAATAGTTTCTTTGGTAAATCTTCTTCTTTTAAGATTTCATCACGATATAGATTCACTAAAGCAGTTTCCGCTGTTGGGAGAAGGAATCTATTTGGTTCGATACCATCAAGCCAGAAAACATCTTCTCTAAATTTAGGGAATTGACCAGCACCAAAGCCTGATTGTTCATTTAATAAGTGTGGAGGAAGGATGAATGTATATCCATCTTTGAGGTGGGTAGTAATGAAGTAGTTTAAGAGTGCCCATTCAAGTTGTGCA
>Ga0265299_10006665_pt1 | contig 10484 bp, 6 predicted proteins | sample AusTroGonzalo_MG_4_FD_193485 | JGI IMG/M metagenome (GOLD analysis project Ga0265299, IMG submission 193485) | Bovine rumen microbial communities from tropical cattle in Woodstock, Queensland, Australia - Gonzalo_02 | ecosystem: Host-associated > Mammals > Digestive system > Stomach > Rumen ...
TACCGCCCAAGCGTTTACAAGACATGGCACATTGAATATGCGCAATGCAAAACATCGTGATGATGATTCTCCTATCGACGACAAGTGTGGTTGTCCCGCTTGTAAATTGTCGCGTGCATATATTCATCACTTGATAAAATGCAATGAAATTTTGGGTGCCACACTTTTAACCCAACATAACCTTTGGTTTTACCAAGATTTGATGCGTGATATTCGTACCGCTTTGGAACAAGGGCGGTTTCAAGAATTCAAATCTGAATTTATAAAAAATTATACAGGAGAAAACTAATGCAAGAAGGTATCGAGTATAAAGAAGTTGATGGAGACGAGAAAGTAAATCTTGATACGGACGGACCCGCGATGAAGTTGAGTTCCAAGGATAATTTCTTTTTAGCCGTATGTAAAAAGGATGCAAAGAAAATGTCTTTTGTTTATTCCGTTTATTGTGCGGCGACAAAGAATGGAAACCATTGTGGTTTTGCGGATATAGAATTGGCAACATTTGCTAATTCGCAAAAAGCGGGAATCTATTATCAAACGATATGCGAAAGTATAAAACTTAACAAAGAGAATTTTGCCGAAGCATATCAAACATTTGTCAAATTGAATAAAGATTTGATAGAAAGAGTTAAACGTAAATATAAATAAAACTAGGAGAATGAAAAATGGCAGAAAAACCAAGAAAAAATTCAAATAAAAGACCTGATTTGGTATTAAGCATGTCCGATAAAATATATCTGGCTGTTGCTGCAAATATTGACTCGGGGACTGGGTATTCTTTTGTTCATGCTTTGGTATGCACAAGTATGGGACTTAAGAGTGAAATCATCAGAAGTGCCGGGTTTGGTTGCATAGTTAATCCGAATGCAGATGGAATTGAATACAGCCCGATTCCTCTTCATGAAATGTACACTTTCAAAGATAAAGAAGAAGCAGACATTTATTGGAGAACACTTGAACAAATTTCGGGTATCCAAAGCTGTGAAAAAAGCTTAAAGAAATATTTTTCCGGAAACGAAAACGCTATTAAAGATTTCGAGGCTGAAAATTTGGCGCAAGAGTATGAAGAAAAGCAAGATGCAGTCAAATCTTTTGGTAAGGAAAGATAAAAAACAGTTGCGTTTATTCTTGGAATGTTGAAAAATTTCTTCGTCAAAAAAAGAGGGTAAAATGGCAAAGAAAAAAGAAGTAGAAGTAATAGACATGCATGGTGCCAAGACCGTGGCGAAAAAGACATCGGTAATAACACATGCAAAGCGTGTTTATTTAATCGTGACGGTTATTTGGTTGCTTTTTGTGGGGTGGTTTCCACTTTATGTAAAGTCACACTATGCTGGTCCGATAAAAAAATCTATTGTTGTGTCAATGTTCTTTGATTTGCAACGCAACATTGCTGAACAGTATGAAAAACTGTTGGCGGGGATAAAGAAATCAATCAATCTTGAAAAGCCAATAGGGGTCGCGATTGAAAAGGTCAAAATCGTGGAATCCAAGGTTGACAAGGTGACCGATGCAACCGCTAATGCGAAAAAGACAACCGCACAAGTCAAGGAAACAACATCAGGTGTCAAAGCGTTGACGGGCTTGGCAAATAAATTTGGCGTAAAAACCGATGCTGTTGATAATGCTGTTGCCAAGGCGGACAAGGGCATAGACAAGGCAAATCAAGCCGTTGACAAGGTTGATAATACCGCAAAGATGGTCAATGAAAGATTGGAAAAAGTTGAAAAAGAATTGAATAAACTTGCCAAGACCGAAGTTGATAAGGTCATAGACGAAGCGGTTAAGAATCAACTTGATAAACATTCCGGTGGTTTGGGAACGACATTTTTGACAAACTATGGTATCAAACATGTTTATCCGTGGCGTCCGTCCAGTTGGCCTGTTGCGGTCAAGATTTACAATGATTTGGAAAAATCAAATGTTGGTGTGATACAAATCTTGACGCGTACTGTGGATAAATATTTCGGCTATGTCGCATGGGGATTGGTAATAGCAGCATGGATTGCGGGTATTTACCTTTGGACACTTATACACAAAAAGTACAAGGCGGTAATTGCTCCGTTTATCGTATGTCCGCGTTGTGGTCATACATTTGCGGATAAACGCACCGCGATAAGTTTGTTAAAGGCGTTACAACCTTGGACATGGTTTTAATGTGTAATAAACCGATATGAAACCGCCCAAAGTGGCGGTTTTTTGTTAAAAGTTTTGCGGCACAATTTTTTACTTGCAATATGAAAAAAGATATGCAAAAATAAGTCCACAAATGCGAGCGTAGCTCAGTTGGCTAGAGCGCAACCTTGCCAAGGTTGAGGTCGAGGGTTCGAGCCCCTTTGCTCGCACCAGAATTTAGAACCACCCGAATGGGTGGTTTTTTATTTATCTGTTGCATCGGGATAAATATTTTTACTATGATGTTCACGGATAGATGAAAGGAGATTCTTATGCCCAGATACATATTTGTGACGGGTGGTGTTGTTTCCAGTTTAGGCAAGGGCGTTTCAGCGGCATCGTTGGGCGCCCTTCTTCAATCGCGTGGTTACAGTGTCCATGTCCGTAAATTTGACCCATATTTGAATGTTGATCCGGGGACAATGTCGCCGTTGCAACATGGCGAAGTTTATGTCACCAATGACGGTTTTGAAACCGATTTGGACCTTGGGTATTATGAAAGATTTTTGGGTGTAAAACTGTCGCGGAATGATTCCGTATCGGGTGGTCGTATTTATTGGGATGTTTTGAATGCGGAACGTCGTGGTGATTATCTTGGTGCCACGGTGCAAATGATTCCGCATGTATCTAATAAAATAAAAGAATATGTTGGACGCCCCACAGATACCGATTTTGTTGTGTGTGAAATTGGTGGAACCGTTGGTGATATTGAAGGAACCATATTCTTGGAATCTATACGTCAATTTGCAAATGATATTGGACGCAAAAATGTTATGTTCGTTCATTTAACCCTTGCACCATTTTTGGCACAAAGTGGTGAATTGAAAACTAAACCGACACAAATGTCCGTGCGCAGATTACTGGAAAGTGGTATCCAAGCAGATATGTTGTTTGTCCGTTCACCACGAATGTTGACTGATGATGAACGCGCCAAGATAGGTATGTTTTGCAATTTGCCTGCGACAAATATTATTACCAGTATGGATGTTGATAATATTTATAAAATACCATTGGTTTACGAAGAACAAAAAGTTTTCGATATTATGGCAAATCATTTCGGGGTGCCCGCGATTGCTGGTGATATGTCAAAAATCCAAAGAATAGAAAAATATTTGGATGATGATTTACCAACTTGCACTATTGGTGTTGTTGGAAAATATTTTGATGTTCCGGATGCATATAAATCTTTGAATGAAGCATTGTTTCATGCGGGTATTCAAAACAATGTGCATGTAAAAACGAAAAAAATAAATGCCGAAAATTTTTCGCCAGATGATTGCAAAGATGTTGATGGAATTTTAATTCCGGGTGGTTTCGGAACACGTGGTGTTGATGGAAAAATTGCTGCTGCTGGTTATGCACGAACCCATAATATTCCATTTATGGGGATATGCTTGGGAATGCAGGTTGCCGTCATAGAATTTATGCGTAATGTAGTCGGTATCAAAGATGCGGATTCAAGCGAGTTTTCTAAGAACGGGACACCTGTGGTTGGAATAATGTCCGATTGTGATACTGGTGAGATGGGCGGAACATTACGTTTGGGGGCATACCCATGTAACATTAAATCGGGGACACTGGCAGAAAAGATATATGGAACAAGTCAAATATCCGAACGTCATCGGCACAGATACGAAGTTGATATTAAATACAAAGATGAAATGGAAAAGCATGGAATGATTATATCGGGACTATCGCCCGATGGAAAGTTGCCAGAAATGGTTGAAATACCATCACATAAATTCTTTATAGCGGGGCAATTCCATCCAGAATTCCAAAGTAATCCATTTACTGGGCACCCGATGTTTAACGCATTTGTGGCCGCGGCAAAAAACAAATAATCAAACCACCCGAACGGGTGGTTTTTTATATTGGTGGGAAAAGTTAATAAGTGTCCCTTTGCGGTTCCGGTTTTTGTGGTTCTTGTTTTAGCAAATATTTAAGTTGTGCCATTTGATACAATAGTTTTTGGACACCTTGTTTAAGGTTTTTAATTCGTAGAAAGCGTTTTATAAAATTGTGCTTGTCAGCATCTTGAAGTTGTTGCGCATTCAATTCCTTTAACGATTTGTTGTTTTCAAAACATTTTTTACCAAGGTTCATTAATAACGGTGTGTCCAGTTTTTCAAGAACCGTGTTTTCATTGAAGCAATTGGGATTCATATATTCCAGTTTTTCCGCGCATAATTCGTGTAATGCGTTATTCCTTTCAAAACAAGCGTATCCCATTCCAGTTAATTCGGGGATATATATTTTTTTAATAACTTGGTTCTTTCTGAAACAACATTCTTCCATGGTTTCCAATTTGGGTGCAAAAAATTCAGTTAGGTTTTGATTAGATTCAAAACAATAATTCCTCATTATGGTTAATTCTGGGATGTATATTTTTTCAAGAATTTCATTGAATTGGAAACAGTCACCGCCAAGAATTTTTAATTTCGGGGCATTAAGTTCTTTTAATGACTCGTTAAAACAAAAACAACTGTTGTCCATTTTTTCCAAGTTAGGAATGTAAATTTTTTCAATAATTCTGTTGTCGTGAAGACATCCGGACTCCATCGTTTTTAATTTAGGGGCATTAAATTCTTTTAGGTTTAGATTTTTTTGGAAACAGTTATATCCCATTTTTTCCAATTCTGGTATTTGTATTTTTTCAATATTTTTATTGAATTGGAAACAGTCGTTCCCCATTTCTTGTAAACACGGTGCATAAAAATCTTTTAATTTATTTGCTTGTTGAAAACACCCACTACCCATTGTTTTTAACTTTGGAATGTATAATTTTTCAAGATTATCACTGTGTATGAAACACTCACTGCCAAGAATTTCTAATTCGGGGGCATTAAATTCTTTTAATAAGCTTGTGTAAGAAAAACATCCACTGAATAAGTGTTTTAATTTGGGGAGATCTATTTTTGTTAGTACACTATTTCTTGAAAAACAGTTAGAACCCATTAATTCCAAATTTGGAGCGTTTAAAAATTTTAATGTTTCGTCACTTTCAAAGCAATTCGTGCCCATTTTTTTCAAATTTGGGATATATATTCGTTCAAGGGTTTTATTCGTTCTAAAACATCTTGGACCGAGTGATGTTAAAACAGGGGCGCTGAATTCCCGTAGTGATTCACTAAGAGCAAAACAACTTTGGCTCATTGTTTCTAGTTTTGGAATGTTTATTTTTTCAAGTGCGGAATCTTGCGAAAAACAATCTTCACCCATCGTTTTTAGTTTGGGTGCCTTGAATTCTTTTAAATGCTTGGCGTTTCTAAAACAGCTTTCACCCATGCTTTCTAATTCGGGGATGTTTAACTTTTCAATATCTGTGTTAAGACGAGCACATCTGTCGCCCATGCGTTTTAACCTTGGGACATTAAATTCTTGGAGTTTTTCGTTGGATTCAAAACAACTTTCACCAATAAATTCCAGATTGTCGGCTTCGAATTTACGCAAGGTTTTGTTTTGTAAAAGGAAATAGTCACTAAGTTCCCTTATTTTATACAAATGTAATGCGGTGATACAACCTTTTTTGGTTCGTAATAATTCTTTTTCGTTTTTGTTTTCATCCAGGATGCTTATTACTGTTTCGCCCGTAGATTTATCTTTTGTTCGTTTGACTTTATGACCATATATTTCCGCTTTTAAAACATATGTCAGCTGGTCGTTTTCACGAAAACTTTTTATTTCACCCGTTCGTGTGTCCAAAATAACGGTGTCCAACATTTCTTCGTATTCTGGTTTAAGTTCCGTTAAATCAGACCCGTCAAGGTAATATCTTTCATCAAAATAAATGTTATCTACTTCGTAATTAAAATGGATTAATTGGTTGTTTACCAAAAGATAATTTGACGGTATCTTTGCATTAACAACGGAAAAACTTACCTTGAATTTACGTTTTAACGCATCGGTTAACCCAAGAATTATATTATCAGGATTGTTGTTAAATGTCGCATCCGGACTTTCCGTTTTTAGGGTGTGATTATATCTGTTTTTTATCGATATCGCACCACTTCGTTTTGGTATTTGAATTGATATAACGCTTTTTCCATAGTCATCTTCGCGTTTGGGGGTGGCGGATGGTTTTATATGCCATTCACTTTCTGGTAATTTATCATCACCCCATGCCTCTTTCCTTACGGCGTTTATAATATAATTTCCATCAAATCTTTGCGGACCATCGGTGCCAGAATTCCAACTTGTATATATTGTACATATAAGTTCGTTCATATTAGAACGAGAGTTGCCACCGGTCATATTTTCACTTACGGCGCGTTGGTCACGAAAATATCCGGCAATTGAATTTTGGTCACGAATCATAAAATCCCTGGTTTTATCTTTGTTGTCAGGGTCATTAACATACCACGCTTTATAGCCAGCGGCATCTAATAATTCCAAGGGGTCCATTTTTTCGGATATTTTTACTTCCGGATATTCTTGGGACTTGTCCAGCATTTCTTTGATGATGAGAATAAGATTGAGGGCATCTTTTGGGTCTTTGCCAGCATATTGCAACAGGTGTACCAAATTCGGGGTTTCCAACAAATTTACACGCAAATAACCTTCGGGGACCGCTTCTTGGTCACCGCGCATCACCTTTGCAAATCTTTCGCCGTTGTGTTTTTTAATTTCTTTAAAAACTTCTTCAACGTTTACCGCCATTTCGTTCCCTTTTTATCAGTAAAATTTTATCATAAAATAGGGTGATAATCAAATAATTGGGGGCGGGTTTTATTTGTTGAAATAATGCCGTGGTATTCGCTATAATCCACCCGTGGTAAAGGGGTATAGCATGACACAGATATTAGCCGAAACATATTTAGATTATTCTGATATTTTAATAAGACCGAAAATAGGTATAAACCTTAATTCGCGCAAGGATGTAAATTTGCAACGTCTTTTTAAATTCAAACACGGACAAACGCGAACGGGACTTGGGGTATTTAACGCAAATATGGCGACCGTTGGTAATTTTGCAGTGGCGGCAAAACTTTTGGAACGTGGAATGTTCGCAACAATCCATAAACATTATAGTGTTGATGAAATAGGTTCTTTTTTTGAATCATGCCGCACAAAGAATATTCCGCTTGATAATTTGTTCGTGACCATAGGGTTAAAAAATGCGGATTCAGAAATACAAAAACTGAAAGATTTGGAATCAAAATATAATTGGGTTTCACCACGCAATATTTGTATAGAAGCACCGAATTTTTATATTCAAAAAGCGTTGGATGTTTTGGCAAATGTTCGTGCTAACTTTCCAGATGCTGTGATTATGGCGGGTAATATCGCAAGTGGTGATATTTGCCAAAAATTATTGGACTATGCCGATATTATCAAATGTGGCATAGGCAGTGGGTCTGCGTGTTTAACAAGAAAACAAACGGGATGTGGAACGCCAATGGTATCGCTGATATTGGAATGTGCGGATATAGCGCATTCCGTGAACGGGCATATTTGCGCAGATGGTGGAATTGTTAACGCGGGTGATATTTGTAAAGCATTGTGCTTGAATGCCGATTTTGTAATGGTTGGTGGAATGTTTGCGGGAACCGACGAGGCCGAAGGTGATATCATAGAAAAGCACTATGAAACCGCGGAAATTGTTGACGGCAAGCACGTGGTTCAAACAAAGCATTTCAAGGCGTATTATGGTATGTCTTCGGAATATGCTAACAATAAATTTGCCGGCGGAATGAGTGATTATAAAACATCCGAGGGTCGCGAATTATTGATACCTTATACCGGCGCATTGGATAAAACTTTACAGGATATAAATGGTGGAATCGCATCATGTTGCACTTATATTGGCGCAACTTCGGTAAAGCATTTATCAAAGTGTGCGACAATAATTCGTGTACATAATCAATTAAACAGTGTGTTTGAAAAATATTCTGTTTAAAAAAACACCCGTTCGGGTGTTTTTTATGGATAATAGAAACGATTTTATCGTGTATGACATACAACTTTGTCGTTTATCATTTCGATTAACATTTCCTTGTGCTGTTGCTTGTCAGCCAATACAGTATGATTTTTTGTGATTTCATACGCGATTGGAACTTCCACTTCTTGTTGGAAAGTGTTTTTGATTATACGTGCACCAAGTTCCGGACGGTAACCCTTTTTAATCACATACGCTTGCACGGCTGGTGAAACAGAGATACTGATGTTGTAATCTTGTTTCAATGTCGCATTCAATTCATAGCACAACGAGTCCATGATTTTTTGTAATGCCGTTGTGCTTAGTGGTTCAAATGTTACAACTTGATTTATACGTCCCAAGAATTCCGGTAAGAACGATTTTGATAATATGTTTTGGGAAACGGATAATTTATCCGATGCTTTACCAAACCCCAAACTTTGTTCGTATTGAACACCGGCATTTGTTGCCATAATAATAATTGTGTTGTTAAAGTTTAACTTCATGCCTTGGTTATCTACGAAAGTTCCTTTGTCCAAGATTTGAAGTAATAAACGTTGAACATTTTTGTTCGCTTTTTCAAATTCATCAAACAATAACACGGAATACGGATTAGTCGCTATGATATTGGTTAATTGTCCACCTGATTCATAACCAGTATAACCGGGGGCAGCACCAGTTAATTTTTGGACATCCATATCATTTTGATATTCGTTCATGTTAAGTACCGCAAAATTACGTCCCAACAATGTTGCGATTTCTTCAGCGGTTTTGGTTTTACCAACACCACTTGGGCCACAGAACAAGAAACTTGCTTGTGGGGATGTGGTTCGGTTTGTGTGCATAATATACGAATGGGTCAATGTCGCGGAAACTTGTGCTATCGCGGCTTCCTGACCAAAAACTTTCTTGTTAAGTTTATCTTGGATTGTTGCTATTTGTACGGATTCGGACGTTGTTAACAATTCCAAAGGAATATTGAAATTATCTACCAATGCTTTATTCACAAAATCTGTATTGCATGTTTTTACTTTTTCGTCATCACTTGCTAATACGCAAACATAGTTTAACAAATCAATTGCTTTATCTGGGAAATTTCTGTTGTGAATGTATAAATTCGCTTTTTGGATGATGTCTGCTAATACTTCATCAGGAATAGTTATTGAATATGTATTTTCATATTTTGGTTTCAAATTTTTCAATATATCCAACGTCATTTCCAAAGTTGGTTCAGAAATTGTCACTTGGTTAAATCTGCGCAAAAAGGCACCGTCACGAATTGATAAAAATTCTTTGTCGGTTGTGGCGCCAATTACACGAATTTTCCCACTTGTTAAATATGGTTTCATGATATCAGCAATATTTTCTTCGGAACCGCGACGTGAAAATAAAGTATGTATTTCGTCCAAGAATAAAATACAATCGTTTTCACTTATGGTTTGCATAAGGTTCGTAAGTTTTGATTCAAGTTCGCCACGAAGTGTCGTATTGGAAAGCAATTCACCAAAGTTTATAGATATAATTTTTGTATTGCGCAACAATGGGTGTGACGAACCGTTCACGATATTATATGCCAATCCATCCACCAAAACCGATTTACCAATTCCGTTTTTGCCGACCAGTATAACGTTGCTGCGATTTTGTTTTAATAGGAAGTTTTCAATTAATTTGATTTCTTGGTCGCGATTGAATACCGGTGGTTCGGTCATATTTAACGCTTTTTCTGTCAAATCGGTACCAAAGCCCAAAGGTGTTTTTTTTGTGCTTTTTGAAGATGGAAGTTTCCAAGCGAATTCTTTTTTTGATTTTTCAAATTCCTTTGGGAATAGTTTTTCAATTGTAATATAGTTTGTTTCAAAAACATTTTTACAATATTTTAATACATCGGTGGAAAAACCGTCTGAATCGCGACTGCGTTGTTGAAGACAAGCGAGCAATCGTTGAACATCACTTTCGGGGCGTAACATTTTATCATAATCAAGACCATGTTTTTCGTCTTCGAGGAACATCATATGGTCGTGTACGCACGGATCATAGTTTTTTTTCTTGAACAAATCCAAAGCATTTTTCATCTCTTGTTGCGTTCTCTTTGCTTTTGTATCGCTGACTTCCAATGTTTTTGCAATGTGTGCAGCAACAGCAGGACTGAAAGCGACAAGGACACATGCAATATCAAATGGTGTAAGAAATGTTACACAATTGGCAAAATAATCATCTATGTATTCTTTTAACTCAAAGTTGGTTAAATTCTTTGGTTGTTCGTTGTTATTGTTGTTATCCATATGGCAGCCCCCTTTGTGTTTCTTCAAATATAAAAATAATACAAAAATAAATAATGTCAAGAAAATAAGTGCACAAAAACAAAAAAAGTGTAAAAATAATTGACGGGGTATAA
>Ga0265299_10006669_pt1 | contig 10479 bp, 7 predicted proteins | sample AusTroGonzalo_MG_4_FD_193485 | JGI IMG/M metagenome (GOLD analysis project Ga0265299, IMG submission 193485) | Bovine rumen microbial communities from tropical cattle in Woodstock, Queensland, Australia - Gonzalo_02 | ecosystem: Host-associated > Mammals > Digestive system > Stomach > Rumen ...
CCACTAAGTGCCTCTTGCACTTTTTGTTTGTCATACTCTTCTAAATCTACTGTTATCTCTTCCATTCTATTTCCACTCCTCCAATAAACTTTCTATATCTTCTTTTCTTTTCGTTGGTATTCCTAAGTCTACGCAATCTTCTACAACACTAGATATCAACGTTGCCATCTCACTCTTGCTGTAGACACTTGTCCCATAGTACGCAACCACATTCGTATACCCTTCTAGCTTTGACATTGTTGTTGTACAGATCCATCCAAGTCCGTTCCTAGTCCAACTCTCTGTAAACTTCGGTATTGCATCATTCCTTATCGGTATAACTTCATACACTCCACACTCTTCTACATACCTTCTGTAGATGTCTTCCTTCGGTAGTTGTAATTTCTCTTGCATCTCTCCTAATAAAGCCCATAGGTATGAATTAGCATTGTTACTTCTCTTATCTTTTTTAAGCTCTAAATTGACTTTTTTGTCTAAAAACTCTTCAAGGTATGATGTTATATTGCCATAAGAAATAAATTCAAATTTGGTACATTTACTTGCGAAATCATAGGCAATTTTAGTTAGCTTACTATCTATCTTCATAGACTACCCTTTCAACTTTTTAAATTCGTTTACTATCTTCATGTAGTCACCTACTGTTATATCTGCTATGTTTTCATATCCATACTTGTCTAACACTTCTGTTACTTCATCTTCTGTGATGCCATTGTTTTGGATTGATTTTAGTAGTGCCTCTCTTTTCGTCTTGTTGATTACTTCTTCATTGTTTGTGCTACCTGCGTTTGCATCAAACATGTCTGACTCGCAAATATCAAATGCTGCGAGATATAAATATCTTCTGTTATAAGTCTCGCAACCTCCGTAATGCTTGAACAGAGTTACAACCCTTTAGTTCTAAGTCTTTCATTGGGCTTGTGTAGGTAACAGCCTCGTCTGCTTTTTCTGTATTCACAATTGTCAAAGTTGCTAGTTCATTATCAAACGAAATTGCTGTAAATAATTTTTGTTCGTTGCATAACTTTATTAGTGTTGGTAAAAAATCTGTAAGTTCGAAATACTTAAATCCTGAGAATTTATTTTCTCCACTCTTCTTTAGGTTTGCATTAAGCAAGTCTAGTTTTACCTTTTCAATTTTTTCATATACGTTCATCTTCTTCTCTCCTATCTATCATTAGATTTTGTAGATACTCTTTTCTTGCCTGTGTTGAATCAAAGTTCTCGATGATACTATCTACATGCCATTCTGTTTCACTAATTAAGTCATCGATCTCTTCTTGCAAATCTTCAACTTCTTCTGCAACCTTGTCTTTTTCAGTAGCACCATAAAAATTAAAGTTAGCCACCTTATTATCGAAGTAGTTGTAGATTAAAGCTGAGATTTTTTTCTTTAGTTCACTCATACTCATCCCCCCTTTTAAATAAGCTCAATAGAGTACTGGTAGAGAGGAACTATCTTAAACATGAGTAACGATTGTTTTAAGAGAGAAAATCTTATTATTAACTACAAAGGTCTGGGGGGACCAGTAAACCAGTACTCTATTCAACTTATTCGTGCAAATCTAGGGTAAAACGAGAAAAAGCCCATATTTAAGCCCCTTCCACACTAAAAGTGAAGAAGGTACTAGAATGACTCTCAGCTTTGAGAACAGAAAAACACTCTAGCAGGCTTAAATATAGGCTTTGTGATAATAAAAAAAGACAACCTGCACGTTGCAGATTGTCAAAATAATATATATGGCTCCCCTTGTAGGAGAGTAAATATACACTACTTTGACTGCTTTGCTGAGAGTTTTTAATACAAATTGTGCAATTCAAAGTGTAATTTTTCTATTCATTTTGATTCTTAATTCTGTTCTCGATAGTATTCTACCATACATATACCTCAATGCAATACTTTTTAAAAAATATTTGACATTTCTTCATTATAGCTATATATTATGTAATCTAAGGAGTGATAAACATGAGTATTGTGAATAGAACAAAAGATAGTGTTAGGTTTCAACACATGCACCACAGGCAGAGATTTTCCAAGACTATCAAGACTTTCGGCATGACAAAGGCTGAGATTAACAAGGCACATGCTGACTGGATTGCAGAGATTGAGAGAGGGAAGTTTGCCTTAAAGAGGTACACAATTAGGCAGTATTCTGAAAAGTGGCTTGAGATGTATGTTGAGGGTATCTGTAGACCTCACGTTGCTAAGAACTACCGTTTGCAACTTAAGAATCATATCCTACCTAGATTTGGAAGTAAGTACCTTGAACAGATTACACCTATGATGATAAATAACTATGTCTTAGAACTTAAGAAAACACCTTCTCTAAACTCTGAAGGCACACTGTCTGTAGGCACGATTAAGAAGATCTATGCTGTGTTTAAGAACATTATGAATACTGCATACCAGAACGATTTGATACCACAAAATCCGTTCTCTAAAGTACACCTTTCATTCTCGGATATGGAGAAACAAGAGACTCTACACTTTTGGGATGAAGAAGAGGTTAAGAAAGCTATTGAGCTCCTAAAGCAAGAGACAAACGAAAATAAGTATCTTGTGTACTTTGCTCTTGGTACAGGTCTTAGGCTTTCGGAGATATTCGGATTGGATTGGGCTGATATTGATTTTGAAAATTCTACGATAACGGTCAATAAATCACGTCAAAAGAATAAAGGAAAAATGATAGAACTTCCGTGCAAGACTGGTAGCTCTGTTCGTAAGATTACTATACCTATTTCAGTAAGAGATATGCTTTTGAGATACAGAATGAATCACATGTCTAACAAGTATGTATTCTCTAATCTTGATCCTGATAAAGGCACACAATGGTATAGAACTTGGGTTAGGAAGTCTGGGCTGCCTGTCATTAGGTTTCATGACTTAAGACATACACATGCTACAGTCCTTCTTGCAGAGGGCGTAGATATTAAGACAATCTCAAAACGTCTTGGGCACTCTAATATTGGTATTACAATGAATGTCTACACACACGTTTTAGAAGATTTAGATAGAAAAGCATCAGAGGCTATTGACTCTGTTATTTAAAAGATGTTACATTAACTATGTCAAAAGTATTTGTTCTTTTGTTCGATTTCCAATTTCACAAGGAGATGCTTGCTTAGGTGGCTGGCATCTTTTTTATTGTCTAAAAGTCAAGGCACTTACATCTATCAAGCCATACTATCATCTTTACTTCTGTTTCGATTAAACCTAAACCATTGCCTGTGCCTTTCAAAATTCCAAGGTCGATTGCCTTTTGTACTGATGCTCTTCCCCATTCTGGTACTTCTTCTATAGTTTCATACCTAACCATTTCTTCATCCTCCTCGTATTTATCAACATCTATATTCTCAGGCTTTGGAAGTATAAACAATCCATGCCCTGTTAGTTCATCAAATCCATCATCCAATAAATCTTGGCAGTTGTCTTTTATAAAATGTAGTAGTTCTGAATTAGTTAGTTTCCTACCTATTTTTTCTTTGAAGAAACATTGAACCAGCACACACATTCCTGCAAACATTGGTGCAGCAGCACTTGTGCCTGTTAGTATTCCGTTATCTGTTTGAATATTTGTAAAGCTCATGAAGTCTAGGTTATCACCTATGCCTGAGTAATACATTCTTTTTGGTTTGCCATCTTGTAGTGTGCATGCTCCTATAGAAGCCCACCACTCATCCTTTGATACCTCAGTTGTATCTTCTCCTTCGTTTCCTATCGCACAGACTAGGAATGTATCATTATCATAAAGTTCTTTCGCTTTCTTTTTGTTGTGTTCATACTCATCTGATGAGTAAAACATTGATGTTGTGTATACGTCTGTGTTCTTGTCTACATCCTTTGTATAGTTCTTTGCGTAGTATAAGTTTGACTCTGGTGCTACTAACTTCATTATATCATACACCATTCTACCATGTGAGGTTAGTGATTCTCTGCTTACGAATGTTATTCCTTTTCCTTTGTAACCTGCTCTATGAAAGTCATTGATGCCAAGGTATTCAAGCTTATCATAGTTAGCATCCATTGGTTTTAGGAATAATTCTTTTTCTGCTTGTCTGCGTTTAGTAAGCCCTGCGAGTACTTTCCCATCAGCACCTTTGTTGTATGCTTCTATGTGCGACATCATTTGTGCTTTAGTGCGAGTCTTTTGTTTTGTAAGTTGTAGTAAACCTCCACCACCACAGTTGTATGTGAATGATACCAATGCATCAAATTCGTTTTGTGTTAGTTTTGGGAGATAACTACATATATCTTCTACTACTCTTTCATAACCTACGATGTCATCTATCAAGTACTTCTCTGCTTGCTCTTGTGTGATAGTCATACCTTCTTTAACGTCTGGCCCATAATGACCATAACCGATAGTCCAGTATGTTTCTGCTTTCACAGGTTTGTATGCTTTAAGCCTGCAACCTTCAAAGTTCTTTATAAGGTTTAAACCGTTCTCTGATATTTTCATGATACACCTCCATATAAAAAATATGCCCTACCGAATTACCGATAGGGCGCTTGCTTAAGGGTTTCTATTCTTGATTACTTTCTTCATAGCTTCGACATACTCTTTGCTATGATATTTCAAAGTGTGTACATACGCATGGCAGTCTAAACAAAGTAATGCTCCATTCTCGTAGGAATTATCAATAGGTTCATGTAACCGCTTACACTCAGACTTTGGTTTAATATGATGCCACTGTATCTCGTGATAGGATTTCTTTCTACCACACAGCATGCACCGAAGCCCATTTTTAGTAATCAACAAAGCTTTAGTATCATGCATAAGAATCCCCTCCCTTCCAAATTATTGTTAGGTTTTATAGTTAAATAAAATATTCATATACTTATCAACATCTTCTTGATTCTTAAACACGCCTTGTAAAGCTTTCTCACGAGTTTCTCTTAAGTTGCTTTCTATTCCTTTTTCTTTGTCTGCTTTATGATAGCCGAGTTTCTCTAGTTCCTTTTGTCTTGTTGCTGTGTATGCATCATAGAACTCTGCCATTGGTGTATCAGGGTTTTTCTTCCACGCTTTGTATATGTTTGTGTTCTTTGATAATGTGTATGCTTTATATGTGTCAGGGAAGAACCACTTTAACATTGCTTCTGTATCATGGATCATACTCCTTGTATCAATAGGTGCTACAGAACCGATTGCTCGTATTAGGTCTACAGTCTTCTTTGTTGGGCTTATGTTTTCGTTAAACAAGTTTGCAATCTTATCACCAGCTCCAAACACGTTGTTAACAAATGCTGCATCTGGTGTGTCTACTTCATAGAAGCTTACTCCACCAAATTTCGCTTTATCCATTATCCAGCTTGCTACCTCGTCACCTACTACTGTTGGTGAAAGTGTAGAGATTAGAAATTGTGCTATTAGTCTGTTCTGGAACTCTACCTCGTCTTCTCCGTCATCTCTTACTACATCTCTTAATGACCTTACAAGTGCTACCCATAAGTTCGCAGCTAGTATTCCACCAATCATTCGTGCCCACTTTGATAGTGCAGCACTCTTCTCTTCTTTTGTTCCGTTCTTCATTGTGTATGCTGTTTCAATTGTTGACTGAACAAAGTTGTTTGCAATCTGGTTTGATGGTGTTCCAAATAATGTCATAGCTTGTACTATCGCAGACTTGTTTCTAAACATGTTTGCTTTGTTTACTTGTGCCGAGTCTGGTTGTGTTTCGCCTAGGATAAGCTCTATGTTGTCTGCTAGTTTTTGGAAGTACTCTACACTACCAAACTCTTCTTCTACTGCTGTTGCATCAATCTGCATCCTTACGATTGTAGATACTGCTATGTCATCAAAGAACTGTAGGAATCTTGCTTTCATCTTGTCGCTTAGTTTCTTGTCTGTTAGTTCTGTTAAGACTGGCATTCTAAAGTTTATGCCTCTTGCATCTAGTACTGGTGTTGCCTCTCTTACGAACATTCTCATTAAGTCAAAGTTCTTTATATCACTTGTGTCTACGCCTGACTCTTCATAGTACTGCCTTATCATTTGATTTACTTTAGTACGAGAGTTTACAAGTGACTTCCAGAACTGCCCTTTTGAATAGTACTTGTATGTATTAGCGAATGAAGCAGGCTGTGTTAACCATGTACCAACATTGAATGTTAACGTATTCATGGCTTGCCAGTTTCTAAATGTTCTCTTCCCAAACCCATCATTGTTCGTTATGAATCTTACTATTGTCTTGTAATCGTTTAATAGGTCAGGATCGATTAAGTCCATCTGTGCTCTTATTGAGTTTGCTTCTCTTTCCTTTCCGTCTGTGAATACTGTGTTTAATACTATATCATTTTCTCTTAAAGGTTCTGCATATCCATAGAACGTAGAGATGTCATTAACACTCTTTGAAAAGACATCCACAATGTTTTCTAAATATACAGGAGAGAAACTATCAGTTCTTTCTTTAAGTTGCCCTTGATTGAATAGGTTTGTTCCTTGTAGTTCTGCTTTATAACCATTTAAAAGATTTTCAACATCAAACTCTTTGTTTGAATACATCTGCTCTGCTAAGTATGCATGGATTGGGAAGTAGTTTTCTACAGTAGCTATGTCATAACCATATACTCTGTTTGACACTTCATTGATAAGGTCGGTTGTGTATTCATAGAACTTCTTAACCTGGTCTGCAAAAGCTTTCTCTTCTGGTGTTAGCGTTTTTATCAATGCATCAACTTGTTCCATTGTTAACACTACAGGTTTCTTTCCTTGCTTGTATGCTGCTGCAATGTCTGCTGGGGAAGTTGCTTTCCTATACAAAGTTTCGTTTGGAAGTTTTATTCCTCCACCTTTTCTCTCATAAGTTTTGATGATGTTAAATCCTTCGCCTGCGATAACACTTACGTTTGTTAGACCGCCTGTGATGTGTGCCATATTTTGTTGATTGTCTCTTTCTGCATATAAAGAAAGAATGAAACTCTTAGGCATTCTAGGTGTTCCCTTTACCCATTCGTTCCATTCTGCTTTGTGTGAGAATAATTTTTCATATTGTGGTTTCCAACGATACATCTTGAATAGTCCGTTTAAACCTGTGCTTTGTTGTGTGAAGTCTTTTAAGAAGTCGTACGCACTCGCTATTACTTCACGTTTGTTGCGTTCTCCTTTTTGTAAGTTCCTTTCGAAGAACATTGCTGGTGTTTTTGCGTTGCCAAGGTATGCAGATTCAATCTCTGTCTTTAACGTGTATAATTGTTTCTTTGCTTGTGAAGCTGTCTTTCTAAACCCTGCTGGTTTCTTTTTATCTAATGCGATAATCTTTTGGTTTTCTTCATCGAGTGGTGCTGTAACTTTAGGGTATAACCTTGCAGCATCCTCAACCTTTATCTTACGAGCTTGTTCTGCCTTAATCTCCTCGTCAAGTTTCGCAACTTTCTCTATGAATGCATCCGCTTCTTCTTTTGTCTTTACCATATCTACAAGAGCTATAGGTGCCTCGTCTGTAGGCAGTATCTTATTTAATACAGCTTTTGTTAGTGGTACTTTCCCAAGCAAGTTCTCTTTGATATAGTCTGATGTAGCTTTCATATTCATCATCATTGCTGGTGTGATTGCTATGTTCTTTCTGTAATACTTTCTATACTCATCAGCTCGTTCTTGAAGCTCTTTTGGAAGTTTGTTGTATACTTTAGGGCTTAAGAATCTGTTTATCATCTGCAATGATTCTTTCATTGCATCAGGTATATAGTTCATAGCTTTCTTAAACTCTAACGTAGCTTTCCATGCTGCACTATCGTTCATGTTATACGCAACCCTAAGCATTGTATATCTATCCATGTCATCTCTATCGAACCTGTATTCAGACTTTTCAGCATGTCTAATAAATGTTTTCTCATAGTTTAGTATGTTGATTATATCTTTTGCTGCTTGATTCTTAGCTGTAAGTTTTGCGACCTTGCCACGTTCATTTTCAATCTTAGCACCTTTAATCTTAATCTGGCTTTGGAAAGTTCTGTTGTCTTTTTTAACTAGCTTTTCTAATTCTCTAATGTCGGCACGTTGTTCTTTGTTCGTTTCTTTTAAAGCTTGGTTTTTATCTTTAAGAGTATTTGTAGCTTTCTCAAGTTTCTCAATGTCTTTGTTTTGTTTCTCAATCGTAAGGTTCTTAGGTTTTTTAGATTCTTTTGAAAATTTGGTATTGTTTTCAGAGTTCTTTTTTAATGAATTTTGTATACTTTCTACAACCTTTTCTCCGCTTGTATATGGTGGAATAGGTGGCAATTCTTTCCCAAACATAGTCACATAAATACCATCATATCCCATTTTCGTTGGCATATTCCCAGTCACATAATTGTCGACATAATCTTTTATCACTTCTAATTGTTCATTTGTAGGTTTTGACCATATTTCAATATATCCCCATTCTGGGAACAAACGTATAACCCCAGATTTCATGAAGTCTATCCAGTCAACACCAAGCGCATCTGCCACTTCAGAATGAGAATATCCTCTTTTTGTTGTATTGTTTCTAGACAAATCAAGCATTTCTCCGTTAGGTAATACATAACCTGCGACTCTGTAATCTTTTGTTGTGCCAAAGATTTTTCTGGCTTCTTGCATTGTTTTGTCTAGTTTTTGTTCATTGCTTGTTGTATGTAATAAGCTTTGTTTAGCGCTCTCTCCTTTGTTATTCTGAAGCCTCCCGCTATCACTTCTTCCAGTTGCGTTCTCATTAGTTCTTGGCCTTGTTCCGTATTGTTCATTTCTAACACTTTCTTGATTGTTTCTTTGTCTAACTGTTCTTTCTCCAACGTTTTGACTAATTGTTCCTCGCTTTTTGTCATTTTTCTCTACTCCCTTTTTGCTAAATTTCGTATTATTAGGATATAGCATTCTATAATACTTTGCAATCTCTTTGTCGCCTAATTTGTATTTTATTCCTAATACATCTGCTATAGCTTTGTCTATCTCTATCTTGCTTTGTGGATTGCCTAGCTCGGTTAGTCTTTCCCTGATACGTCTTAAGTTCCTTTCAAGCTTTGTTTCTTCAGCAGACTTTTGGCTGTTCATCTCTTCTACAACCTTAGACTCAAACTCTTTATCGTTTAGCTCATCACCATTCATGTAGGTTGTATTCTCTAGGTTATACTCTGATACTCTTGTGTTATTTCTTTCTGCACCTACAGTCTCGTTTGCTATCTTGTTGCCTAAGTCTTTTAGGTTATCAAAGAATGTTCTTGTGCTATCTTCAGTTTGTTTTACATTCTCTGCTTTAGAGTTTATCTCGCCAATGTAGTTTCCAAACATCTCTTCCCTGATTGCATCGTCAGAGTAATCACTAAGTTCGTTTTCGTTTCTATATTGTTCGACCTTTGGATTGTTTTCTCCTTCCAAGCCGTTCTTCTTTATGAACTCATTATAAAGCTCAGGGTTTGAGATTCTTGTTTGATGCCCTACTTCATGGTATGCAGCACCTAGCAAATCCTTTGTGTCTTGTGATACGTCTAGGATGATTGTATCAAAATCTTCTGTTGAGGTTAGACCATGGAAAGATGTTCCTTCTTTGCTTTGGATGTTTGCATACACAACTTGTTTGCCAGGATATTTCTTCTCTAGTAAATCTTTGATATTCTCTTGTACTTTTGTTATCTCTGTAACAGGTGTGATTGAGATTAAGTCACTATCTTGTTTCAATGCAGCTTGAATCTCTTGGTTAACCTTATTCATGTTCTTGTATGTTACTGTTACGTTCTTGTCTTTGTCTAGTAGCTCTTGCGTAGTCTTTACATTAGGATTGAATACAAACCCTTGTTGCTCCATTAGTCTACTTGCATCCTCATTGTTTATACCTGTTGCTCTTTGAATGATGTCTACATTGTTGTAGATGTTAGCATTTTTCATTAAGCTATTATTCATCTCATTGTATACAGCATCAAAGGTTTTGTCATAGTTCTCATTTATTCCCCATTTAGCATCCGTTGTTACTTCTTGTATCTTCTTTATCATTGAAGCTTTTTGCTTGTCTGTTAAATAATCTGCATTCCTTATCGTAGAGATTGTCTTTGATTCGTTAGCATTGATGCCTCGTATTAGAGCAGGTTTTCCAATACCCATGAAAATAGCTGTAGGTATTATAGCACCTACTGCATCCTCATACACTCCTGCCATAAGCTCATCAATGTCTATATCTTCTCCACCAAGTATTGCTTTCTTTATCATTGGATCTGCTACTGCTGCGATTGCTTCTTCTACAGATTCACCACCCATATCTATGAATCCTGCAACCAATCCTTTAACAAGTCTGTTTCTTATTGCAGACACCTTGCCTGCTGATAGTCTGCCTAGGATTGAGTTTGTAGGTCTTCCAACCATCAATGATAGCATTGTTTCACCACCAAGTAGTTCTGTGCCTACCTCTACACCAGCTATAGCATTTGCGTACATGTTCGCTTGTTTTGTGTTAGCACCTAAGTCTATCGCTTCTGTGTATGCACCACCATAAACACTTTCATACATTGTCCCTAAGCTGGCTGCTTCTGCG
>Ga0265299_10006670_pt1 | contig 10478 bp, 6 predicted proteins | sample AusTroGonzalo_MG_4_FD_193485 | JGI IMG/M metagenome (GOLD analysis project Ga0265299, IMG submission 193485) | Bovine rumen microbial communities from tropical cattle in Woodstock, Queensland, Australia - Gonzalo_02 | ecosystem: Host-associated > Mammals > Digestive system > Stomach > Rumen ...
GAAAAGATGAGTGTTGACACTCTTCTTGGTGTTTATCCTAACTTAGTTAGACATCCAATTATTCCTAATGCTTTTTTATACAATAAAAACGAGCTTGAATTAGGTAAGAGCATCTACCATGAACTTGGTTGTTTCTACTTGCAAGAGCCAAGTGCAATGTTACCAGCTTACTTGCTTAATCCAAACGAAAATGATGTAGTCCTAGACTTATGCGCTGCCCCTGGTGGTAAGAGTATGCAAGCATCATTACTCATGCACAATAAAGGGCTTATTGTCTCTAATGACATTGCTAAAAATAGAGCGTTCGCCATTAGTGAAAATGCTGAAAGAATGGGTCGAGGCAATCTCCTTATTGTTAATAATGATTTTTCTAGTATTTATCAACACTATTTGAATACTTTTGACAAGATTATTTTAGACGCTCCTTGTTCAGGAAGCGGGATGTTCCGCAAGATGGACGAGATGCAAGATGATTGGTCTATTGCCAAAGTCAATAAATACGCTGAGATCCAAAAGTCTCTTATCTTAATTGCGTATGCAATGCTTAAAGAAGGTGGCGAGATGGTCTATTCCACTTGTTCATTCTCTTATGAAGAAGATGAAGAGGTCATTGATTATTTGTTAAATAATACTGACGCTACAATAAAACCTATCGAAGATAATCCTTTATATTATGTGAGCAAAGCTAAACCATATGGCATTCACTTATTACCAAGCTTATTCCCAGGTGAAGGTCACTACATCTGTTTAATCAAAAAACCAGGTATCTTAAAACCAAGTGTTTCTAAAGACAATAAAAACAAGCTACCTTTTGATATACCGACTAATGGCTATAGCCACTATCAGAAATATGGTGACTATCTCTATTTGATGAGCAAAGACTTTAATGTCAAATATCTTAATATCATCCGTTATGGTGTGAAGGTTGGTCAAATTGATAAAAACGATATTAGATTTGATTACCACTATTCCCACTTTGTGGACTCTTTTAAAAACACCTTTGAGATGGATGAAAACGAAACCGCGAAGTATTTCCTTGGTGAAGGCGTCAATAAAAACACTAGCAAGGGCTATTGTCTACTAAAATATAAAGGAATCAACGTTGACATCGCTAAAAGCGATGGTCGCATTATTAAAAACCGTTTACCAAAAGGTTTAAGAAAGAAATTACTATTTTAAATAATAGCGTTGAATTTATACGCTTTTTCTTTACGTTCGCTCATGATTTTGTGATCAAGTGGCCTTAAATGATAGGTCACTTCTTTTTGAATCATGTTACGAGTTAATTCCGCTAAGTCGGATGTATTTAAACTGGCGTATTCTTCAGGAGTGATTGGTTTTAAGAATGAGATAGAGACTGGATATCTCTTAAACTGTGGATGCATCTTTAAAACACGGAATGTACCATAGGTCGCAGCAGGCAAGATTGTAATTTTAGCTTTTTGCGCTGGTCTAAATGTTCCGTGATGGAACGCCGCGACAGGCAACATTTGGTCACGAATTCTTGTGCCTTCTGGGAATATCATCCAGTTTCTTTCTTGCTTCTTTAAGTCTTCTTCAACCGCTAACATCACTTTTAGTGATTGTCTTAAGTCATCTCTATCCATACTCTTCACATCTAAAGATTTTAAAGCAGTCTTTAGAAGTGGCACTTTTTCAAGTTCCATCTTGCCAACAAAGGTTGTTGGTTTCTCTAAGGCAATTAAAAACGGCAATGGATCAAAAGCGGACATATGATTAGCGACAAGGAAGAAATTACCATCGGTTGGAATATTTTCTAAACCAAAGACATGTAAATCAACCTGCAAAGCATCAGAGGTCTTTTTAGAAATTTTTCTAAAATAAGCGTTTCTAATTGCAAAAGGAACTTTATCTAGCTTTTTATTCCATCTTCTGAAAGTGAAAAGACAAGCCCATAATAGGCGAGCTCCTACTTTAAGAACGGCTTTTGAATAATGAAACATAGTTTTACTTTTCTACTTGATGAATCTTTAAATTTGATTGGAAATGACGTACTTGTTCCACGAGGACATAGAGTCCTAACTGTGGGTGTGATTCTAATCTACCAAATATTACCACAAAATGTCCGTTAGGGATACGTAGTAATGGATTAGAAGCACTTCTATCCCAGTACATCACTGGGATTTTGCTGAAGAACGAATTTTCTTCAAAGGGTTCGCGTGACTCGATATCGATGTAACGGAACATTGGATGATCTTGAATAGCATCGCTGGCTTGGCCTAGCAATGTGATTGTTGAAATCATATTTCCTTCCTCCTAGATTATTTCTCAAGAAATAACATCTTGACTGAACATCCTGGAAGAAGACTATTTTTAACCGTGATTGCCCTATTATCATCCACACCATTAAATTCTGTGTAGTAGTTATCTAACTCCACAGAAATCTTTTCAGGTTTAGGATTGATAAGAATGACAAATTCTTTTTCGTTATTAATGATGTTTTTGTTCTTTGCGGTTAAAAGATAAACACCATTGTCCCAGTGAGAGATTTCAAAGACATTTTTAATCTCCGTTGGTTTAAATAACTTAGTATAAGCTAGTTTCTTACGCAGGATATTAAAGAGACGGAAACGATTGACCATGTCAAAGCGTTCATCAACGAGACGATAGTTAAGGTTATTAACGCCTATCGTCTTGTAGGTGTTGTCTAGTCCATCTTTACTTTGGCCAATTTCTTGACCAGCATGCACTAAAGGAACACCGAACGAAAGAAGTAAAATGTGGTTAGCGAGATCCACTCTATCTAAGAGCACTTTTTCTTCTTCAAATGCGTTAGAAACAAGCAATTTATCATAAAGCGTACTATTATCATGACATTCAAGATAATTGATGCTTTGATTAGCGGAATTAAACATTGGTTGGTAGGATAATGGTAATGTAGATGCATGGAAGGCATAATCTAAGCCAAATGCATAGTCAGTATTACCACAGATATAGCCTTTTTCGTGAAGATTAAATGACGAAGATGGACCCTTCACGATATCGCGATAGGCATCATTGAAGAATCCGAATTCTTTAAGTAAGGCGGCGTTGTTTTTGCTGGCCTTTTCTTCTTTTGGTAATTCTTCACCCATATCCCAGCCTTCACCATATAAGATAGCGTCACTTTTGATCTTTCTAGCTTCCTTGTAGCAGGCTTTGACTGTCGCTATATCAAGTAAGCCCATGAGATCAAATCTTAAGCCATCAATGTCGAAATATTTGAAAAGATATTTCACACTGTCGATGATGATTTTACTAGCCATCTTTCTTTCAGAGGCAAAGTCATTGCCACATCCTGAGGCGTTAGAAAGATAATGGTTTCTTCTACGTCTAAAATAATAATGTGGAACAGTCTTTTCAAAGTCACTGTTTTCATATTCATAAATGTGGTTGTAAACCACATCCATCACGATTCTTAAATCATTTTCATGGTATTTATTGACCATTTCTTTAAATTCTAAAATACGAGAGGCCGGTACTTCTGGACGAAGAGCATAGCTACCTTCAAGCGCAAAGAATGATAAGGTATCATAGCCCCAGTTATACCAGTTATTGGTCTTAACATCGTCCTTGGAATCAAAGTCTAAAACTGGTTGGATTTGGACATGGGTAAAGCCCATATATTTAATGTAATCTAGACCAGCGGGATTTCCCCCGACTGTCTTTCTATCAGTTTCCGCAAAACCAGCGTATTTGCCTTTATTGACTGTATTGTTGTAGTTACCTTCATTTAGGTCACGAATATTGGTTTCATAGATAACCGCATCAACGTAATTCTTGATTTCAGTTTGTGGCTTAACGTTCTTGATTTTAAGTAAGGCGTCAGTATCAATAACAACGGAGTATTCACTATTCAAACTGACTTCTTTTCCGTATAAGTCTTTAGCCTCGGTCACCACACCTGAGTTATTAATGATGTAGCGGTATTTGTAGTTTAATAAGTCTTCTTTAATTTTGAGTCGATAAATACCTTTATCTTCTCTTACCATTTCACGAACAATTGTTTCGTTATTTGGGGAGATTAATTTGACTTTAACTTCACTCGCTAAAGGGGCCCACATTACAAACTCTGTGGCCTCTTTAGAATAGTTACTTCCTAAATCTTCTTTTTCATAAAAAAAGCGATCATCGAAGTCTTTAAAATATATCGCGTCGTTAACTTCGATATTTGTGCACTGTAAATCACCGACAAGAAGACGATAGTTCTTACCTAATTCATAATCACTATCGAGGTTGATATCGAAGATATAGATATTATTAATGGAGGTGAAATGTGTGGTTTCTTTTTTGACTAATTGGTCTTCTTTGTATAAAGAGACTTTGAGTTTTTCAGGACGAGGAATGTCAGTGAATAAGATGACATTGATTCTTCTCCAGGAGAAGAGTTTAGCCTTTAAATAACTAACCATTAGTCATCACTCCTGAAGTATGTTTGTTCGTCACTAGTGGCGACACTTTCTTCATTAGAGGAGCCAAATTTATCTTGCACTAAAACTCTGCAGCCTTTATTACCTTCGGTTTCGTTACCGACTACCCCTTCGCTTTGTAAACGAAGGAAGAATCTACCTGCGCGGTTAAAACCAACACCACATTCACGTTGAATACGTGAAATAGACATAAATTCTTGGCTCATAACCCATTCTTTAATGGATTGGTAACGTTCTTCTTCAGTATTACCATGTTCCTTAAATTCTGGGGTTTGCATATATTCATTGGCCGCTTGAGTGGCCTCTTCTTCTAAGTTAAGGAATTTCTCATCGAAGTGAGTTTCATAGTGTTCTTTTAAATAACCAACGACACGAGAGATTTCAGTACGATGGATAAAGCAGCCTTGTAAACGCACAACGCCTACACGTGAAACGAGTGGGGATTGCACAAGCATATCGCCTTTACCAATAAGCTTTTCAGCGCCACCTTCACCAATAATGGTGATGGAGTCAACACTACTCGCAGTCATTAAAGCCACGTGAGTTGGTAAGTTAGCTTTAATAACACCAGTCACGACGTTTGTGGATGGACGTTGAGTGGAAATCAATAAGTGAATACCACACGCTCTAGCTTTTTGGGCAAGAGAAACAACTGGCATAGAGATTTCTTTACATTGGTCAACGATATCAGCGTATTCGTCTAAAACGACCACGATATATGGAAGTTTTTCAAGTCCGAGACCTGGAGCATCTTCATTAAATTCTTTAATGTTTGTGGAGCCATTTTCGGAGAAGAGCATGTATCTTTCTTCCATTTCTTTACATAATCTATCGATTAAGGCTTTCGCATCGCTTGGGTCAGTGATGATTGGGCAAAGTAAGTGAGGCATATCTTTATAACGAGACATTTCAACTTTCTTTGGATCCACTAAAACGAGTTTTAAATCATCTGGTGAATTACGCATGATTAAAGTGACGATGATAGAGTTCACAAAGATGGATTTACCACTACCAGTGGTACCAGCAATTAAGATGTGCGGGAATTCATCGAAATCAGCGAAGATTGTTTCGCCTTTAATGTTTTTACCAAAAGCCACGGCTAATGGATGTTTCTTAACATCAGGTAAATCACAGTAGACATCCTTAAAGGAAACTGTGGTAACAGCAGCGTTAGGGATTTCTAAACCAGATGAAGTTTGACCTTCAACGATAGATTCAAATCTCGCGCTGACACCACCTAAACGGATTTGGATATCTTGCACCAAGTTACCAACACTACGTGCAGATACGTTACGATCATAGGCAATATTAAAGCGTGTAACACTTGGGCCAATGGTATAGTCCTCAACGTGAGCACCAACACCAAAGTTTTGAATGGTTTGGTCGATAGCTTCTTTTCTTTCATTAGCAACTTGCTCGTTTAAAGCTTGTTCTTTGCTAGTTTCATATGTATTAAGCACTTCAGTGCTTGGTTGAATCCATTTAACTCTTTCTCTTGGCTTTGGTTTTTCTTCAACTGGAGTTGGAGCAGGAGCTGGTTGTTCCATTGGAGCGGCTTGTTGCACTGGTTGAGTCACCATTCTTGGTGTCTCAAAAACAGGCTTAGCCTGCACTAATTCTTCATTAACTTCAGGAACAGCGTTAAAGTCGAGTTCCATTTGTTCACTCTTTGTAGGTTCAGCTTGTTGCACTGGTTGAACTTCAGGAATGATTTCTTCTTGTTGAATATGTTGGCCATTGTCAATTCTAAAACGTGCAGGAGCAAATGTACCATTTTCATTGATACCAAAGTTATTCGCGCCACTATCTTGTTGGATAAATGTTGGTGAGGAAATCGCTGCGCTTCTTCTAGGAGTGCCAGTAATTTCACTTTCATAAGTATTTGGATCAATTTGTGATGCTTCTTTGATAACATCAATGTTTTTGACCTTTTGAGGGGCCTTTTTATTCATTGAGATATCAGAAACTGTTTCTTCTTGTTCTTCCTTATTAACCACGGCTTTTGGTTCTTTTTCTTTACCGATAGCGCGGAGGATAAGAGGCAAGAAGTAAAGCAAAATGGCAACAACCGCTAAAATGATAGCGACGATTAAAGCGCCACAATTGAAATTGAATAAGTTATTAAATAAAGCAACTAAGAAATAGCCAACGATACCTGAGGCATATGGCTTAGCAAATAAACCTAATATTGGTGTATTAATGAAATCGAAATATTCATTGCCGAAATAAGCACCATACCAGGTTCTAAAGTCTTGTGTTTTTAATTCATTGTTTGTAGATAAGGCAAGATATTCACCATTAAGTTCAAAGATAGATTGGAAATGAGCGTAGAACATAAATCCAGCGACAAGAAGGATTAATGTTGCGAAGAAATAAATGTTAAGTTTAATCTTGATGAATTTCTTAGCGAAGATGAATCTTAAGCCAAGCGCTGCAACAGCGATAAATAAGGCATAAGATAAAGCGCCAAAGGCATAGACAAAAGGAAAAGCTGCATAACGTGCCGCTGGTCCAGTGTTAAGACACAAAATGACACTTATGAGACACATGGCTATGCCAGTGAAGATATAAAAATGATTTTTATTAGCCATGAAAGGTTTTTTATTTTTCATGTCTATATTATAAGTGCGTGCAAGCGCATATGACAAACATTTTTGCAAAATAAAAAGCACATTTTTTTGTGCTTTTTCTTATCGTGTAACAATGATTGGAATGATCATTGGTTCTCGACCGTTTTCACGTTTGATGAAGCGACGTATTCTTTCTTGAGCGTTGGCCTTGATTTCTTCAAAGTTGGTGTTGTTCACAGAAAGAGCGGTTGTGACTTCGTCTATGAAAATACTGGCCACTGATTTAAGAAGAGGTTCAGCTTCTTTGACGTAGACAAATCCTCTCATCTGACAATCCGGTCCAGCGATAATACGCTTCTCTTCTAAAGAAACCGTGACGGCGATAACAACCACACCATCAACAGATAATTGACGACGGTCATTAACGATGTTTTCCGCAACGTTAGTACTAACGCCACTACCATCAACTAAGATTGGGTGAGTTGGCATAATGGCAGGGTTATTAGGAATAATTGATGGTCTACCTAATTCATTGAAGCAAAGTTGCATGCCATTATCTAAGATAAAGACGTTAGTATGATTAAGTCCAATACCCATTGATAACGCTAATTTAGCGTTAGCCATTAAGTTAATGAAGTTACCACGAACTGGTAAATAGTATCTTGGTTTTAAAACAGATAAGAAGAATTTTAAGTCATCTTGTCTTGGGTGCATGGCGGTGATTTGGTTCTTTTTGATCCACACAACTTCTGCACCTGTACGATAGAGGTAGTCGATACTGCGTGTCGCAATTGTTTCTAATGTTGGTGTCGGTAAGCCGGCATTGATGAAGATATCACGTTTTGTTAAACGGATACGTTTGTCATCGTTAGTGCCGTCTACTACTCTAATAAGCTCTTGATAGAGTTCTTCGCCTTTACCAAGCATTAATATGACGAGTTCTTGTTCTCTTACTCTTAATAAATCTTCTTTATTAACAATCATATCAATTGGAATACGAGAAGGATTGAATTCCATTAACATCTTCATGATTGTTCTTGTGAAATCGTTATAGAAGAAAATTTTCTTATTATTTTCAATGCATAAGTCAATGATTTCACTAATACGGAAGAAGTTCTGCCAGAAGCAGTCAATAAAGATTCGTTTATTAGCGTTACTGAAGTATTTTTCAATTAATGGAGTGACACGATGATGTGGGGAGCAATAACCTTCGTGGTTAGCGCCTTTACTTTCACTCATTAATAAGAATGTTGGTCTTTCGCTAAGGACTGATAAAGCTTTCATATCAAAGATATAGCCTGGAATCTTAACGGAATAGTCCACGATAAAGTCACTGGTATAAACGATATTACCCTTAGTGGTTTCAATGGCCACACCAAAGGAATAAGCAGCGTTATGTGATGTTTGGAAGAAATGTAATTTTCTACCAGCAATTTCTAAAGCACTTGTTGGTGGAATGACTTTGAATTCTAGTGGAATTCTTAATGTATTGAAATTGAACTGAGTTTCAATGACGTGTTTGGTAAAGCGTGTACAAATGATGGGCGCTGGAGCGTCATCATAGAAATACTTTAAAGCACCCATGTTTTCATCATGAGCATGGGTCATAATATATGCTTTTACTCTTTCCTTATTATTAATAAGATATTGAGCATTTGCTAAAAGATAGTCGACACCAGGAATGGTTTTATCAGGTAAGGCTAAACCAGCATCAATAACAAAGATATCGTTATTGATTTCAATAACGTAACAGTCACGGCCATTTTCATCTAACCCGCCTAAAGCGGACACCTTAATAATGTCTTCCACAGTGTTCTCCTTTCATTAGTATGTTTCAACTTAAAGATATTATACCTTTAAGTTATTAATAATAAAAGATAAATGCACATTTGAAAACGATTACTTTGCTAATCATTAACTAATAACTAGGCTATGAATTAGTCGATATTTTTAGTGATAACAATATCACTATCGAGTCCAAGGATGTTCTTTTTAACGATGTCACCAATTCGTGTTGGAGCTTCAACACTCAATTTATCAATCTCTTCCATGACCTCAAAGATTTTATCTTTAGGGACTGGTTTTGTGGTCTTAACAGACACTAAAGTATACTCACGATTGGTTACTTTGATGGAAGATGTGATTGTACGCACAGGATGTGTGAGCTCGCTTATTGCGTATTCCTTTCCACGTGGGCAAAAATTACCTGTGACGTTCATGTAATCATCGACGTGTAAGCGACAGCCTCTAGGACAAACAATACATGTTAAATCTTTCATTTAGCGGTCCTCCACAGAGATGACGATTTCATCTTTCACTTCTTGTAATTTATCTTTGCTTAAATTGACCATCACCATTTCAGATGGAATTAAAGCAGGTTTAACAACTTTACCTAAAACAATATCTCCACTTCTAATCATCACAACTTGATCCTTAAGTGGCTTTCTTACTCTGAATTTAAAGGTGATATCATCCACACTGTTTTCTAAAACAAATTGTGGTATAACGTAGGATATATTATTTCCTGGTTTAATTGGGATTTTCTTTTCGTTATTATCGATTTCGTTTTTAAGATATAACGCCGCAGAGCGACCCGCGAGTCTAGCTTCTTGGCTGACGAAGTCGACAACGTCATGGACGTGTAAACAGTTACCTGCGGTAAATATACCAGGAATCATTGTTTCCATGTATTGATTAACGACTGCGCCTTTCGTGGAACTAATTGGGCAGTCGATATAGTTTAATAAGGAAACATATGGGATTAAACCAACAGAAAGAATGAGCGTATCACATTCAAATTCCATCTCAGTACCAGGAATGATTTGTAGGTTTTCATCCACAGCGCTTAATACGACCTTTTCTAGTCTATCTTTACCCACGACTTTTGAGACTGTTCTTGATAGATATAAAGGAATATCATAATCGATTAAACATTGTTGGATATTACGGTTAAGGCCCGCACTATATGGCATGATTTCACTAACGCATAAGACCTTCGCGCCTTCTAATGTTAATCTTCTAGCCATGATTAAACCGATATCGCCACTACCAAGAATGACAACACGTTTACCAACCATTAGGCCGTTGATATTTAAATAGCGTTGAGCGGTACCAGCGGTAATGACGCCACTGCATCTATCACCTGGAAGCATAATCGCTCCAGCGTTTCTTTCATAGCAGCCAGTAGCCATAATAATAGCTTTAGCTTGTAATTTTACTAAACCATCTTCTTTAGAAGAATAAGTTAAGACCTTATCTTTTGTTAAGTCGATGACTTGGGCATTTAACTTATATGGGATTTCTAGACGTTTAACTTCGTCGACGAATCTTTGGAGGTATTCTGGACCAGTGAGTTCTTCTTTAAATTCAGTTAAGCCAAAGCCATTATGAATGCATTGGTTTAAAATACCACCAAGCTTTTCATCTTTTTCTAAGATTAATAAATCATTAATGCCGTTCTTTTTGGCTTCAATAGCCG
>Ga0265299_10006671_pt1 | contig 10476 bp, 8 predicted proteins | sample AusTroGonzalo_MG_4_FD_193485 | JGI IMG/M metagenome (GOLD analysis project Ga0265299, IMG submission 193485) | Bovine rumen microbial communities from tropical cattle in Woodstock, Queensland, Australia - Gonzalo_02 | ecosystem: Host-associated > Mammals > Digestive system > Stomach > Rumen ...
AGGTACGCGAGCTGTTCAGAGCTGATGCCTGGAATGCGGCTGAACAAACGGGCCACGTGGTTCTGTCCGTCCCATTGGGGCAGGTCGTTCAGGAAAGCCAGCACAGGATTGTACTGACGCACTTCCTCAGAGTTGACATACATGGTGATGTCAGTCTTGGGGTTACACGCTTCATCCAGCCCTTCGCGAAGGGCGTGGATAATGATGCTGTTCAGAGCCTCCTGCGTCAGCGGACGGAAGTCGGCTGAAACTTCAGCTCGGCTCTTGAATTCCACCTTTCCGCTCAGCATGTTGCGTCGCAGACGGTAGTTGTCATTTAAAAACTGCTCGATGATGAGCACACTCGCTGTTTGAACATTTTGGGGCTGTTCAACCACCACTAAGGATTTTTCTTCCATAGTTTGTTTGAAAATCGAAATGGTTAAATAAACTGTTATTGGCTGGTTTTTCATGGTGTGTTTTTGGTGTTATCCATGATTCCAGTTTCCGATTGCAAGGATGGTGCCAACGAGAGCAGAATCAAGCTCGCTTGAATTTTGCCGAGTGCAGCCCATTCTCGCAGAGTTCATTTTTGAACTCTGCAAAGTTACAAAAAAAAATTGCGGTTTGCAAGTTTTTCGTGTAAAAATAGGAGAAAAGTTTGCGTTTTAACACTCAAATTTTGCCTATAATATAATAAGGTGAGTGACTGCCTTCAAAAACGGGAGGGAGACGGGAGGGACATTGTTTTTCACTCCCGTGCCTTAAGCCCTTTCTGCAAAGGCATTCCGGGCAAAAACGGGAGGAAGGGAGGGACATTTTGCGATTCATAGAAAGCTGGCGCCCTTTCCGATTAATGCACATTCTCAGTCCGTCGGGAGCGGACTCGCAGTCCGTAACTAGCGGACTGGCAGTCCGACCGGACGGACTAATTATTACAATTACGTCCGGAGAAACAAAATTTCCGTCCGCTAAAAAAATTTTTTCGTCCGCTAAAAAATAATTTCCGTCCGGAGTAACGAAAAGCAACCCTGGAGTCTGCACGTGTTACCTCGGGAGCCTGCACGTGTTACCTCGAGGAGTCTGCAAATACCCCTACTTTGATGTAACATTTTCGCTTTTTGCATACTTATTAGAAAAAGAAGTTGTATCTTTGTGGCATGAATGCCAAGAAGATTACTTACGAGCATTATGAGAGATTTTGCAGCAATAGATTTTGAGACTGCCAATTACGAGCGTACCAGTGTCTGCTCTGTGGGTGTGGTGATAGTACGAGATGGCGAGATAGTGGATACATTCTACTCTCTGATCCAGCCAGAACCAAACTACTATAATTATTGGTGTACGCAGGTACATGGCCTGGCTCGCCAGGATACGGAGGATGCCCCCGTGTTCCCTGAAGTGTGGGCACAGATAGAGCCATTGATCGAAGGGCTTCCGCTGGTGGCTCATAACAAGTCGTTCGACGAGAGTTGCCTGAAGGCTGTGTTCCGTTGTTATCAGATGGATTATCCTGATTATCCCTTCTATTGTACCTGCGTGGCTTCTCGCAAAGCTTTTCCACAATTGCCCAACCATCAGCTGCATACGGTATCAGAATACTGTGGTTATCATCTCGCCAATCACCATCATGCCCTGGCCGATGCTGAGGCCTGCGCCTGGATCGCCAGAGAAATTTTATAAAAAACTTCGATTTGTGATCAGGGGTCGGTTCTCTGATCAATTTGTTCGGTCCGTTTTTTATCTTATATTTGCACTCACATTTAGGAACGTTTAGGAATAGAAAATGATAAGAACAGCAAATAAGTGAATAGTCAATAAATTCCAAATTTATTTGGATTATTGTTTGTTTTTTCGTATCTTTGCAGCCGACTACGAAAAAAGTCGTAACGAAAAAAGTCGTAATATGGAGAATCCTTTTAAATTCGGTACTATCGTAGAGGCTGAGTACTTCACAGACAGAATAGAAGAGGTGGCGTATATACGTCATTTCGTCGAAAGTGCTAACCACCTTATTCTAATTAGTCCGCGCCGATTTGGTAAAAGTAGCGTGGTGGCTAAAGCCTTAAATAATAGTGGTCGTAAAAGCATTACCGTCAATCTTCAACAAGTAACTTCGGTGGCAGACCTGTCTGCTAAGCTACTGCGAGAGTTTTTCAAAGTCCATCCATTTGAACACATACGCCATCTGATATCACACTTCCGCATCATACCTGCATTAACGACCAATCCAATAACAGGCCTTATGGATGTCTCTTTCCAACCAGGAGTAGATGCGTCCATACTCCTCGAAGATGTGATGGCACTGATTGAGAATGCGCATTCTCAGCAGGACCGGATTATCATTGTGTTTGATGAGTTTCAGGAAATTCTCGACTTGGCTCCACGTTTGGACAAGAAACTGCGAGCTATTATGCAGAAACAGGAACACATCAATTATATCCTGTTGGGAAGTCAGGAAAGCATGATGACAGACATCTTCGAAAAGAAAAAGTCACCGTTCTATCATTTTGGCGAGATGATGCGACTGGGAAAATTGCCACGTGAGGATTTTCACCGTTATCTGTCAGAACGTCTGAAGACTCGTTTTGCAGACAACAATGATGATTTAGCAGACCGTATTCTGGACTATACAGGTTGCCATCCGTATTACTCCCAACAGCTGGCCGCCAACGTATGGAACATCAGCGTTCTTCAACCAGAGAAGGAAGATGCATTAGAAGCTGCCATCGATCATATTGTGATTTCCCACGGACTTGATTATGAACGTCTGTGGATGAATTTTAATCGCACCAACAAATGGATTTTGCAGAGCCTTGCAAAGAATAGAATGCTGCAAACAGGCGAATATCCGACAAGCACGATATATAGTGCATTGAAACGATTACAGAAAGACGGCTATGTCATTTATTCTGACCATTACGAAATAGAAGATCCCTTCTTCAAAGAGTGGGTTCTAAGGGGAATGTAATATGAAACAGTTTGCTTTAACACTCCTCTTCACCATCGTGCCCCTCCTGGCATCAGCCGATTCCGTGGAGATTGATGGCATCTGGTATAATCTGGTATCGAAAACAAAAACGGCAGAAGTTGCAAAAAAACCATCTGGCGAATATTCCGGCGCAATAGTCATTCCCGAAAAAGTAACCTATAATGAAAGAAGAACTGGACAGCGTGAAGTGGCTACCAGCTGACATAATTGTGGTGAAGAGATGTCAGGGGATAGGCGCCTGACATCAAACTCTGCCTTATGAGTTAATAAATCCTCAAAAATTGACACCATACCAAATATTTTGCTTATATTTGCAGAAAAATAGAAATCATTTACAAAGATAATAACCTGTATGTATGAAATGAAGAGAGTGTTTTTTGTAGCAGTATCGTTGTTCCTGCAAATAAGTGGGTATGCAGTGACTGTTGAGAAGACAACGAATCTCAACGTGTATTATCCTGATTACACAAAGATCGATCTTGTATGTGGACAGATGCCCAAGGCAGAACAGAAGGATGTGGAATTCTGTTGTGAGGCAGCATTCACTGGTGAACTGCTGGATGAGTTCAAACACTCGAACATTGCGGATAACCACATCTGCAATGGGGAGATGATGAAAGGTTATCGCTGTAAGACCAATACTGGTGGCTTCGTGTGGGGTAAGGGCAAATGGATGTTTATGCGGAAAGCGGATTTCCCCACGGAGGCGAATGGTTGGAACATGGGGTTCTGCCAGTTGCAGATTGTTTTCAATGGCAGCACCAGACCCATCGGCTCGAACATGAAGAAAAAAAAGACTATCTATAGGGCCCTATGCGAGAAGGAAGGCAAACTATGTATCGTTGAGTCGAAAAAGGCAATGACTTATGAGTCCTTTGTGAAGTACGTGAGTGCATATAAAGTAACCCATGCGCTTTATCTGGATATGGGTTATGGATGGAACTACGCCTGGTATCGTGACAAGAAAGGAAAGGTCGTAGTTCTCCACCCAGAAAGTAAGATGTCTTCTAATTATAAATATCGTACGAATTGGATTACGTTTTATAAATGATTTTAGGGTGTCGACAATCAAAATGGAACAGACAGAAAGAATCAAGCAGATGGAACCTGCTCTCGGATGCCAGTGAATTGAACAAAAGAATAGAAAATGATAAGAACAGCAAATAAGGGCGATATTAAGCGCATCATAGAACTATTGCATCAGGTGAACATGGTGCATCATGTGATACGGCCGGACTTGTTTAAGCCCCATACCACCAAGTATAATGAACAGGAATTGGAAGGCCTGCTCAACGATGAGAGTAAGCCCATTTTTGTCTATGACGACGGTGAGGTGCGAGGCTATGCTTTCTGCCAGATCTCTGAAGTGAAGAATGACCAGCTGCTACAAGACGTCAAGACGCTATATATTGATGATATTTGCGTGGACGAGAATGCACGCGGCAAGCATGTCGGGAAGGCACTTTATGAATATGTGCGCGACTATGCCCGCTCGATAGGTTGCAACCACATTACCCTCAACGTTTGGGAGGGCAACACCGCTGCATTGAGTTTCTACAAGAACATGGGAATGCAAGTGCAGAAAACAACGATGGAAACCAGATTGTGAAGTTCCTGCAAATAAGTGAATAGTCAATAAATTCCAAATTTATTTGGATTATTGTTTGTTTTTTCGTAACTTCGCAGCCAAATGGTACGAAAGGTATTCATATTACTATTCCTGATGGGACTGGTGCTGGAGGCCAGTGGCCAGGATACCACTCAGCCAGGAGCCAAACGAAAGAAGGTGGCTCTGGTGCTGAGTGGCGGCGGTGCCAAGGGTACTGCACATATCGGTGCCTTGAAGGTGCTGGAGCGCGCAGGGATACCCATCGACATCATTTGTGGCACGAGCATGGGCAGCCTGATTGGCGGCATCTATGCTTGTGGTCATCCTGCCAACGAGATTGACTCGGTGGTGAGGTCGCTGGACTGGTCGTTTGTGCTCTCTGACCGCGACGAACTCAAGAAGCAGAGTCTGCAAGAGCGCGAGAAGCAGAATACCTATGTCATATCGAAGGAACTTCGGTTAGGTGGAAAGAGGAAAATGGAAAGAGGCAGGAGGCAAGAAGGCGGTGTCCAGGGTGGCGGCTTTATTATGGGTAAGAACGTCAGTGCGCTGATTGACGCCTTTACGGCTCCCTACCACGACTCCATCGACTTCAACACGCTGCCCATTCCCTTTGCCTGTGTGGCAACGGACGTGGTAGACTATTCCGAACAGGTGTTTCATAGCGGCATTCTCGCACGGGCCATGCGTGCCAGCATGTCGATTCCCGGTGTCTTTGCCCCTGTGAGAATGGGCGAGCGGGTGCTGGTGGATGGTGGCCTGACGAATAACTTCCCTGCTGACGTGGCCCGTGCGATGGGTGCCGACTACATCATCGGCGTCGACGTGCAGGAGCCGCTGAGAAAGGCTTCGGACCTGACTTCGACGTCGAGCATACTGCTGCAGATCGTTGACCACAACTGTCAGAACAAATACCAGGAGAACCTGCGGCTGACCGATATCCATATCCATGTGAATACCAAGGGCTACAGCTCGGCGAGTTTTTCGACTGCTGCTGTCGACACGATGATACGACGGGGTGAAGAGGCCACGATGGCATTCTGGGACCAGTTGATAGCACTGCGCAAGGAGCTGGGATTGCATGGAAACGAGGGGCGCCATGTGGCACACAACCATGCAGCCATACTCCCTTCCACATTAGAGGGTGGGGCGAAGGACGACAGCACGGGTGTCTCGTCGCCGATGGTGAACGTGGGAGCGCGTTTCGACAGCGAGGAGATGGTGGCCCTGCAAGTGAATGCAGAATTGCCCATTCGTACGAAGATTCCTGCCGAGATGGAGGTGACGCTGCGATTGGGTAAACGACTTATGGGTCAAGTGCTTTGGGCGCTGCGCCCGCTGAAATTCTTCCGACCGACGTTGTCGTACACGTTCCGCAACAACGAGATGGATTTCTTTGAATACGGCAAAAAGCTCTATAGCATCACTTACAATCAGCACACTGGTGCGCTGAAGTTGTTCAATTTCAATGTGCGCAACTTCGACATCAGCATTGGAGCCAACTGGGACTATTACGATTTCCATACGGTGCTCTCCGACCATCAGTCGCTGCGTGACAGTGAGCTGGAAAAGGAAGACATCGTCGATAAAGGCTTTGTCAATTATGAGTTCAAGGCCGACTACAACAGCGAGAACGACTGGTATTTCCCCACGCGCGGTGCCAAATTCCATGCCCGCTTCGTATACCATACTGACAATTTCATCAAGCTGAACGACGAGATAGGTATGCGCGAATATGCCTTCATGTGGCGCAAGGCGTTCCCCATCAGTCGCAAGATTACCATCCAGCCCACGCTATTCAGCCGTTTGCTGTTCTACGACGGTGAGACTCCCTTCATTTTGAGTAACATGATGGGTGGTGAATGGCAGGGACACTATGTCGCCCAACAGATGCCTTTTGCTGGTGTCGGCTATGTGGAACTGTCGTGGGAAAAACTGGTGGCAGCACAACTGCTGGCACAATACAAGCCCTCGTCGAACAGCATCTTCCAGTTCCGCATAGCCGCAGGACAGGATGCTCCCGTCTTTAAAGATCTGCTTCGCCATAAAACCATGCTCGGTGCCTCGGCCAGTTACTATCTGAACACCATGTTCGGACCACTTGGCGGTTCCATCGGATACAGCAATCTGACGAAGAAGTTCTATTATTTCATTAACTTAGGATTTGTTTTTTGAGTTGAGATATGTGGAAATGGCCTAAAATAGTACGCAAATATTTGTCCGTCAGGTTGAGCCTGATGGTGGTCTTTGCGATAGCGATACTTTTGTCGTTGTCATTGGTCATTATGTTGCATTTCTCGCGCCAGGCACTGAAACACGAAGCCCTGCAGAGCGCAGAGCAGACGCTGGAGGGCATGGTTTACAATATTGACAACGTGCTGCTGAGTGTGGAGCAAACCACGGGTAACACCTACTTCAGCATGGCGGCGCACATGGACGATCCTGACTTGATGTTCACCTATGCCAAAAAGCTGGTGGAGACGAATCCCTATGTAGCGGGGTGCGCCATAGCGTTCAAAGAAAACTACTACAAGGGACGCAAGCAGTTCATGGCTTATATGCACCATGCCGACAGTGCTGGTGTGGTCTATGCCGACTCGGACATTGAAAGTGACGACATGTTTGCCGAAACGCCGTATACAGAGCAGCGATGGTTTACGCAACCCATGGAGACGGGCAAGGCTGAATGGATGAATCCTCTGCAAGGCATGACGACGAACGAGGAGCCGATCTTTACATTCTGTCTGCCACTGCCCGGCCCAGACGGCAAGCCTGTAGGTGTAATGGGTGTTGACGTGTCGCTCAGTCTGCTGTCGGACATCGTCGACGAAGCCACGCCGTCGGAGAATTCCTATTGTACGCTGATTGACCGCGACGGCACATTCATCGTGCACCCCAACACTAAGAAGGTGTTGAGCAAAACGACACTGATGCTGAAGGAACAGTCGGCTAAGGACGCCGCACAGGCCATGATAGAAGGTGGAACGGGCTACAGACCATTCCGGCTGGACGGCAAGGACTACTATGTGTTCTACAAGCCCTTCAAGCGTATTGCGGTGTTTGGCCGTTCGACTGACGAACTGGGTTGGAGTGCCGGCATCGTATACCCTGCTGACGACATCTTCGGCGCACACAAACGCCTGGCGTATTATGTGCTGGCCATAGCCATTATAGGGCTGTTGCTGCTGTTCATCATCATCTGTTCTGGCATTCACTGGCAGTTGAAACCGCTGAACATGCTGACGGAACAGGCCGGACGCATTGCCAAAGGCAATCTTGACGAACCGATTCCCGACAGTTGGAGGGAGGACGAGATAGGCCGTCTGCAAAGCAACTTCAAGATGATGCAGCAGTCGCTGGGTACCACTATCGGTGAACTGGAGCAGTTGACGTCCGAACTCAAAAAACACGGAGAAGAACTGAGCATAGCCTACGAGAAGGCGCAAAAGGCTGATCGTATGAAGACGGCATTCCTGCACAACATGACCAACCAGATGCTGGAACCGTCGAAAGCCATCAGCAGGGATGTGGAAGCCTTGTGTAACAACAGTGGCAAAGAGCAGCAAAGGACCGCCCAGTTGGCTGACGACATCCAGCGGAACGGCACGACCATTGCCGAACTGCTGAATAATCTGCTCAATATGTCTGAAGAAGATATCAGAAAGGAGGCCGACCATGTTTAATATCCGTAAGTCGTTCTCCACCAAGCTCAGCCTAGGCATCCTCATAATGGCAGTGATTATCTTCGTGTTGTCGTTAGGTGTGCTGTTCTCCCAGTCGCGCCACCTCATCCGCACCAAGGCAGTAACGCGTGCCAGCAATGTGCTAAATACTACCATGCAGCGCTTGACACGTCACATCATGACGATTGAGAATGCCACTAATTCCTACAGCTGGATGATAGAGCAGTCGTTCGAACCAGAGGCGCTGTTGGGCTACAGCAACCTCATCGTCAGACTCAATCCGCATATCGACGGTTGCTCCATTAGTGCCGAGCCAGATATGTTCAAGCAGTACGGCAAACACTTCTCGGTCTATACGGTCAGAGAGTCTGCTGCCACTGGAACGGAATCTGCTACCGTTTCTGATTCCATCACCACTGTCATCGAGGAGGAATATGATTACTTCCACAAGATATGGTATAAGACACCACGCGAACTCAAAACCGGGTGCTGGGTAGTGTACACGGACGAAGTAGACTCGTTGGAACTGACGCTCGACGGCATGGTGGCCTCCTATGGCAAACCGTTATATAGTGCAGATAGCAGCATAGTGGGCATCATCAGCACCGATCTCTCTTTCTTACGGCTCTCGAAGGTCATGTCGGAAGTGAAACCCTATCCCAATTCGTACTTCATGATGATCGACGAAGAGGGGCGATTTATCATCCATCCTGACTCTACACGCCTGTTCTCGCAGACCATCTTCACCAATGCCGACCCGCGGGGATCGTTCGACCGCATAGCCTTGGGCCACGAGATGACGGCTGGCAAGAAAGGACAAATGGTGGTCATAGTCAACGGATCGCCATGCCTGGTATGCTATCAACCTGTGGCAGGAACGAAATGGAGTCTGGCTCTTGTATGTCCTGACAGCGATGTCCTGGCAGGTTACTACCGACTGACCTACATCATTATTCCACTGCTTGTCATCGGACTGCTCATCATCCTCTTGCTGTGCCACAGAGTCGTTGCTCATGCCATCCGGCCGCTCAACCAACTGTTTGAGAAGACGCAAAGCATTGCTGCCGGCAACATGGAGGTACACATTCCCAAAAGCCAAAGCGAGGATGTCGTCGGTCGCTTGCAGAACAGCTTTGCCACGATGCTGCAGTCGCTCAATTTCCACATGGGCAGCGTACGATATACCAGCGAGCAGACCCGTTTACGCAACGAGGAACTGGAAAAGGCCACACAACTGGCTCAGGAGGCTGAGAATCAGAAGACCCTCTTCATACAAAACGTGACGCACCAGATACGCACGCCGCTTAACATCATCATGGGTTTTGCCCAAGTGCTGAGTGACACAAACGCAGGAAGTCTGTCGGACGAGGAAATGAAGAGTATTCCCGAGATGTTGCAACACAATACCATGACGCTTAAACGTCTGGTACATATGCTGTTCGACAGTTCGGACACAGGCATTTCAGAGGAGATGAACAGTCAACAGCACGAGCATGTGCTGTGCAATCAGGTAGCGCGAGAGTGCATCCAGTATACGATGTCGAACTTCTCACGCATCCATGTCCACTTCGAAACGGATGTCGCTGACGACTTTAGTATCTTTACCAACGGCCTCTATCTGATGCTTAGTTTGCGCGAGTTGCTCTACAACTCTGCCAAATATTCAGACGGAAAACATATCACGCTTCGCATCACACATACAGACGGCAAAGTCCTGTTCTGCGTCGAGGATACGGGACCAGGTATTTCGGAAGAAAAGATAGAGCAGATGTTCGAACCTTTCACCAAGGTTGATGATCTGTCGGAAGGCCTGGGACTCGGACTGCCGTTGAGTAAGCGCCATGCACAGAGTCTTGGCGGCGACCTGACGCTTGACACCAGCTATCACGAAGGATGCCGCTTTGTATTGGAAGTACCTATAAACAATGAAGAGTCATGAGTAACCACAACCAAGATCATATCAAGGAAAAAATCACGGAACAGCCGTCGCACTTCGACCATTTGGAGCGGATGTCGGTTGCAGAACTGCTGCAGCACATCAACGAGGAAGATCGCGGGGTCGCTGAGGCCGTCGGGCGGGCTATCCCACAGATAGAGGCATTGGTGACGGCCATCGAGAAACGCATGAAACAAGGTGGTCGACTGTTCTATATCGGTGCAGGAACCAGTGGTCGACTGGGAGTGCTGGATGCCAGCGAGTTGCCCCCTACCTT